>ENA-OQVM01000348-OQVM01000348.1-marine-metagenome-genome-assembly--contig:-NODE-348-length-74937-cov-11.001229_pt1 | contig 74937 bp, 75 predicted proteins | sample MGYA00237776_ERZ505498 | MGnify/ENA primary metagenome ERZ505498 (study PRJEB26159, sample SAMN06265151) | marine metagenome | isolation source: Helgoland LTER site | place: Germany:Helgoland, sampling... | reverse complement strand
TTAAATAGCATTTTTGGTACTTTTTTTAACAATCCTGGCACGGAAACTGGAATTAAAGCCCCAGCAGCTAAAACTCCCGCGTTACCAAAACTTGTTCGGGTGCGGTCTTCCATTCGATCGACTAAGGTTACAATATGGCCAGCCCTTTGTAGCCAAATAGCTGACGAAACTCCAACGATACCGGCTCCCGCAACTACAACATTAACCATTACAACCCCCCTCTAAATGCACTTAGCCAAGTATTACTTCTCTCAGTCTTTAAGCGGCTGGTTTTTCTGGATCCAATTAACGCATTCATTAAAAACGTGAGTAAATTCCTCACCTTCCATAATGTAATGTGAAAAGGTCGAAAACTCTTTGTATTCGCAGTTTTTACCCATGAGTTGCTGCAGTTTTCTTGCGATTGATATTGGAGTGATCCTATCCCGTCCACAGCCTATTAAAAGTGTCTTGCAGGAATACCCTGAAAAGTTAATTTCTGTAGGGCAATTTTTGAAAAAAAATGGAAAACCGATTTCACAGAGGGCTTTGCCAGATTCGGCAGAATTGCTTAACTCAAAAACTTCTTTTGCCCGATTTTCAGATAGATCGTGCAAAACTCCATATCTGGCTGATTTATATCTCGGCGGCACAGGCCTTTTCCAAAATTTCCATCGGAAAATATTGAGAATAAATATTCTTAGTACGCTAAGAGAAATAGCATTTATTCCTTTGGGTGCTGCTGGCGTTATAAGGATCCCCATCTTAGTAAGGTTTAACGCACATAACTTAAGTGCGAGTAATCCCCCCATTGAATGTCCAATAACTATTGGTTTTTCGTTAAGGTTACCTATCAAATCTTTGAGATCTAAAATGTAGTCGTTGAGACTGAGGTCTCCAATTTTTGGATTTACTCCCTCAATTTGATGGTGTCTGAGCGTAGGGATTATTACTTCAAACCCTGATTCTGTAAGTTGATTTTTAAAGTTCACCCACTCCGCCCCGACACTTCCTGCGCCGTGAATCAGTAAAACAGTCTTGGTTTGATTGATTTTGGAGGCTGATTGTTGGGTCATTTTGTTCGCGACACTGAGTGTAATACTGAGACTATTGATATTGCGTGCATAAGGTTTATCCCATTTTATATCAAAGCTTACCAGTATTCACCTCTCTGTGAAGGCTTAATATGTGGGGGAATGTGCCAACACAATAGCATTGCCAGAAGTTTGCATCAACTGACTATCTATTGCTGTCAACATTTAAAATCTATTTAATAAAATTTGGTTTATTGTTGTCCGATGATTACCATAATCGCACCAGCTGTTACAAAGAATGTTACAAGGCTGTGCCACCATTTTAGGTCTTCATTTTTAAATACAAATATACTTAAGAATAATGTCCAAACAGGTGTAGTTACCATAAGTGATGCTGAAAGTGAAACAGTCCCAAAGATCAGTGAAATTTGAAGTGCTAAAATCCCAGTGCCGATAAGAAGACCATTTAAAACAAAGAAGGCGTGCCCTTTATGAAATGAAATAATGCGCCTTGGAGAACCAACTGACAGGACCATGGCTCCGATAACACCCGTAGATACAGAAGCCATAACAAGCATTGCGAATAGAGGTTCTGTAAGGAGATTATAGCCCGCTTTTGTAAGAGGTTGAGATATTGCACGCGCAAGAGCGGCTCCGATGGGCAGCAGCAGCAAATAAAATGCTTTATTGTTCATACTTATACCACGCCCAAATGCGGCTAATAACAGGCCTGAGATCAGTGCAAGAATTCCAAGTATTTGAAGTGGTGTAACAATCTCTCCTAAAAATAGAACAGCTGGAACCACAGCGAATACTGGCAAAAAGGCATTAAATGCCGATGTTAACGTGGGACCCACGTGTTTTACTGACAATATTTGAAATCTCTGGCCCATTGCTGGAAATAATAACCCTGCAATCACAAAAAATAGGGTAGCCTTCGACAGCCAAAATTCCCAACGAAGATTCCAGATTGCAACAAACCAGAATACAACTGCTATTGTTGCTACAGAAATAAATGTTCCAGACAAATCATCTAAAAATGAAAGCGCTTTTTTTTGAGTTTGCGCGGCCAAGGCAAATAAAATAGCGGCAACCAATCCAAAAATAACCGCGGCAATCATCGATAAAGGGTTCCCAATTTTTATTTAATTATATTTAGCCCAAGCCCTAGCGGATTTGTTCATCAATGCAATCTTCTTTTGTTATTGCAGATGACAATTTTTATCTGTTTTAAAATTAGGTGGCATTAGGTAAACTGTACACCTGTGTGGTGGAGGCAAGTAAATATGGATAATACTTTTGACGAAGAACTTGAAGATCGGTTTCTTCGGTATGCTGCCATCGACAGCCAAAGTGATGAGAATTCTTTAAGTTCTCCAAGTACCAAAATTCAGTTTGATATGCTCGATCTACTTAAGAAAGAGTTAATGGAAATTGGTGCTGAAGATGTTTCAGTAACTGACTATGGCGTAGTGTTAGCGACTATTCCTGGTAACATAGATGCCCCCATCATTGGATTCCTGGCGCATGTGGATACTGCACCTCAATACAATGCTACTGGTGTTAAGCCCCGGGTAATTCGAGGTTATAATGGTGGTGATATCACCTATCCTGACACGCCTGATTTGGTTTTATCACCCACAGAATATCCTTATTTGGCTGAAAAAGTTGGCCAAGACATCGTAACTGCCTCTGGAACCACATTATTGGGTGCGGATGATAAGGCAGGGGTTGCCATAATTATGACTGCTGCCCGTCACATGTTAAACAATCCTGAATTGCGACATGGACCTATTCGCATTGCTTTTACCCCTGATGAAGAAATTGGGCGTGGCGTGAGTTCAAAATTGCCTAAGGACTTTGGAGTCGAATTTGCCTATACTTTTGATGGCCAAGAGGTTGGTGAGATCGAATATGAAAGTTTTTCGGCTGACGGCGCTCTCGTCATAATAAAGGGTGTTTCGATTCATCCGGGGCTTGCAACTGGAAAGATGGTAAGTGCTATTCAGTTAGCTTCCAAGATTATTGCAATCTTACCACAAGCAACGATGACGCCTGACACAACTGCTGACCGTGAAGGGTTTATTCACTGCACTGATATGACTGGCGATGCTGCAATGATGAATCTCAAATTCATCCTTCGCGATTTTGAACTTGAGGGCCTTAATGAAAAACGAGAATTGCTGAAACAAGTTTGTGCCGCTGTTCAGGTATCTGAACCGCGCTCGACTATTACCTGTGAGATTAACCCACAATATCGAAATATGCGTTACTGGCTGGAAACAGACATGGCTCCAGTCAACATCGCCCGCGAAGCTGCCCTTAAACTTGGTGTCCAACCAAGATCTGTTCCAATTCGTGGCGGTACTGACGGTTCGCGTTTGACCGAAATGGGCATTCCTACCCCAAACTTGTTTACGGGTATGCAAAACATTCATGGGCCGCTTGAATGGATTTCAATTCAGGATATGTCAAAGGCCACAGACCTTTGTTTAACAATTTCCAGCCTTGCGGCAAAGTCCCCAACGTAAGGCCGGCCTTATTGCTGACAACTACTTTGTGAGGGATTTAATCTTGCCACCAAGGACGCGAAATCTATTGTGATAAATAGAATTAAATCTCTTTGTAGATTCATTTCTTGACCGATTGGTCAAATTGACTGTTAATAATACATATCCGTAGGGGGGATCTATTATGAAATATTTTAACAGACGTTATATAATGGCGGTAACTGCCGTGACTTCGTTAATTGTCAGTGTGAGCGGTGCTTTTGCCGCTGGACCTATTAAAGTTGCAGGAATTTATACTGTACCAGTTGAACAACAGTGGGTTAGCCGAATACATAAGGCTGCGCTAACTGCTGAGGCGCGTGGTGACATTGAATACACGTTCTCTGAGAATGTAAGCAATACAGATTACGCGCGTGTAATGCGTGAATATGCTGAAGCTGGTAACACCTTGATTGTGGGTGAAGTTTTTGGAGCAGAGCAGGAGGCGCGTGAAGTTGCTAGCGACTACCCTGGAGTTTCATTTTTGATGGGCTCTAGCTTTAAAGAAGATGCATCATTGAAAAATTTCTCTGTCTTCGACAACTACATTCAAGATGCGTCCTATCTATCGGGTATTATCGCTGGAGCCATGAGTGAGTCAGGAAACATTGGTATGGTGGGTGGTTTTCCAATACCTGAAGTTAATCGATTGATGCATGCCTTTATGGCGGGTGCGCGTGAAATGAACCCAAATATTGAGTTTCAAGTTAGCTTTATTGGTAGCTGGTTTGATCCGCCCAAAGCAAAAGAAACGGCCTTCGCGATGATTGAAAATGGAGTTGATGTCTTGTATGCAGAACGCTTTGGAGTTTCTGATGCGGCGCAAGAAAAAGGTATATTGGCTATTGGCAATGTCATTGATACGCAAGGAGATTACCCCAATACCGTGGTAGCGTCTGCAATTTGGAATTTTGAGCCAACACTGGACGCAGCAATTTCTGCGGTCCAAGCTGGTACCTTCATGGCTGCTGACTATGGAATTTATTCCTTCATGAAGCAAGGAGGCACTGAATTAGCACCGCTGGGGACATTCGATGGGAAAGTGCCTGCAGCTGCTATGAAATTGGTTGCTAAGCGACAGGCGGAGATTAAGTCTGGGGCGTTTTCTGTGACAATTAATGATGACGAACCTTCTTAATCTTAAATTAATATGTCAAAATCTTCTGTTGAGGCACTTTGCCTGAACGCTATCACTAAATGTTTTGGAGAACTGACTGCAAATGATGCAGTCAGTTTTTCAATTAACAAAGGCGAGGTTCTTGCCTTACTTGGTGAAAATGGTGCGGGTAAAACTACCCTCATGAATGTCCTGTTTGGGCAATATACGGCTGACAGCGGCACAGTTTCTGTATTTGGTCAAATTTTACCACCTGGGAATTCAAGGGCCGCATTGGATGCAGGTGTTGGAATGGTACACCAGCATTTCACTTTGGCCGATAACCTGACCGTTCAGGAAAATATCACGCTTGGTACTAGGCCTTTATCTAGCTTGAAGCTTAATTATTTTAAAACACGTTCGAAAATTCTGAGACTAGCCAAAGAGTTTCATCTTTCCGTCTCGCCAGACGCACGCGTTGGGAGTCTTTCGGTCGGTGAACGACAACGGGTTGAGATATTAAAGGCCTTGTATCGAGACGTAAAGGTCTTGATCTTAGACGAACCGACGGCGGTACTTACCCCTCAGGAAACTAATGACCTTTTTGCTACTCTCAGACTGGCTACAACTCTTGGACTTTCTATTATCTTTATTTCTCACAAATTACATGAGGTGATGGCTATTGCTGACAGGGTCTGTGTGCTCCGACATGGAAAAAAAACTGGAGAAGTGTTGATAAAGAATACTGATAGGGATTCCCTTGCTAAAATGATGATGGGAGCTGAATCCAAATCACCACAAGTATTGCCATCAAAATCGGGTCCTGCTCTTCTAGAGTTGAAAGATGTTGTTACACCAAATATTGGCAGCGCGCCCGGTTTGAAATCAGTCGACCTCGCTCTAAAGTCTGGCCAGATTATCGGGTTAGCAGGCGTTTCTGGGAACGGGCAGGCTTCAATAGCTGATGTTGTTGGCGGCTTAAGTAAACCCATTACTGGAGAGGTTTGGGTAAATGGGGTTGCTGTTGAAAATTGGAGCCCGCGAGACGCTGTAAATAGTGGGATCGCACGCATTCCCGAAGATCGACATTCCATGGGTAGCATAGCAGATTTTGATATCACTGAAAATTCAATACTTGAAAGATATAATACAGCACTCTTCAGTCGAAGAGGATGGCTGGACTGGCAAAGTTCACGTGCTTTCGCTAATCGTGTGATAGAAAAATATGATGTGCGATGCCCAGGAGTGGATACACCAATTCGTCTTCTATCGGGCGGAAATATGCAAAAACTAATTTTGGGCCGCGCTCTTGAGTGCAATCCAACGATTATTTTAGCAAATCAACCTGTGCGTGGCCTTGATGTTGGGGCTGTAAATTATGTACATAGTCAATTGCTTTCGGCGCGAGATCGGGGTGCTGCCATACTCTTAATCTCAGAAGATCTGGATGAAGTCATGAGCCTATCAGATGTTATATACGTTATCTCTAACGGACGTCTTTCACCCAAGTTTAATCGAGGTAAGATGACACCTGCTCAGCTTGGAGTTTGGATGGGAGGTCAAGGATTTGACGAAGAGATAACTCATGCGCCTTGAGCCCATTGACAAGCCATCCTTAGCCCGCAGTTTACTACCTCCCGTAACTGCATTGGGTGCCACAGTTGCAATCGCTTCGTTTTTGGCAATGCTTGCTGGTGCAAACCCGTTTTCGGTTTTTGGGTTAATTTTGAATGGTGCATTTGGTTCAAAATTTGCAATCCTGGAAACTTTAAATCGAGCTACACCACTAATATTTACTGGCCTTGCTGTGGCAGTCGCTTTTCGTGCTAAGTTTTGGAATATAGGTGCGGAAGCGCAGTTGTACGCTGGTGCGCTTTTAACAGTTCTACTGGGTACTGGCTTGCTGCCGTGGCCCAGCATTGCAATACTCCCCACACTTGCACTTTTTTCGATACTGGCTGGGGCAATATTATTGTTAGTTCCAGCATTGCTGAAAACTCGTTTTGGAGTTGATGAAGTAGTTACAACTTTACTCTTTAATTTCATATTTTTACTGTTTGTTTCAATGTTACTTGAAGGCCCTCTCAAAGATCCAATGGGCATGGGTTGGCCAAAATCTGCGCGTCTATTGCCTGAGGCACGTTTGCCACGATTAGTTGATGGCTTGCGCCTCCATTGGGGCTTTGGTTTGGCAATTCTTTCTGCCATTTCTGTCTGGGTGGTTCAATCTCGTATGACATTGGGATATGAAATGCGTGCTGTTGGATTGAACCGGCAGGCTGCCGCATTTGCAGGAATTCCGGTCAACCTTGTGCTGGTTAAAACGGCACTCCTATCGGGTGGTCTTGCAGCCCTTGCTGGCTTCTCAGAAGTTGCAGGATTGAAAGGGAGCCTAACACTCGATTTGTCTCCTGGCTTTGGCTATACTGGAATTATTGTTGCAATGCTGGCTCTATTGCACCCCCTCGGTGTTATCTTTGCAGCACTTTTTGTTGCAGGAATTTTTGTTGGAGCCGACAGCATGAGCCGGGCAGCTGATGTACCCACCTATCTAGCGGATATAATGCTGGCAACCGCTTTGCTACTGATGGTGTTAGCAATTATGTTGACCCGTTTCCGAATAGTTAGGAACTGAGTGAATGGAGGTCTTAGAAATCTTTTTTACTGCTAGTTTCTGGGCAGCTGTGATCCGAATTTCTACTCCACTAATTTTTGCAACTTTGGGTGAGTTAATTTGTGAAAGAGCTGGCGTGTTGAACCTTGGTATCGAGGGTATAATGGTTGCAGGGGCTTTTGCTGGCTGGATGGCAGTATACTCGGGTACAGGGCTGTGGGTGGGCGTTTGCGTTGCCATGTTTGTTGGTATGCTGTTTGGCTTCTTGCACAGTTTATTAACAGTGCCTTTTGGATTGTCTCAACACGTAGTTGGTCTCGGGGTTACACTGTTGGCCACGTCATCTACCTATTACGCCTACAGGCTAGCCTTACCAGAGGTTACTAGCCCACCCAAAATTGATGCATTTCAACCTTATGATATTCCAATATTATCGGAGATCCCGTTTATTGGGCCTGCTCTGTTTTCGCAAACACCATTTACCTATCTTGCATTTGGACTTGTTTTAGTAACTTCTGTGGTCCTTTATCGGACGCCGCTAGGATTGGCGGTGCGGGCCGCAGGTGAAAACCCTGCTGCCGTTGCTGCCCAAGGTCTCTCTGTAACTAAAATACGCATGGGTGCTGTTATTATTGGTAGTGGCTTTATGGCTATGGGGGGGGCATTTTTAACAATGTCAGCCTTTGATAGTTTCTTTTTTGAAATGGTTAATGGGCGTGGTTGGATTTGTATCGCGCTTGTAGTTTTTGGCTCTTGGCGGCCTGGCAAAGCCCTTTTGGGTGCAGTTCTGTTTGCAGCTTTTGACGCCCTTCAGATTCGAGTTCAACAGACTAGCCTTGGATCACTAATGCCTTATCAGTTTTTTCTAATGATGCCTTATTTACTATCAATTTTAGCGCTTATTGTAATGTCACGGCGTGCTGAAGTTCCGGCAGCCCTTATGGTTCCATTTAATAAAGGAGAACGGTAATGTTTGATCTGATTGTCAAAGGTGGCGCGCTGCCAGATGGCCGATTAACAGATATTGGAATCAAAGGCGGCAAAATTACAGCAATTGATAAACTTGAAAATGCTCAGGCGGGTCAGGTGATCGACGCAACTAATGATTTAGTAAGCCCTCCGTTTGTTGACCCTCATTTTCATATGGACGCAACCCTGTCGTATGGATTGCCTCGTATAAATTCATCGGGAACGCTGCTTGAAGGTATTGGACTTTGGGGCGAACTTAAACAGGTGATGACACAAGAAGATATTGTTAGCCGAGCGCTGAAATACTGTGATTGGGCAGCCAGCATGGGATTGTTGGCAATACGTAGCCATGTTGATACCTGTGATGACAGACTTTTAGGCGTTGAGGCATTGCTTCATGTTCGTTCTCTCGTCAAAGATTATATTGATTTACAGTTAGTCGCTTTTCCACAAGATGGATTTTATCGAGATCCTACAGCACGGGCGAATACAATCAGGGCTTTAGATATGGGTGTTGAGATTGTGGGTGGCATTCCCCATTTTGAACGTTCCATGCTGGATGGATCAGCATCAGTGACTGAGCTTTGTGAAATTGCAGCGGCTCGCGGGTTACAGGTTGATATACACTGCGATGAAACTGATGATCCAAATTCGCGTCACATTGAAACACTTGCATACGAAACACAGCGTCTTGGACTGCAGGGAAGGGTTGCTGGATCACATCTAACGTCAATGCATTCAATGGATAATTACTATGTATCAAAGCTTCTGCCACTGATTGCGGAGGCAGAAATTAATGCCATTCCCAATCCGTTAATCAATATAGTTCTCCAGGGTAGGCATGACACGTACCCCAAACGGCGGGGATTAACGCGTGTGAAGGAGATGTTGGGATTTGGGATAAATGTTGGTTGGGGGCAGGATTGTGTTCTTGACCCCTGGTATTCGCTTGGTACCGCCGACATGCTTGATGTTGCGTTTATGGGATTACATGTTGCTCAAATGACGAGCCCGACAGAGATGCAAACTTGCTTTGATATGGTCACAGTGAATAATGCAAAAACTATGGGCCTTAAGGACTACGGTCTTTACGTTGGTGCTAAGGCATCATTAGTAATTCTTGATGCGCGTAATCCAATTGAAGCGTTGCGCCTGCGTGCAACTCGGCTTTGCGTCATTGCAAATGGCAAAATTATTAGTCAAACGAAACGGCCAGATGCGGAGCTAACTATAGTAGGAAGACCAAAAACCTCCAATCGGCGTCACCAGACTTAGTTTCGATGACAAAAGTTGTATTTAATCAATTAAGTAGAAGTTTTAAGACTTTTTTATTTTGAACGGATACTTTCTGTTGGGGTAACATGTTTTACAAATTTCACAAATACGTCCGTCACAGCCTCTGGCTGAACAAAATTCTCGACCATAGAAGATAATTTGTAGATGCAGCTTATTCCACTCATGCTCCGGAAACGCCGTTTTTAGGTCACGTTCCGTTTGCACAACATTATTACCTTTTTTGGTAATACCCCACCTCTGAGCTAACCTATGGATATGCGTATCCACAGGAAATGCAGGGTACCCAAACCCTTGAGACATCACCACGCCCGCAGTCTTATGCCCAACCCCTGGAAGCGTTTCTAACTCTTCAAAGGTTTTAGGTACGTTTCCGGAATATTTTTCCACAAGAATCTTTGAAAGTTGCACTATAGCCTTGGATTTTTTTGGTGCTAATCCACAAGGTCGAATTATTTTATAGACAGTTTCTAACGGAACATGTTGCATTTCAAATGGGGTGCTGGCTTTTTTGAAAAGCGTTGGTGTAACCTTGTTAACTCGTTCATCGGTACATTGAGCGCTGAGTAATACACTAATTAGGAGCTCATAAATGCTACTATGTATTAGTGGGGTCGGTGTTTTTGGGTAATGTTCATTTAAACGCTGCAAGATAAAGGCAGCTCTCTGGCTCTTTAACACTATGACCTGCCTTGGATTGTTTTAGTTTTCAGTTTCTAGCGATGTAACACCTGTTTCAGTACGCCATAACAGGCCATCTTTTTTTAGTGTGACATGCATAGTCGCATCTTTCGTGCCATTTTCATAATCTGCAAACATGTGCTGCACTACGAGATCATCGTTTTCGTAAATACAACGACGTCCTTTTATTTGCGAGCGTTCCATAATTGCTTGCATTTGTTCAGCAGAATTATCTTCTTTTTTTGAAACTCTGCCGCTTGAATGCCATGTCATCTGGAAGTCATCATGATGTAAGTCCAAATAAGCTTGACCATCTCGTTTATCCCACGCAGCTACCATTTTCTCATACAAGGCCATAAGTTTTTCCCCACTATAATTATCTGTTTGGATCTAATTAACTTAGCGCATGATATTCTACTAGCTACTATTTAGAATTTTAGACCTACGGGTTTATTTGTTAAGTATTTGGTGATCTGACTAAATACTTAAATTCAACTTGATGCATTATTTGTCAGAATTATGCTTTTAATGCTTGCTCAACATCGTCAATAATATCGTCTATATGCTCAAGGCCAACTGACAGTCTCACGTATCCTGGGCTCACCCCAGCTTTAATTTGGTCTTCAGGAGAAAGCTGGGAGTGTGTAGTTGAGGCCGGGTGAATGGCAAGTGTGCGTGCATCCCCTATATTAGCTACATGGTAAATTAGTTTAAGGTTATCAATGAAGCTCTTTCCAGCTGTTACGCCTCCTTTAATCTCAATCCCCATCAATGCGCCATGTCCGGCGTTTAGATAGGAGTTTACAAGTACTTTGCTGTTTCCTTTAAAAAGTCCGGGATAAGTTACTGATATAATTTTCTGATGCTGGTTCAAGTAATCTGCAAGTTTCACAGCATTTGATTGATGGCGTTCAAAGCGAAGTGGGAGGGTCTCCAGACCTTGTATGAATTGGAAAGCGTTAAATGGCGATAAAGATGGACCCAGGTCCCGCAATAGAACCACACGAGCTCTTATAGAGAAAGCTATTGGTGCCCCTAAAGCCTCAGGTACTAATGAACCCCACACAGCACCATGATAACTTCCATCAGGAAGATTAAAGTTTGGTTGTTGTTCAGGGTTTTGTGTCCAGTTGAAACTTCCACTATCAATAATAACGCCGCCTATAGACGTTCCATGACCGCCAATGAACTTAGTTAAAGAATGCACGACTACAGCAGCACCGTGCTCAAATGGGCGGCATGTTATTGGTGCTGCAGTATTATCAACGATAAGAGGAATACCTCTTTTTAAACCAATTTTTGCGATATCCGAAATAGGAAATGGAACAAGCTGAGGGTTAGGCAAAGTTTCACCAAAATACGCCCTAGTGTGGTCATCGCTCAACTTCTCAAAGGTTTCTGGATCTGCCGGATCAGCAAACCTTACTTCAATCCCCATTTTGGAGAGAGTGTTAGTAAAAAAATTGTATGTTCCCCCATAAAGGTATGGTGACGCGACGATATTATCACCGGCTGAAGCTACATTCTGAATTGCTAGACAAACTGCCGAAGATCCTGATGCTACTGCAACAGCTGCTAGACCACCTTCCAAAGCTGCTAGTCTCTCTTCAAGTATTTGGGTCGTTGGGTTCGTAATTCTTGTATATATATTTCCAAGTTCTTGCAGAGCGAACAGCTTTCCTGCGTGTTCCGTGCTATCAAATTCAAAACTAGTGGTTTGATGAATTGGGACGGCAACTGAGTTTGTCGCTAAGTCTCGCCTGTGGCTACCAGCATGTAACATTAGAGTTTCTATGTTTTTCGAATTAGTGGCCATTTTCATTTCCTAAGGTTAAGATTATTTAAATTTGTCTTAACGTAAAAATGAACAATGTTAATACGAATAGCTTTATTAAAACCTTCTTGTTCTATTTATTTTTATTTATTATAAAAATTGTGAACGTTTTCCACTAAACTAAGGTAATTTTAGAATGGATGATACTGGCCTTAAATTAATTAAGCAATTACAAGTGAGCGCTGATCTTTCGCTTGCTGAACTTTCGCGACGTGTTGGTATATCCAAAACCGCTTGTTGGAATCGTATGCAGAAAATGGAGGAGGAGGGAATTGTTTTAGGAAAGCAGGTTTTGTTTGACCGCAACTCTCTTGGTCTTAAAATAGTGGTATTTCTTTCTATCACTGTTGGCCGCCATTCAACAGATTGGGTTGAGAAGTTTACCGAGGTGATTGAGAAATTTCCTGAAATTGTTGAGGTCCACAGGTTGACTGGAGAGGGCGCAGATTATCAACTTAAGGTCGTTTGTCCGTCAATTGAATTATACGATCTATTCCAACAAAATTTAATTAGCAAAATTGATTTTACATCTATGTCTACGAAGATGTCTCTAAAACAATTAAAGGATACTTCTTTGCTTCCGTTGTCTCATCTTGAAACACTCTCTGATTAAAGATGTTATTCTCTTTTATTTTTCTAACACTTTGTTAGATCACCAAAAATCAGAATAGATAAACTAAGTAATTATTATAACTATCTGTTATTAAGTATATAAATGAAATATTTTAATTAAAGAATTTCGATTAGGGGTGTCCTTATCTGTCAGGTGGGCTGCGGGAGTTGTTTTACTTAACATGATAACCAAAATGGTTTATCATTGAGTGTAATAGATACTGTTGGATTAATGACTGAGTGCCATTACCTACTGAAAGCTAAGAGAAATCGTTTGAATAAATTGATAAATAAAAGTGGGTTAAATAGTTTGAATCTTTACTTGTTTGATGAGCAAACTCCCGGCCCAACAAATGTCCCTGCTTTTTTTAAAAGTGAATGTCCACCGGACGGTAAAGTAAAGTTGGACGACCTCTTTCAATTCAAACGCAAGCGTGGGGATTTCTTATTTTCTTTAATCATTCTGTTTGTTGCACTGTTTTTTTTAATTTCTTTTTTTACCGAAACGGGTTGGCAAAGTAGAAAGTTGCCCAATGAGTTTGGTACTTATATTTTGCACCAATTTGGTTTGGCTGAAGTTGACGGTAAGTTGGTTCGTTTTGGACGGATTTTGAAACAAAGTTGGGTGGGCCCACTTCTGTGCTTAATGGTTCTGATACCTGCTGCTATCTGGAATGTTAGAACGAGTTTTCAAGTTCATCGTTATCGCAAACGCTTTTTGCTTCCCACTGGCATTCGATATGAATTAGAGAAATACGTTGCAGCCATAGAGTATGTTGCTTATTTTATTCTATACACAGTTCTAGTCCCAACTCTTGGTTATTTAATCTCGACACTTTTTCTGGGTATATTTCTAACATGGCGGTTGGGATACCGATCTGGTCGATGGATTTTGATTGGTCTATCATCAAGTCTCGTTATTGTTTTTGTTTTCCGTTCTTTTTTACAGATAAAAACGCCAATAAATATATGGCTTTATGATCTTCTTCCCTCCGCGGTCCGCGGATTTATGTTAACTTATTTTTAGGCAGGCAAAGTATTGGAAGCATTTTTACTTGGCTTACAAAATTTAATGGAACCATCAGTATTGTTTGCAATAGTGATTGGATCAATTGGTGGATTGGCTATCGGTGCGATCCCAGGCATTGGTCCTGCCATTGCTATAGCTATTTTGTTGCCAGCTACTATTTTTTTGGACGATCTTGTCAGTTTAGTTCTACTACTCGGTGTTTATGGATCTTCAATGTATGGGGGAGCAATACCGGCTATTTTGATTAACACTCCAGGCACGCCTGTAAATGCGCTCACCACCTATGATGGCTACGCAATGACGCGTCGTGGTGAAGCTTCACGAGCTTTGTCTCTCGCCTATTCAGCTTCTTTTTTTGGAGGTTGTTTTTCCATTATAGCGGCACTGGTAGCGTTATTTGCATTTGGCCCATATCTTAGAGATCTTGGAGCGCTCTTTGGACAACGAGATATTTTAATGGCTGCTGTCTTGGGTTCAGTATTATTAATTGCTGCTCATCGCCAAACAATGGGAATTGCGGCACTCCTCTTTGGGTTTGGCTTTCTAATAGCTATGGTTGGCCGCCAAACGACCCGAAAAATAGATCGGTTTACATTTGACATTGAATATCTATTTCCTGGTTTGAATTTAATAGTCGTTATCATAGGAATTTTTGCTCTTAGCCAAGCACTGATACTATTGACTGGCAAAGACAGTGATCCGCCAGAAGCGCGAGTTGGAGGCGGTGCTTTGTTAGGTTTTGTGGAACTTTCAAAGCATAAAATAGTTACAGTTTTTTCTGCTTTTTACGGCACTTTGATGGGCATTATCCCAGGTGTTGGTGAGTTTGTTGCGCAATTTTTTAGCTACTCTACGGCGCGTGCCCTCTCTAAGAATCCTACACGTTTTGGACACGGATCCCCAGAAGGACTGATTGCATCAGAGACAGCAAATAATGCCGTACCGGCAGCGGCAATGATCCCACTTCTAGCCCTTGGGGTACCAGGTGAGGCGTTAACGGCAATGATGATGGTCGTATTTTTTGATGCTGGTATTAAACCAGGACCAGATATTTTTGAAAATAACTCTGACTTTTTATTCAGTCTCTTTATCGCGCTACTTCTTATTAACGTTCTTGTATTGAGCACTCTACTGTTATCAACTCGGTTTATTGCGAAGATGATTTACATACCTAATAGATTTCTAGGATCGTTAGTGATGATACTATCTTTTGTAGGGGTGTTTTCCATACGGAATAGTCTGACAGACTGCATTTTTGCAGTTATTTTTGGGTATGTTGGGTTTATTCTTCGTAGACTTGATTGGCCTCTTGTTCCTTTGGTTTTGGGTCTAGTTTTGGGCTCTATTATACTCGAACGAATGACCGCGGGAGCTAGTCAAGTGAAGTCTCTTGTCGATTTGGTAAATCGACCAGTGTCTGCAGTGCTTGCAATATCTGTTCTACTCATTCTATGTTTTGTGATCTGGTCAATGATAAAAAACCGTCGATCATACAAAAATTAACGCTTTAACAGGAGGTAAGAAAATGAAAAAATTATTATTAGCAACGTTTTTTGCAGCGACAGCCAGTTTCTGGTTGGCGAACCCAGCAACTGCTGAGTATCCAGATGGGCCAGTTCAGTTTATTGTGCCTTGGCCTCCTGGTGATTTTGAAGACATCCTTACGCGTATGATTGCCGCCGACATGCAAAAGGCCACAGGTCAATCGGTATCTGTTGTAAATAAGCCTGGTGGTGGCGATGGGCCATTCCCTGGTGCTTTAGAAGTGCTTAACGGCCCCACAGACGGCTCTATGGTTGGGTCCTTCGTAATAGGTGTACCGGTGGTAGGACCGCTGATTGATATTGGTATAGAAAAAGATAGTTTTACGCCGGTTGGAATTTTCTTAACTTATCCATTTGTTTTAGCTGCTTCGGGTAATGCGCCATATACAAATATGGCTGAGCTTGCGGCACATGCAAAAAACAACGACGTTGTTTTAGGTCACTTTGGAGGTGGTTTGGCACCAACACAAGCATCATTCGCTGGAGCAAAAAAGCTCGGTTTTGAATTTGCGGACGATAGTGCTTTTGACATGCTCGACTGTAATACGCTTTCTGCAGGCGATGCTGATGTAATTAACACGACGTTGGCGCTAATCGAGCCCTGTCTTGATGAAATCAATGTCCTGGCGAGCATTGGAGAAGAACCCATCAGCAAGCTTGGCGGGGTTGAGACTTTAGCTACGCAGTCCGGCATCAATAACTTGGAGTTGTGGAATGGTTTGTTTGTAAAAAAAGGTACTCCACAAGCAATTATTGATAAGTTGGCTGAAATTGCATCGACGACTATGGCTGGTGCTGAAGCACAACAGTTGATGATGGAAACTGGTGCACGTGTTTACTGGCAAGATCAGAAGACATCTGAAGCACGTATTATTGTTGATCGAAAAAAACTAGCAGAGTTAAATGCTATAAATGAAGAGTAACTTAAAACTAATTTGGGACCACAATAACTTGTGGTCCCGTCATTCGAATTAAAAAATGAAACGAATTAAACTTGGTATACTGCAAACCAACCATGACAAATCAGTTGAGGTCGGTGATGCATTCCCTGATGATGCGCATCGGTTCCGTGACTTATTCGATGCTCAAGAAATAAGGTTTGAATACAGAGTTTATATGACAATCGGTGGTGAGGTTCCAAAATCTTTAGATGAGCAAGACGCTTATCTCATCACGGGCAGCCCTCTAAGTGTCTTAGACACACATGTATTTACGGCGGAGTTGATTTCTTTTATCCGCTCCTGTGATCTAGCAAAAAAGCCACTAATTGGTGCTTGTTTTGGCCATCAAATTATAGCTGTTGCATTAGCTGGAATAGTAAAGAAAACCTCATCTGGATATAATGTGGGAGTTGAGAAAACTCATTTTTTTGAGAAAAAGCCATGGATGCAACCAAACATACAAAAACTGGGAATGTATGTGTTTCATGAGGATGAAGTTACTCAACTACCTGAAGGTGCAAAGCTTTTAGGGTCTACGCCCAATTGCAAAATTGCTAGCTTTTCCAAAGGAAATCATATTTTTACAACGCAGGCTCATCCTGAGTTTACACCTGATTTTATGACCTCAGTGGTTACATACACTGCACAAAAAGACCAAAACTTTAATCCACAAAGTGCCTTAGCGCAGATTAATGATCCGACAGAGGGCCATGTTTACGCAGACTGGTGCACCGAGTTTTTCAAAGGACACGTATAATGTTTGATAATGGTGATTTGAACCTTTTTGATCATGATAGTTTCGCGGATGGAGTTCCTCACAAAACTTTTGAAAGGTTGCGGAAAGAGGACCCAGTTTCGTGGTCCGAGGGTGATGGTGAAACACGTGGCTTTTGGAATTTGACGCGTCACTCAGATATATTAAATGCCAATAAAGATGGCCAGCTTTTTTCTTCTGCGCAAGGCATACGTGTTGAGGACCAAAGCCATGAAGAGTACATGGCACGACGGACTTTTCAAGAAACCGACATGCCTGAGCACACTGGGACCCGACGCCGTGTAAATCCTAAGTTTGCAAAGCCAGTGGTTGCCAATTTTGAAGAAGTTATAAGAAACTTAGCGTCAGATATTGTTGAAAAAGCGATTATGAAATCTGAATTTGATGCTGTGGAGGATATAGCTAAGCAATTGCCGATGATGATGCTTGGTCGTATCTTGGGAGTGCCAGATAGCGACCTTGATTGGCTAGTTGAAAAAGGGGATGCGCTTATCGGCAATACGGATCCTGACTTTACACAGCATGTCATCGATAAAGTTGATACCGACGCATATCGCTTCATGCCATTTCGTAGCCCGGCGGGAAAACACCTTTATGATTATGCTGCTGAAGTTTTGGCTGGAAGAAAGCGTGTGGACCCTGATGGCGTGCTGGCACGTATGATGTTGGGTGATGACCAATTGGATGACTTAGAGTTTAAAAACTTTTTTTGTCTATTGGTGGCGGCGGGAAATGATACCACAAGATATTCAATTGCAATGGCTCTTCATTTGCTAACAGAAGACCAAACTTTGATCCCAAAATTACAAACAGGGCAATATTGGGATACGGTTGCGGACGAGTTTATAAGACTTGCATCGCCTACGATGCATTTTAGGCGCACTGCCACAAGTGATATAAAGCTACATGACAAAACAATCAAAAAAGGCGACAAAGTTCTACTTTGGTTTGTTTCAGGAAGTCGTGACGAAGAAGTTTTCGACAACCCTAATCAAGTCCAATTGGACCGTTCTCCTAATAGGCATCTCGCATTTGGACAGGGTGGAGCGCATGTTTGTTTAGGCATGCATCTTGCGAAGCTTGAGGTGCGTATCACACTAGAAGAATTGGTGAAAAGAATTGATTTTATTAAAGCTATTGAACCGCCAACCTGGACGCGCTCAAATTTCATCTGTGGTGTTAAAAAGCTTAGGGTAAAAGTGGGGTGACGTACGCATGGTAAATGGCGAAATAACTAGAACCAGAGCACTTTTCTGTGACCTTTTAAATTTACCGCGCGGGAAGTACTTGCCACCAAGCGTTGCTAGATCGGGCACAGTTGGTTTTGCTCGGGGTGCCTTTGCAGTCAGTTTTGATCGTGATTTGTTGGAGGTGCCTGGCTGTGGGTTCTATGATGGATTGCCAGATATGGAATTGGTGTTAGACGAAGAGCGCAGAAAATCGTGGCAATCTAAAACCGAAATTGCGCTTGGTGATTTACAGGTTGACGACCAACCTTTTGGGTTGTGCGCGCGGTCTCAATTGAAACGTACTGTTGCGGAGTGGGCTAATATTGGCCTTTCTCCAAAAATTGGCTTGGAAACTGAAGCTTATTTGTTTCAAAAAGACGAAGATGGTGTTTGGCGACCTTATGATACCCCAGGCGCTTTTGTTTATGGGACTGGTCCATCAAACGATCCTCGTGGTGTTATGGATGAGGTTTGGGAAATGGCAAATCATTGTAACATTCCTATCGAAAGTATGAATGGTGAATTTGACAATGGCCAATTTGAACTAACCCTCAAATTTGATGATCCAATTAGAGCATGTGATGATGCTTTCTTGATGCGAATGATGGCTCGTGAAATTGCTTTGAAAAAAGATCTGTTGATTACATTTTTGCCAAAACCAATTCCGGATCGCGGTGGATCTGGGCTTCACGTTAATTTTAGTTTCACGGATAGCACTGGGCAGAACGTAATCGCGCCTGACGGGTCGTTAAGCAAAGTGGCTCAGGAGTGCATAGCTGGCTTAATCCGCCATCATGAAGGCCTTTCAGGCCTTCTGGCATCAACCGTGAATAGTTATGACAGATTAAATCCTGCAAGCATGGCTGGTTATTGGGCTAATTGGGCCGAAGATCATCGACTGGTAACTACGCGAACGTCAACAAAATCTCCAAAATCGGCGCGGTTGGAACATCGAATGGCAGACTGTGCTACAAATCCCTATCTAGCGGTAACGGCTGTATTACAGGCCGCTAAACTTGGAGTGATAGAAAAGTTGCCACTACCTCCTGCAGAAGATTTGGATGGGATGGAAAATACCCGTGCTTCGAGGCATGTGCCTCCGAGTCTTGATAGGGCTATTGATGCACTTGATGATGACGTACAGTTGCGGGGTGCTGTTGGTAATTTGTTGTGTGATGCATTGATTTTTCAAAAACGGGACGAATTTAATAGGCTTAAAGGTAAAACTGTTGATCAGGTTCGGGACTTTTACTTGCCATTTATATAATGGCTGAAATTAGATGTTTATAAAGTAAATCTATTTTCCTAAGCAGATTTTTTTACCGTTTGGTTGAGGCAAGAAGGGACAATTATGACTGATACACATATTTCTACGCATGATGCAGTATCTGATGACCGTAATGAAAATATAATTATCTACGTGGATGGTGAATTAGTTCATCGTGATGACGCCAAGGTCTCTGTTTATGACTCTGGTTTCATGCTTGGCGACGGTATTTGGGAAGGTTTGCGCCTTTATGATGGATGGCTATCTTTTATAGATGAGCACCTTGATCGTCTTTATGAAGCAGCTCTTTATATCGACCTTGACGTTGGCCTGACCCGTGAACAGATGACTGCTGCAATTTGGCAGACATTGGAAGCTAACGAGATGGAGACCGACGTACATCTCCGTGTCATGGTGACTCGAGGACGCAAAAAGAAACCATTTCAGCATCCACACCTTAGTATTTTTGGTTCAACAATTGTAATTATCGCAGAACACTCAAAACCTGATAATAGTATCATTGATCGGGGTATCAGGTTGCATACTGTGCCACACCACCGAGGGTTGCCGCTGACCCAGGATGCCAAACTTAATTCACACTCGAAACTGAACTGTATAATTGCACTGAACCACGCCATTCGTGCCGGTGCTGATGAAGCTCTCATGCTCGATCCGTTTGGATTTGTTAACACAACAAATGCATGCAATTTTTTTATCGTTCGCAAAGGAGCTGTTTGGACATCAACTGGTGATTACTGCATGAATGGAATTACACGACAAAAGGTGATTGATGTTTGCCGCGAAAGTGGCATTCCTATATTTGAGCGCAACTTCTCTCTTGTTGATACTTATGGCGCAGATGAGGCCTTTCTAACTGGTACATTTGGCGCACAATCTCCTGTATTTGAGATTGATGGTCGGGTAATAGGCGGCGGCAAGGCGGGGCCTATTTTTCATCGGATCAGAGAGCTATATAAAGAAAAGATTAAACAAAATACTGCGACTTAAAGAATTTTCATATTCACTATAATTTAAATCTTTTTAATATATATCAGGACAATACATTAATTAGCTAAATCAGTTTTATTCTACCATAAGCCAATCCGGTCTTGCATATTTAGTGGTGTGATAAAAACTTTGATACTCGTTCCAACCCAGCTTTTAATATCTCTGGATTATTGGCATAGCCTATGCGGATATAGCCCTCCATTCCGAGAGCTGATCCGGGGGTAAACATTACACCAGTTTCTTTTATTAGATTTATGCAAAAGTCATAAGAATTCATTTTTAAATCATACTTAACCAATGCTGTTGTGCCAGATTTTGGTTTTATCCAAGAAAGTTTTGTTTCGTTTTCCATCCAAAAAGCAAGCTGTGCCAGGTTTCCTCTTGTTATGTCATGTGCACGTTTAAGTATTTTTTCGTATCCTTCCAAGGCAATAGTTGCGAAATGGTCGTCGAGCATTCCAACACTTATTGTATCATAGTCTCGGTGGATCATGACGTCCTCAATGAATTCCTCTGGTGCGGCAATCCAACCAAGCCTCAGGCCGGCTAGGCTGTAAGCCTTGGACATGCCGGCAGTGCTTATTCCCTTGTCGTAAATATCCGCCATAGCAGTTGTCATTCCGTTGCCATGCTGATCGGTACCACGGTAAACTTCATCACAAAGCACCCAAGCCCCAACCTCGCGAGCAATACTAACTATTTCCTCAAGCATTTCCTTTGGAATGAGTGCCCCTGTGGGGTTATTTGGATTTGTGAGGGCTATAAGTTTTGTGTTTGGTTGTGCTAGTTTTTCTAATTCACGCAAATCAGGTAACCAATCTGTCTTCTCGGAAAGATGCAAAAGGCTAATATTAGCACCAATACTTTTGGGAATTGAATAATGCTGTTGATATGTGGGTACGATAGATATCACTTTATCCTCAGGCTCGACCAATGTTTTGTGCACCAACATATTGGCCCCAATCGTGCCGTGTGTGACAAGGATGTTTGTATTTTTTTGTCTCTGATAGAGGGCTGCGATCGCATTTCGTAGACGATCAGACCCTTTAATGTCACCGTATGTCATTTTTAATGGTAATAAGGCTGAGAGATCCGTTTCATTTCTTCCAGTGATATTTAAAAGCTCTGTCAAAGTCAGGCTTTCAACACATGTTTCCGCTAAGTTGAATTCGCAGTTATTTTCCCACTCGTTCATCCACATTTCAACGCCAAATGTATCTATTTTCATACCGTCTACCTCATTTTACTGATTCAGATTAGTCGTTGATGGTTAGAAAGACCATGCCGCCGTTCTAAGGTATATCTTCTACTACATACCTGTCTTCATTTGTTGCAGGAACAAAAGAGAAACTTCAGCTTTACTGAAATGCTAAATAGCATTGTTCTGGATCATAGGTATAGTTTCTTGTTATCCATATCTGCTACCACCTGCAAACCAGTCATCAAAGCCAGGTTCAGTCCGGACCACAATGGATTTTTTTGTTAAATAACCCCGTAGGGCTTCCCAGCCGTTTTCTTTGCCAAAGCCACTGTCTCTAACACCTCCCCAAACTGATCTTGGGTCGTTGCGGTGGTGGTCGTTAAGCCAAATGATGCCTCCACGAATTTTACGCGATAATCTGTGCCCACGTGCAATATCGCGCGACCAAATTGATACGCCTAGTCCAAAGTCGCCAACATTGGCGAGTTCAATCGCTTCTTCCTCAGTGTCGAAGGGAGTAATTGAAATGACTGGGCCAAAAACTTCATCTTTAAATAAACTATGATGTGGCTGAACGTCAGCAAAAATTGTTGGACGTATATAGTATCCTTTGGCAAACGGACCACCTAGGTCTGGAGATTTCGTGCCTGCCACTTGTCGGCCGCCCTCAGAGAGGGCCATCTCCACAAAATGCTTACAACGTTCTAGTGCTGATTGCGATATTACTGGACCCATTTGTGTACTAGGGTCCATGGGATCACCCAATTTTATTAAGTCTGCACGCTTTGCTAATTTTTCTACGAAGGCATCATAAATTTGGCTTTGGACTAGAATTCGAGAACCTGCAACGCATGTCTGACCTGATGCAACAAAAGCTGCAAATAAGACACCGGCTACCGCAGCATCTATCTCTGCGTCGTCACAAACAATAACAGGCGTCTTACCACCCAGTTCCATCGTGCTACGGATAAGACGTTGGCCAGCTTGGCTGGCAACTTTACGGCCAGTTTCTGTACCACCAGTTAAGTCGATATAATGAATGTCATCTGCGGCGCACAATGCGGCACCTGTGGAGGGCCCGCCAGTCACAACATTTATTACTCCGTCTGGCAAACCAGCCACTTTGGCTAAAACAGCGATTGCTAGTGGAGATACGGGGGCAAGTTCAGAGGGCTTGATCACGCATGTATTTCCAGCTGCAAGTGCCGCCGCAAGTTTTTTCATTAAGATAAGTACTGGGTGGTTCCACGGTGTGAGAAGGGCAACTGGGCCTAGCGGCTCGTAATGGGTCAGCGTTACATAGCCGCCTTTGAGTTGATTAGACTCCCCCTCTAGACCTAAGGCAATACCGGCAAAATATTCCAACCATTCAGGAATGCGCCCCATTTGGGCATTCATTTCGCGCAGAGAACGTCCAGTAACAGTGGCCTCTAAAATAGCCAGAGAAGAAATGTTTTCACGTATTACTTCCGCAAATTTGAGAAGATGTTTACTGCGGTCAAAGGCATCTAAACTTGACCAGGCCGGAAAAGCGGCACTGGCAGCTGCAACTGCTTTTACTACATCTTCGGTGGTGGCATCGGGAACAGTAGTAAACCGTTTTCCAGTGGCAGGGTTCATCACAATAATCTCATCAGATCGGGATGCCGGATGGAACGCCCCACCGTAAAATATACCTTTGTTAGTTTCAGGTATTAGCAGCTCTTCAATAATGGTTGGCATTCTTATTCTCTTTTTGATTAGTAGTGACCAGGATATAAGCCATTGATATCATGATGTAGGTATTAAAATTTGTTTAAAAGCTAACATCGGTTTCTTTTAAAAACTTAGTTTTTTGGCAAGGATAACAAATGTCCACTTCCATCACTTTTTCTGACAGTATACGATTGTCTGTAATAAATACAAATTGGTTATATTCTTACAAAAAAAGATTTTGCTCTCTATTTGTATGGTCTATGAAATAAATTTGACGGTGGTTGTTTTGTAGCGTTACCGTCTGTTATGAATTTGAGAGCTATAAAATTGATCTTAAATATTTGGTTTGAGATGGAGATTGGGGAAACAAATGTCTACGGATAACAGTATGCCTAAACAAACAATGCTAGCGGCTTTGCTAACGGAATATCGTATGCCATTGGAGATTAAAACTGTACCCCGCCCAGTCCCAAAACATGATGAAGTTTTAGTTAAAATAGAGGCGAGTGGTGTATGTTTTACCGATGTACATATTTGGCGTGGGGATCATGCTGCGCCAGACCCATTACCGCTGATAATGGGTCATGAAGGGGTTGGCACAGTTGTGGCGCTAGGTTCGGCTAGCGGCCGCTTAAAAATTGGTGATCGGGTAGGGATTGGCTATGTATTTGGAGCCTGTGGGCATTGTAAAGAATGTTTGACAGGTGGGGAGAATTACTGTGGTGAATTTGATGCAACTGGTTTTAATGTAAGTGGTTGCTTTGCAGAATATGTATGCATGCGGCATGAATGGGCTAACCCAATACCTGACGGAATTGATGCAATCGAAGCAGCACCGTTAATGTGTGCGGGAGCAGCGGCCTACTCGTCTTTTAAAAAGACATCAGTCCAACCAGGAGAGACTTTAGCAATTTTTGGACTTGGTGGATTGGGGCAGTATGCCGTTCAAATTGCCAAGCTTTGCGGTGTTCGTGTTATCGCCGTAGACATTAGCCCAGACAAACTAAATACCGCAAAGGAATTGGGTGCTGATGAAGTGGTTCATGCCGATGAGCAGGCCGGAGCCGCAATCAAGGCTTTGGGCGGTGCAGATGGCTGTGTAAATTTTGCACCTGTCGGCGCAACCTGGCCACTCATGCTGGCGGCGTGTAACCCACGTGCAAAAATTGTGCTCACTGCAGTCCCTGCTGACCAGATGGCTTTTTATGCACATGAAGTAATTGAGCGTGGATTGCAGGTAATTGGTAGTTCCGCATCAAACCGCCAAGAAATGAATGAAATTCTGGCATTGGCTGCTGGCGGTAAGGTGAAGGGGATCATTAATCCTCGCCCGTTTAACAAAATTAATGATGCCCTCTCTGATTTAATAGATGGGACTGTGGAAGGGCGGAGCGTTTTAACGTTTGACTAACTATCGTGTTGGGAAAGCCAAAAATTAAGGAACTTTAGATGGATCTTCAACTGAGCGGAAAACGCATCCTGATAACTGGTGCCTCTATGGGCATTGGCGCACATCTTGCCGAAACTTTTGCGGCAGAAAATGCTCACCTGCACCTCACAGCGCGCAGTACTGATAAGCTTGAGGAGTTAAAGGCGCGGATTACAGCCAGCCATGACGTGGAGGTTACTCTCCACTCAAGTGATCTCGCCCAGAGTGGCGCTTGTGAGTTACTGTCTGAGGCAGTCGGTTCTGTTGACGTTCTTGTAAACAATGCCGGAGCTATTCCAAGTGGTAGTCTATGGGACGTTGATGAGGAAGCTTGGCGTAAAGGTTGGGATCTGAAGGTAATGGGGTACATTAATCTTTGCAGATTGTTTTATAAAAAAATGCAAACCCAAGGTGAGGGTGTCATAATCAATAATATTGGAAATGGTGGTGAAGTATTTGATGCAAAATATATTGCTGGTACGACTGGGAATGCGAGCTTGATGGCCTTTACCCGCGCGCTGGGTGGTAACAGCCTAGCTGATAATATTCGAGTTGTCGGGGTTAACCCGGGACCGGTTGATACTGATCGTATCTATAATATGTTAAAAAAGCGGGCAGCATCACAGTTAGGCGATGAGAATAAATACAAAGAATTAGAAGCTACTTATCCGCTTGGTCGACCTGCCCATAAGCATGAGATATCTGATTTGATTGCATTTCTTGCGTCTTTTCGATCAGGTTATACTTCAGGAACAATATTTACCGTTGATGGCGGCATAGCTTCACGCCGTTCTATCATCTGATATCGGATTTTAGTCATGGCAGCGGACATTAAAGCAAAACGAATTGGTATTTTGTTGCCATCTTCCAATTCAGTGTTGGAACCACTCGCGGCAAAAACCATAACAGAACCTGATACCACATTTCATTTCTCGCGTTTAGGGGTGATTGATATTACTCTCACTCCAAAATCTCTTGATCAATTTACTTTAGAAACTCAGTGTAGTGCTGGAAAACTACTATGTGACGCTGATGTCGATTGCGTAGTTTGGGGTGGTACATCTGCCAGCTGGCTTGGCATACAACATGACATTGATTTTTGTGCATCTTTCACCAAAGAAACTGGTGTTCTTGCTGGTAGCTGTGTTCTTGAAATGAACCGTATTATGGCTAGTGAGCAGGTAAAAACTTTTGGTCTTGTGACTCCTTATACCCCTGATGTTCAACATAAAATTATTGAAAACTATAAACAACTTGGGTTTTCTTGTGTGAGTGAACAACACTATGGAGGGGCAATTAGTAATGATTATGCCTCGATCACAGCCAATCAAACGGAGGAAATGGTTCGTGTAGTTGCTGAGAAGGGCCCAGACATTATTTTAATTATGTGTACGAATATGCGTGCTGCAGGGGTTGCTGCGTCTTTAGAAACTGAAACAGGCATTCCAATAATGGATAGTGCGACTATCGCGCTGCAAGCTGGTATACGGTTAGCTAGTGAGGACTGAGCTCCAATTCACATCAAAGCTCAGTCTCTGTATTTAAAAATCAAAAGCAATTTAACGCAATGCTCCAATTGGTAGTTAAACTATTTCACAAGCCTCATCGAATGTTAGCCTGTAGGATCGGTCGCGGATCTTATCTCCACCAACCCCGTGGCCAATATTTATGAGCATGCTGGCACGCCAACTGCTGTTCGCATAAAAAGTCTCATTTATCTTATTAGCATTGAAACCGATCATGGGTCCGCAATCTAGTCCAAGTGATCGAGCTGCTACAATTAAAAACCCCGCTTGAAGCCATGTGTTGAGCGATGCTTTGTTAGCCGAGGTCTCAGCGGGTTGATTGGCCACAGCCTCAGCGTCTAATTGTGGTGAAAGTTTTGAAATATGGCGATAAAACTCTAGATCGTGAGCTACGATGGCGACCACTGGTGAAGACAGAATTTTTGGTTTATTACCCTCTCCTGCAGCATCAATCACTTTTTGTTGTGACTCTGATGATGTGACAAAGGTAAGCCGCATTGGACAAAAATTTGACTCTGTAGGGCCTAGTTTCACGATTTCATAAAGCTGGCGCAAAACATCGTCACTAACAGGCTTATCGGTGTAAAAACGATGGGTTCTGGCCGAAATGAAGAGTTCGTTTAGGTAGTCAGGATGTGTCATTTTATTTCTCTTTACTAATAATGAGTTTTTGGTTGAGTGGCCTACAAAAAATCTATGAACTTACTATGAGCTAAAAAAGTCTCTTTGCCAACTTTACTAATTTTTCTGACTGCCTCTTCATCCAACCAGGGCGCTGTTGCTGTTGAAAATGATTCACGTGCTTTTACCCGGCTATACCAGCTGGTAGTTTTGGGATATCGACGCTCCCATAGTAAAGACAGACCAAGGCATTCAATTCTATAAAAATATGCTGTTAGTAGCGCATCTGCCAGTGAGTAATTGTTTGTGACGGCCCATTGATTAGTTTCGAGGGCCAGCTCAAGATCACGACACATTCTAGATAAACGCTCAAGAGCCACATAAACATAATGAGATTCGGCGCCCAATTTGACCAAATCTTTTAGTTTATGGGCACGGATTTTGTCTGGCATTGCTGCCCAACGTGCTTCCAGTTCTTCAGGTGTTTTTTCTAGTAGCATCTGGCGCTGATAACTACCGAAGGTGAGTGTGTTGACGCTGTCGTGATACTCAAGTGTGTATATGCCCCAGATGTGTGTTTTAGCTTTTTCATAAACGGATTTTGGTTGTAATGGGTTGGTTTCGCTTAAACTATCAAGATATTCGCATATGACAGTAGACTCATTTATGATGAGGCCGTCATGGTCGAGGACTGGTACGATTGCACGTGGATTTATTGCCAAATAGCTGGGTGAGAATTGCTCACCTTTTGGCAGATCAATATGCCTACTTTCCCAATCCAAATTTTTTTCTGCCAGTACAATTCTGACTTTGATTGAGCAAACTGAGTTTGCTCCATGATGTAGGGCCAGCATTATATCGCCTCGTTCAATTATTTATTGATACTTTATCTGTTGCTAACGGCCAAAAGCAATATTTTGTCTAAAAAAGATTAATTCGTTGTAAATTAGATATAATATTAATGGATTAATTGATCTTAATAATAGCGAGTACAAAAGCCATGAGCTTAGTTTTGTTCTAATTAATCACGATACGATACAGCAATACTGCAATATGGTTTTTTAGTTGACGTTCACTAGTTCCCTATGCACCTATGTGCACAGAGGGGACGGTATTTAGCTGTGATTTATGACTAAGATTTTTAAAATTTGAGATATTTTAATTTTATTATCTAATCAAAAGATTAGGATATATTTTAGTATTTAATTTGTTGGTTAAAGTTTCGTCAAAATAAATGAAACCGCCATGTCAATCGACCGGGGCATGGGCACTAAATTTTTAAGGTCAATTAGGAGGAACTAATGTTAAATAAATTTACGATATCTGTTTTTGGTGTTGTTGCGTTGCTGTCCGCACCCGCTGTGCTGGCACAGGCGAACCTAACTGCAGAAACAGCATCACCTGGAAGCGCTCCAGGGGTGTCAATTATTGCTTTATCGGAAGTAGCTGCAAAATATAATGTTGCAAATATGCAGGTGAGCACAGGACAGACGCTGACCAATTCTGTTCAAAACGTTGCTGAAGGTAAAAGTGACATTGCAGCAGCACCTTTTGTTTTACCATTTTTAATGTCAAAAGCTGTGGGCCCTTATGCTAAGCTCGGTAAGGAAACTGGAGCAGAACTTACGTCAAAACTAGCTGTGCTATATACATATAGAATAGCCTGCCAGGGGCTTTATGCCTATGACAGTGCTAATTTTCCTGGTTATGATGGAATAAAAGGTGCAACACTCTTTAACGGCCCACCTCGTGGCGCTGCGTTAACAAATGCGCGTGATTTGGTTAGAATTGTAACTGGCCTTGAAGAAAAGAAAGATTATACAGCTATACAGGTTAACTGGGGCCAAGCAGTGAAAACTATCCAGGATGGTTCTGGGGATGCAAATGTTTTGCCCATGAGTTTTCCGGATGGACGGATGACTGCGGCCCTCTCATCAGGAGACATGACTGTTTTCTCGATGCCTATTGCGGCTTACGAGAGTGACACTTTTCAGAAGTTTACCAAGAGGCCTGGTACAGTCGCTGTGACTCTTCCAATAACTGAAATGGGATTTTCTGGTGGAATAACCGTTAAATCGGAGGACGATAATTTCCGTTGTCCGGGAACAGTTGGTGGCGACATTGTAAACGTATCGATGGATTTTGATTTGGCAAAAGGCTTAACTAAAGCATTCCTCGATGGGTTAGACAGCGTTTACATGAAAAAAGCTCCATTTATGCCGAATTCATGGCATGGTGAGACAGACATCGCTGTGACTGATATGTGTGGGCTTAACCCGTTAAAATATCACCCAGGTTCAGTTGCTGCATGGGAAGAAGCTGGCTATACCATTCCTGACTGTGCCAAATAATTTATATTGAAATAATGGCGCCTGCGCGAAATTGCGTGGGCGCTTTAACTTTAAGTTTCTAGAAAATCTGAAAGTTTAATAATGGTTGATACGGGAAAAGCAGGTCAAGCAACCAGTGACTTGGGCTTGAAAATCGTTTATTTTCTTACTGTATCTATGGTTATTATAGGCTTAATTAATGCAACCCCGGGGATCCCAGGTTATGACGATCTTGTTGCTCGAATAACTGGAATTGATGGCGCAACTTTCAGAAAATTCCCTTTCGAATGGTTTTATCCCTCTTTTTTTGCACTAATGATGTTGATCGTAGCATTGAAGCATTCGATGTGGCGGGCTTGGGCAGGTAAAGCACTTATACAACGCCAGTTTGGACTTTTTATGGACATCGCACTGGTTGTGATGGCTGCCACAATTTCAGTGACCTATTTCATTGAAATAGAAGCAATATGTCTTATTGACCAATTTACAGGTGACCGCGCTCGCCTAATTGCTGAGAGCCTAAACTCAGAAAAAGAAATGGCTGAGCTTCTTGGAATGACGCCACCAACGACCGTTGATGACCCACAATGTGTAAATACAACTGGTGGATGGTTGGTTTTGATAGTTGGTTTGGCAATAACAGTTTTCCTTTCTTATAATGTCAAAGTATGGGGGTTTCCACTCGTTTTGGTAGCTATACTGATTGCAAGTTATACTATCATCACGGTTTTAGTTTGGTATTTCCACGGTCCGGATGACATTAATAAATACCTGATGACTAAGCTTGCAGGTGAACCGCGCATATTGAGCGATGGGCGACCACGCATTCATGATATTTTAATAAATAATTCATCCGGCATGCTTGGTCGGTTTATGGACATCGTTCTTAATACAATTTTTCCGTATTTAGTTTTGGGCTCTTTATTCGGCAGCTCAGCTGGGGGGCGCTCACTAATTAAAGTTGCGTTTAGGCTGACACGTAATCTTCGTGGTGGGCCTGCGCATGCCGCAGTTGTTTCTTCGGCTATGTTTGGAACCATCTCAGGCGGTCCAATTGTTAATGTTTTGTCTACTGGAGTTTTGACTATTCCAATGATGATCAAGCGTGGTTTTTCCAAGACCTTTGCCGGTGGGGTGGAAGCGGCTGCTTCCTCAGGTGGCTCCATTATGCCGCCTGTTATGGGAGTTGCTGCCTTCGTCTTGGCTGCATTAACAGCAGTGCCTTATTCCAGCGTAATTATCGCTGCAGTGATCCCGGCGCTTTGTTATTTTTTCTGCCTTTTTCTCTCGGTAGTTTTCCAGTCGCGAAAGCAAAAAATTGAGGCTATTGGTGAATTGACAGAAGACATGCACCTTGATTTTCAAGACTTGTTAAATCTCATCATGATTTTAGCCCCAATATTATTGATCCTTTTATTACTTCTAACTGATAAGGGTTCAGTGGGGTGTGGTTTCTTTAGTGGGATGATGGGTGCAGAGCGTATTATCACCGTGGATGGCTGTAATGTGATCAGCCTTTCTTGGGGCCAGCAATTAATACAAAACGCTGCTGGCGATGCAGGAAGTGCTGGCTGGATGGCCGTACTACTGCTTATGGCGTTATTGTTCGTAGATCCAGAAGTTCGTGCTAAACCTAAAAAAATAGTTGATGGTTTGTCTCAGGCGGGTGTATTGATCTCCACACTCTATTTAATGTTCCTTGCGGTTTCTATTATTGATTTTTGTTTGAACTTTACAGGTCTTCCAACTTTTCTGTCTCTTGATGTTTTACAGTGGCTACAAAGCTTGAACCTTGGGAATGGTGGGCCAGTGGTATTTCAATTGGTTGCTCTTCTTCTTACAATGTTTATTGCTATTTTGTTGGGGATGGGGATGCCAGCAGTGCCTGCTTATATCAATGTGGCTCTTTTGATGGGTCCAGTTTTGGCGGGTCTTGGAATTTCAACTTTTACCGCGCATATGTTTATCTTCTACTTTGCGGTAGCAAGTGCGATTACTCCGCCCGTAGCACTTGCTGCTTTTGCAGCCGCCACTATTACAAATGCTGGTCCTATGGGAACTGCCTTCTCGGCGGTTAAATCTGGAATTGTTATGTTTATAATTCCATTTGTATTTGCATTTTATCCTGAAATTTTATTGATAGAAGACGCGGTGATTGATGCTGGATCAAATAGTGGCGGGGCAATAAAATATTTAGCAGACTATACAGGCACGCTTGATTTGGGCGTACTGGCTATGTTGCTGTTCAGGCTGGCGATTGCGCTATACCTAATTTCAAGCTCTCTATCTAGATTTGATTCAGGGCCACTCGGACCTGTGGAAGTAGTTTTACGTATCGGCTTAGCCATGCTGCTTCTATTCAAATCTCCATTAATTTTTAGTTTTGCTATAGTCGGTGCAGTTTTGGTAGTAGGAGTTCACCAACTGCGTCATCGTGGGATAATACGATACTAAAAGCCGTAGGCGCTGGGCGCATCAACGATGATTACGTTAGATACAACGGTTGCATCTAATTAAAAAGTGGGCGCTGAAAGCGCCGCAAGCGGCAAAAATAAGTATGCTTATAATCATTGCGTAAGGTGTACCGTCAAAAAACTGTCCTGCAAAACCTGCGATAGCAACGGAGCCCAATGTTGAGAGGGCACTGGTAACACTGGCGCCTGTACCGGCTATATGACCTAAAGGTTCCATGGCTAAGGCCGTTAGGTTGCCAAATGTTAACCCAGCTTGAAAAAATATTCCAAAGATCCAGAAAACAAAGATTGCGAAGCCAAAATCCCCTGACAGTAGATTACCGTTGTAAAAAAATAGCATAGCAATGCTCCAAATTACCTGCACATACATAGATATGCTAACAATTCGACGCATTCCGACCTTCATAACTATCATTGAATTTAAAAAACTGGCTGACGCGGAAAGAACGGCAATCATGGCAAACCATAATGGAAAACTGCTAGCACTTCCGTAAAATTGATCAAAAACTTGCTGAACAAGTAAAATTGCAACGAACAAAATACCACCTCCAAAAATTAATGTGATAATTGCAAGGCGGACAATTTTTAGTGATATGATTTCTATGATCGCTATTTTAAAAGGTTGCAGACGAAAAGGAATCCTCATTTCCACTTTTAATGGTTCGGTAACGCGTACTGCGGTCCAAACTGTGCTAATAAGCGCAAATAAAATGAAAAGACCAAAAATTGAACGCCAGTTTGATATTAAAATTATACCTGCTCCTAACAGTGGGGCTACCGCAGGCACGATTGCAAATATTACCATTATAAAAGATGAAATACGTGCCATTTCCCGTCCAGAATATAGGTCACGTACCAAGGCTTGGGATACTACCCGAGGTGCTGCTGCTCCAATCCCCTGCAACACTCGAGCAATAACAAGTGTTTCTAAGTTAGTAGAAAATATACATAGAGCAGAAGAAAGGATATAAATCACTGCTCCAAAATAGATTATTTTTTTGCGCCCGAAACTGTCTGAAAGTGGGCCCGTTATAAAGGTTCCGAACGCCATACCTATAATAAAAGCTGATAAAACTAGTTGTGCCTTATTAGGGTTATTGGAAGTGAGCTGTTGTGAAATGTCAGGTAGTGCGGGCAATAGTGCGTCAATCGATAGTGCAACAGTAGCAACTAACATCGCCATGAGCGCTATGAATTCAGTAGTTGAAATACGCATTTAAAACCCAACATAAAAACGTCCTGAGTCAACTCGCTGTATTTTTGGTGAAAGTAAACATTCAACACATCAAAGATTCTGAATTAGCAACCTGTTTGATAGGCGAGCTCTAATTGTCTTTGAGTTGTCCAATGTAATAAAACTCAATTATTGCTCTTGGCAAAATACTTTGGGAACCCTAACAGTTTTTTACTAGCAAACGGAATTCATTATGGAACTCGATATTAGTTCATTGATTGCCCTTAGACGTAATCTACACCAGTTTCCAGAACTAGGGTTTTATGAAAAACTTACCAAGCAAAAGATTATAAACTTTCTGTCAGACCTTAATGTTGAGGTGCACGAAGGATCTGGTGTTATTGGCGTACTTCGTGCTGGAAAAGGTAATCGTGCGATTGGTTTGCGTGCCGATATGGATGCGCTCCCCATCGGCGAAACCAGCAAACATGGCTATAGATCAAAAATAGATGGAGTTATGCATGCATGTGGCCATGATGGCCACATGGCAATGCTTTTGGGTGCGGTCGAAACATTAGTAAAAAAGCCAGACTTTGATGGGACGGTTGTTTTTATTTTTCAGCCTAATGAAGAACATGGGCTGGGCGCTAAAAAAATGATAGAAGAAGGGTTTCTTGAAAAGTTTCCGCTAGAAGAAGTTTATGCCATTCACAATCTACCTGGGGCTCCAGCTGGCCAGGTATCGACACGGGCTGGGTTGATTTGTTCAAGTGAGAGCCTTTTTGAAATAAATGTTAGTGGTCAAGGTGGACATGCATCGATGCCCCATTTGGGTCAAGATACCATAACTATTGGTGCTGAAATCGTACAAGCATTGCAGACTGTGGTATCACGAAAACTAGCGCCAGGCTCTGGAGCTGTGTTGTCTATAACTGAATTTCTCACTGATGGGCAACGCAATGTGCTGCCTGGTCATGCAACATTAAAAGGAGATGTGCGGACTAGATCAACAGAGGATCGTGATCAGGTTAAAAGTTTTATGAAGCAAATTTGTAAGGGAATTGAAATATCACATTCTGCGAGTGTTGAATTGAGTTTTGATACTCAGTTCATTGAGACAGTTAATGCATTTGAGCCAACAAGTGCTGCCGTTCGTGTGTCTGAGCAACTTGGGTTTGAAACTATTTCAAATAGAGAGCCAATGAGTTTTTCGGAGGACTTTGCGCATTTTAGCAAAGCTATTCCTGGTTGCTTTATACTTTTGGGTAATGGTGTAGAAGCTAAGAATGCTCGTCCATTACACTCCAGTGACTATGATTTTAACGATCAATTACTACCGATCGGTGCAGAATTCTGGGCTGCGTTAGTACGCGATCGATTACCAAAGTCTTATACTTAAGAGGATAGCATATGTTTGAGAAGCGTATGAAGGAATTTCGTGAACGCCTATTAACAACTGGTATAAAAGTTGCCCTTATTACCGATGAAGATAGTGTCTACTACCTGTCAGGTTACTACGACTATTTGCATATGGCATTTGGGCGACCGACCGTTTTAGTTGTACCAGCGGATGGTGATACGCTTCTAATCACACCTACGATTGACTTAAATACAGCCACGGAACACGCGAAAGTTGATCGAATATCAGCTTGGAATGATGGTATGGGAAGTGAATGGCGCAAGGAATTATCAAACATTGCTAATGGTGTAGGTAGAGTTGGAATTGAGGTTGAGCATATGCCGCAGTTAGTTCGATCCTATGTGGACGAACTTGTAGATGGGAACGATGTAACGACAGTTACTCCAATTCTTAGTAAAATGCGGATGATCAAGTCTGAACAGGAATTACAGTTGGCGCGGCATGCTGGGCAGGTGGCAAATGCTATGATGAAGGCGGGCCGTGATGCTATAGCTGCAAATATCCCTGAATTTGAAGTGGCCATTGCAACATCTGAGGCAGGGACAAGGAAGGCTGCTCAGCTATTGTCAACTTATTATGATGATCAGGATATGTCGCCAAATACGCATTTCCTTCAAATTATGGCATCTGGTGACAAAATAACACAAACGCATCACCGTGCTTCAACCCGAATAATGAAATGTGGTGAACCTGTTTTTCTCTGTTTTTGTGGTATGACTAATTTCCACCGATTTAAACTTGGATTTGACAGAACATTTTGGATTGGTGAAGTTGGTGATAAATCACAATTAGCAGTTTACGAGGTTGCAGTCGCCAGTCAGAAAGCTGCGTTGGAAGTACTTCGTGCGGGGGTTACTGCAGAAAGTGTACATGCAGAATATGCCGAAGTTATTCAGAGTGCTGGTTATGAGTTCCCCTTTCGATGTGGCCGCGCGACGGGCTTTAGTTTCCTTGAGGGACCAGAATTAATTACTGGTGATAAGACTATACTTCGCCCAGGAATGGTGTTGGCTGTTGATGGCTCGGTGTCGGTAGAAACTTTTAGGGCCCAAGTAGGTGACAGTGTCATTGTTACTGAAGAAGGTTTTGAAACTTTAACCCATCATTCGAAAGCGCTTGAGGACATTATTCTTTAGATATTCGCAATCTCGAATGATATTCTAGTCAGTTAATTGGTTCATGTTGACGCCACATTTTATATATCTTGATTTTTATAAGTGTCGTAATTTTCTTAAGTTAAATCTGAAGTGAGTTTGATGCAGGTTTGGTACTAAACAATGCAAATACAACTACGGAGCCAAGAACCAGTGCTCCGCCAAAAATTTCAGATAGTGTCATTGCCTCATTAAGAAAAACCCATGGCCAGACAGGCCCTAATACACTTTCTATAAGTACTAAAATACTTACTTCAGCTGCCGGAACGTGACTAGCACCCCAAGTAACTAAAGCGATACCAATCCCTATTCCAAAAGCGCCCATCCCTAGAATGATGACCAGATCCAAGGTTAAAACTCTTAAACCAGTTCCGATTAGAAACGCCATACTGGCGCCGATCACAACGCAGATCACGCCACCAATGAATGTACCACCTAAAATATCATCCTTTCGGCTTCTTCGAGCCATCACTAACATTAGAGCAAACCAGAAACCTGATAGGAGGGCCAGTAGATTGCCGATGCTATTTCCTAATTGATATCCAGATTTGACCATAAAATAGATCCCAGCAATGGCGAAGGCCATTGCAAGCCAAGTAATTGGTCTAGGCCGCTCATTGATCCATAGCCACCCGATTGTAGCAGCCATGAAAGGTGTGGCGGATAAAATAAGTAGGGTTGACGCAACCGTGGTGTAAAGCATCGCAAAAACATAAGAGGCAAAGGCTAAAGATAGAACTATGCCGATAATAAAGTCGTTTCTGTCGATACTCTTAAGAAAATTAAAAGGTGTAACCTTTCTTCTTAAACAACACACTAGTCCTACCATAAAGCATAGACTTAAGGACCTATAAAAAAGAATTTGAAACCCATCTGCATGTGATAATAATCTCATATACAAGCCGACAAAGCTCATAAAAGTACCACCCGTTAGGATTAATAAAACAGCGTGCTTCTTCAACATTACGGGGTCTTTCGATCGCTTTTCAAATTGTAAGCTTTATCTAGTAATTAATTGCACTATGTTACCGTAAAATAACGAAGTCTATTCTATATAACTTTTAGGTGATAATTATTCATCAAATTATATTGAAAAGACCATCAACAATAACGGAAATAATTTATGTCACGAATAAATTCACAAATGATTACGTTTTGTATCTTTATACTGGTTGGCTTCGGCTATGGTAAATCAATTAGTGCCTCAGAATTAGAAATAACAACAATTTCAGTCGGTACTGGAGCAGTTGCAGAACTAGGAATGAAGGTAAAAGTACATTACACCGGAACCCTATTGGACGGGACAGTTTTTGATAGCTCTATTCCCCGGAATAAACCTTTCGAATTTATATTAGGAACAGGTCAAGTAATTAGAGGATGGGAGCAAGGTATTCTTGGAATGAAAGTGGGAGAGAAGCGGAAGCTCTTTATTCCACCTGAGCTTGCTTATGGTGCAAATGGTGCTGGAGCTAGTATTCCTCCAAATTCAGAGTTAATTTTTGATGTAGAATTGCTAGATGTTGGGTTTCCGCCAAAGCTAACCGGTGTTAATTCTGAACAACTAATACAGGCCCAAAAAAATAATGTATTGATTGTCGATATTCGGGCCAAGGAAGAGTGGCTGGAAACTGGTATAATTGATGGTTCCAAAACAATTACAGCATTCACAGAAGAGGGTAATTTGCACCCTCAATTTAGGGAAATCTTTTTCCCTTTGGTTAAAGGACTAGATGAGAATATTTTACTATATTGTCGGAGTGGGAACCGCTCGGCAATGATAGGAAACGCCCTTGTGGATCAATTGGGCTTCACGAATGTTATGCATTTATCTGGTGGCATTGTCGAATGGAAGAACCAAGGATTTAAAACGGTTGTATACAAAAATCCATGAACAATATTTGTGTAAATCCTTTAGGGATAAGACGTGACTGAAATTGCAATCTCTGGCGCAGGTATCGGTGGATTGGTTACGGCGCTGTGCCTCAAATACCAGGGTTTTGATGTAACAGTTTTTGAGGCAGATACTGAGATAAGGGCACTTGGCGTCGGTATTAATATAATGCCACATGCGTCAAAGTTATTAATAGAACTTGGGCTTGGCAGGCAACTTGATGAGCTTGGGATCCGAACTCGGTGCATTGAATACCGCACAAAGTTTGGTCATTTAATACAATCTGATCCTCGTAGCGTAGAGGCTGGTTTTGAAGCTCCACAATATTCGATCCATCGTGGTGAATTGCAAGCTATGTTGGCGAGTGAGGTTGAGAAACAGCTTGGTAATAGTTCTATTAGATTAGGTAAACCTGTAGTTGGTTTTCGCCAAGGTCATGGCTTTGTAACTATATTATTTAAGGATGGCTCCAAGCTGGATGTTAATCTGTTCGTTGATGCATCGGGCCTCCACTCAAAGATAAGAAAGCAAATGAATCCATTTGAGGGGCCATTATGTTACGAGGGAACAATGATGTTCCGGGGTGCCACTGAAACGAATTTGATTGGCGATGGCAAAACAATGGTCATAGCCGGCGATCATGATGTTAAGTTTGTGACTTACCCCATAAGCGAGCGCGCGCGTCAAAGTGGTCGCGCTCTGACTAATTGGGTGGCAGAGATACGCCACAGCGAGCCAAGGCATATTAATGATGCAGATTGGGGTAGGGGTGCTACAATAGATTTCATAAAACCGTTTGAAGACTTTTTTATGCATGACATGAATTTGATTGAAATTATGAAAAAAACTGAAGTTGTTACCGAATATCCTATGGTAGACAGAAATCCTTTATTCTCTTGGGTTGAAGGTAATGTCGCGTTGCTGGGCGATGCAGCACATCCAATGTATCCAATTGGAGCTAACGGTGCGAGCCAGGCAATACTTGACGCTTGGGCTATTGCTCATTGTCTTTCAGAAGAACCTAATACAGGTGGTTTGAAGGCTTACGAATTCGCGCGCCTGCCGATAACTACCGATGTTGTAGAAAGTAATAGGGAAGGTGGCCCAGAAAAGGTCCTCGATATAGCAGCTGCAAGGGTGAGTGGGCCCAATGACCGAATTGAAGACTTAATTTCTTCAACTGAGTTGAAACAGGTAGCAAGTTCTTACAAAAAAATTGCTGGGTTTGAAAAAAATAGAGTTTAACCTACTAATTCTCCATTAATTTATCAATGTGGAAGGCCGTTTTGCGCAGGGCCGTTTCAATTAGTTTGCGCTTTTCCAAAAACCGGCTGCTGGGAACTGGAATCGATATTGCAACCACATCTCCCGAAAGGTCATTAAAAGCAAAGCCGATAGCAGAAATACCCATTGTGTGAGCATCTTCGTCATAGGCGAGACGGTTATGTCTTATTTCTGAGAGCTTTTGCTCCATCTTTTTTATATCACTAATTATACCCCGTCGATCCCACTCATCAGTAACAAGTGAATGCGCGGCTTTTGGTAAAATACGGGACAAACATGCCATTCCATTCGCCGTAGTAGTCAACGGAAAAACTTCACCGACAGATGAAATAGTTCGTAACCGTTGAGTGCCTGGCACCTGATCCAAAAATATCACTCCAGCACCTCGGAGAACAGACAAATCGGCTGTCTCCCCTGTGACTTCCGTTAACTCGGTCAAAAACAAACGACAAGTTTCTACTATGTTGTAATTTGTTGCTTGAGCCAATGCATTAACTTCTGGTCCAAGCCGGAGACTACCACCAGATGCGTTTGAGATGACTAAGCGCTCAGCTTGCAGAGCATTTGCTATTCTTTGAACTGTGGAACGAGGCAGGTTTACCTGTTTGGAAATTTGGCCAAGGCTGAGCCCTGATTGGTTGTCTTTTAGTACTCTTAAGATACTTGCAGCACGTTCAATTACCTGAATACCTTTTTTTTGTTTTTGAGACATTTAAACTCTTTTAACCCAAATATTTATCTTGTTTCAGACTTAACGTAAACCGCCATACGATACAAGTATACTGCATAGCGGTTTTTGGTTGACGTCTTGGTGGTGAATATGCACCAATAGTAGGGACAAGAATCTAAAATCAAAGATTTCCAGCCTGATAAAGATCAAATAGGAGAAGAATATATGCAAGAAATTCGTGGTATAGAATTCCAAGAAAACCTTAACAACGACATGGGTTTGGAGTTCGTTAACTTAAGTCATCGATTTGGGTATCAATGCCCAAACTGGCCATATTTTAAAGATGTCGCAATCGAACGAAAACACTATATGGCAAAATCTGGTGTTTTAAGTCAGACAATTACCACAACAATGCATGTCACGACGCACATTGATGCTCCAGCACATGTGGTTCAAGGAACCCCTTTTATTGACGAAGTTCCGCTACCTCACTTTTTTGGTAGTGGCCTTGTTGTCTCTATTCCCAAAAAGAAATGGGAAAGCATTACCAGGGAAGATCTTGAGAAGGCCTGCGGACATGCAATTCGCAAGGGAGACGTTCTGATAATAAATACTGGTTGGCATAAGGTTTATGAAGATGGTGACTATTTTCCTTATTGCCCTGGCCTAGTTCCATCGGCGGCAGATTGGATGGTAGAAAAAGGGATCAAGGTTGTAGGACATGACACCCAGGCAAATGATCACCCGTTAGCGACGGCAATTGGGCCGCAAAGAAATGGACCAATTCTGCCTCATCTTGAGGCAGAGTATAAAGAATGGTCTGGTGGAAATGACTGGAAAGATGATTTTCCGGTGTGGGAGCCGGTTCACAATAAATTATTTTCAAACGGTATTTTGGGAATAGAGAATGTTGGTGGGGATCTGGATTCTGTAACAGGTAAACGTGTAACTTTTGCATTCTTTCCTTGGAACTGGGACCGAGGTGATGGTTGTATTATTCGTTTGGTTGCGATGACTGATAAAAAACAGGCGTATCGCATAGAATCTGGTGAGGCGTTCTAATGCAAGTTAAACGTTTTGAGGCAGCTGAAACCTATGACGCACCTAATCACCACGGGGTGGTTGGACTCCGGTTGCAGGGATTTGAAGAAGGTGGTCCTGAAAATCAGTGGATGGGGCTAAGCCAATTTTTGCCTGGTGGTGGCGCTGGTCCTGATTCAACTCCAATTGAAAAGGTTTATTTTATTGTTGAGGGTGAAATGACCGTAACCATTGATAATGTTGAGACAGTGCTTTCAAAATATGATAGCTGCACAATCCCTGCTGGCGAAACTCGAAAGATTGAAAATCGCACAAACAATACGTGCACAATGTTAGTTGTCATGCCCTATCCGCCCGGAGTAAAATAATGAATTCAATGCAGATGTTTGACGTGCAGGGTAAAACGGCCCTTATAACAGGCGCGTCAGGTGCCTTTGGTATGGTCGCGGCCCGTGTTTTAGCAGAAGCTGGCTGCAGATTAGTTTTGGCTGCTGGCAATGTAGATGCCTTAGAGACAATCTCGGAAGAATGCATCGCACTGGGTTCAGAAGTCATTAAGGTACATGGCCGTCCAACTGATGAAACTGCATGCCAATCGATGGTGGATGCAGCTGTATCAGCCATGGGCAGCCTGGATATTTTAGTCGTGGCCTCAGGTATGAATAAAGTTGCGCCAATTAATGATATGGAACCTAAAACCTTTACTGATGTCATGGACGCTAATGTTACGCAAACGTGGCTCCTTGCGCGCGCCGCATCAGCGCAAATGAAAGTGCAAGGCCATGGTGGTAAAATTGTGTTAGTTTCGTCTGCTCGTGGCTTGCTGGGACATCCTGCCGGATATACTGCTTATTGTGCATCAAAAGCTGCAGTGGATGGGATGACTAAAGCTCTTGGGTGTGAACTTGGACCAACTGGGATCACTGTCAATGCGATAGCGCCCACAGTATTTAGGTCGCCGCTGACTTCATGGATGTTTGAAGATAATGAAAAGGCTAATGCGGTCCGCGCGGGTTTTTTAGCTAGGGTGCCCAAAGGTAGATTGGGTGAACCTGAAGACCTTGCTGGCCCACTTTTATTCTTAGCTTCAAGAGCTTCTGACTTTTATACTGGGCACATTCTTTATGCTGATGGAGGTTATACGGCTGGATGAAACAAGTCTCGTTAATATCGGTTATAGGTGGTGGTTTGATGGGCCATGGAATAGCTTTGACCCTTGCGCGAGCTGGCCATCAGGTGCGTGTAACGGATCCTTCAGATAAGGCTCGCCTTTCGCTTAAAACACGCGTGACTGAAAGTTTAAGGCTCTTAGAAGTTGATGCTAATAAGATAGAGGCGGTTCTGAACAATATTGTGGTTTGTGACACAATAAAGGAGTCTGTCACAGACACAGAAATAGTATTTGAGGCTGGTCCAGAAAAACTAGAGGTTAAGCAGCAGATTTTTTCAGATTTAGAGAATTATGCCCCAAAAAACTCAATATTAGCATCTAATACATCTGTAATACCAATAACCAAAATTATGCAAAACTTAAATGGCAAACATCGTGCTCTAGGAACGCATTGGTGGAACCCAGCGCACATGATACCCTTAGTTGAGGTGATTAAAACCCAATGGACTGAGGGGAAATATGCGCAGGCTATGTTTGACCTTCTTGCAGCTTCAGGAAAAACTCCAGTTATGGTCGAAAAAGACGTAGCTGGATTTATAGGTAACCGTTTGCAACACGCATTGTGGCGGGAAGCAATTAGCCTTGTTGAAAATGGGATATGCGATGCTGAAGCGGTTGATACAGTAGTTAAGTCTAGTTTTGGCCGCCGCTTAGCAGTACTTGGACCACTTGAGAATGCTGATCTGGTTGGTACAGATTTAACTTTGGACATCCACCAAAATGTTTTATTTGACTTGGAAAGTGGTGGTGGCACATCGCCATACTTGCAAAACATGGTCAAGAGAGGCGAATTTGGTATGAAATCAGGAAAAGGTTTTTATGTGTGGACTGATAAATCTGCTTCGAAAATACGTGAAAGGGTCAGTAAACATCTTCAAAAGCTGGAAGAAATTTTGAAAAATCCATAATTGCATCGCCCGCAAATGGGCAGTTTCTAGGAGGAAAAAATGAAACGAAATATTTTAAAAACACCGAATAGGCGCACATTTCTGGCTGGATCAGGAGCGTTGATTGCTACCCCTGCTATACTAACTAGCACACGTGCTTACGCTGCTAATAAGATACTTAAAGTAGGGTATGTACACCCAAAAACTGGCCCTTTAGCGGGGTTTGCTGAAGCTGATGACTTCATAATAGAAGGTATCAAAAAAATCTTTGCTGGAGGTTTGCAAAACAACGGTAGTTCTTGGGATATCGAAATCATTACCCGAGACAGTCAATCCAACCCTAATCGTGGAGCGGAAGTTGCTGCGGATCTAATACTGCGTGATGAAGTAGATATAATCATGGCAGCAGGTACGCCTGATACAACTAATCCGGTCGCAGATCAGGCTGAAATAAACGAAGTTCCTTGTATTACTACAGATGCACCCTGGCAGCCGTATTTCTTTGGGCGAGGTGGCAACCCAGTGGAAGGCTTTCAAAGTACCTACCACTTCTTTTGGGGTCTAGAAGACGTAATTGGAGTTTTCCTTGACCTCTGGGGACAGAGTGGTGCTGCGAAGAAGGTTGGTGGACTATTTCCGAATGATGCTGATGGAAATGCATGGGGAGATGCAAAACTTGGACTACCGCCGGCGCTTTCCGGTGCTGGGTTTGATCTAACTGATCCTGGCCGTTATCAGCCATTATCAGATGACTTCTCCAACCAAATAGCAGCATTTCGCGATGCAGAATGTGAAATAGTAACTGGGGTGATGATACCACCAGATTTTGCGACTTTCTGGGCGCAGGCGGCACAGCAGGGCTTTAATCCCAAAGTAGCGACTATTGGTAAAGCTATTTTGTTTCCATCGGTAGTAGAGTCCTTAGGTGCTCGTGGAGACGGTCTTACTTCGGAAGTCTGGTGGTCTCCAAATCATCCCTTTAATTCATCCTTAACGGGAGATTCCGCTCAGGATTTAGTTGATGGATATACGGCAGCCACTGGCCGTCCATGGACACAACCTATTGGCTTTAGACACGCTTTGTTTGAGGTGGTAGCTGACGTTGTGAAGCGTGCTGAAGATCTGGATAACCCTGAGGCGATTACTGCTTCTATTGCAGCGACGCAATTAGAGACAATTGTTGGACGCATTGATTGGTCAAATGGACCTGTTAAGAATGTTTCTAAGACCCCACTTGTTGGTGGGCAATGGCAGAAGAATGGCGATACGTTAGACTTAAAAATAGTTGGTAATTCTGATCACCCAAGTATTCCAAAAACTGGTATGCTGAAAACGCTTTAACGTAATTGGCAGTGCTGAGTAATCAGCGCTGCCTCCTTTGACTGGAATAGAATGTCGCCTATCTTGAAGTTGCGTGGCTTATCTAAATCGTTTGGTGCGGTCGTCGTAGCAGATGAATTAAGCTATGAAATGCAATCTGGTGAAGCACTTGGAATTATTGGGCCGAATGGTGCTGGTAAAACCACAATGTTTAACCTCATTACTGGCACACTATTTCCTGATAGGGGTAATGTAAGTTTTCTTGGTAAGGACGTGACCAAGTACTCGGCGGCTCGACGGTGTCGATTGGGGATGGCCCGAAGTTTTCAGGTGCCGCAACCATTTTCTGGTATGACAGTCTTTGAAAATGCAATGATTGCTGCAACACAGGCTGCTGGATTGTCGGGCCGTAAAGCAGAAAATAGTTGCCTTTCAGTTTTGGAACAGACGGATTTGTTAGATAAAGCAAATGTTTTGGCAGGAAGTCTCAATTTACTTGATCGAAAGAGGTTAGAGTTGACTAGGGCACTCTGTGCAAAGCCTAAACTTCTGATGTTAGATGAAATAGCTGGCGGTTTGACCGAAGGTGAATGTATTAGCTTAGTACAAACAATCAAAGACATTCGTTCGACTGGTGTTTCTATTATTTGGATTGAACACGTTGTGCATGCATTAATGGCTGTTGTAGATAGATTGATCGTGATCGACTTTGGGAAGAAGATTGCGGAGGGTATGCCAAAAGACATTATGGCGAGTTCAGAGGTACAGGAAGTTTACTTAGGAATCGAAGTGGATGGCTGACCCTCTGCTTCAAATTTCTAAACTTGATGCGTATTACAATGATTTCCAAGCTTTGTATCAATTAGATATGAGCTTGGGAGAAGGAGAAGTCTTAGCAATTATTGGTTCTAATGGTGCTGGTAAAACTACACTGATGCGTTCAATTTCTGGGCTAATAAGTAATAATTCCTCACAAATGAGGTATCGGGGTAATCCTATTGGTGCATTGAGGGCTGATCAAGTAGCTGCACTAGGTATAGCCTTAGTTCCTGAAGGGAGACAGCTGTTCCCATCTCTTTCGGTCGAGGAAAATCTATTGATCGGTGGGCGACTGGGTCGTAAAGGACCTTGGTCGCTTAGAACTGTTTTTAATCTGTTCCCAATACTTGAAGAGCGCCGAACACTTCCATCTACCTCTCTATCAGGAGGTCAACAACAAATGGTGGCAATAGGCCGTGCTTTAATGTCAAATCCTGATTTGATTTTATTTGATGAGATTAGTCTTGGACTTGCCCCTGTTATCATAAAATCAATTTATGATGCTTTACCTAATATTGTTGGAGAAGGCATTTCAGCGATGATTGTTGAACAGGATATTAGCAAAGCTATCTCAGTATCCAACCGGGTGTACTGTTTACAAGAAGGACGCATTTCTCTGGAAGGTGCATCTAAAAGTATTTCGCGCGAAGAGATTAGTCACGCGTATTTTGGAATTACCTGATGGATTGGGTTAACGTGATAGTTCAGGGTACATTATTGGGAGGGCTGTATGCTTTATTTGCAGCTGGGCTCTCTTTAATATTCGGTGTGATGCGTTTGGTTAATATTGCACATGGCGATTTAATAATTTTTGCAGCTTATCTGGGTCTTACTGTAGTTATGACAACTGGACTTCATCCAATTTTGGCATTGGTTTTTGTTATACCGGCCATGGCTTTAATTGGTTATGCACTTCAAGTAGGTATACTTAATCACACTCTTGGTGATGACTTATTGCCTCCTCTGCTGGTCACGTTTGGACTGTCTGTTATTATACAAAATAGTTTATTGGAAATTTATACTGCTGACCCACAAAAAATGGACGCTGGAGTACTTGAAACCGCAAGCTTTTCGTTAGGCGACCTTCAGCTTGGTGTTTTACCCGTGCTCACATTTGGGATTGCTGTTGTTGTGATTGCAAGTTTGCAATGGCTTTTCTATCGAACTGCCTTGGGTCGTGCCTTTCGGGCTGTTTCTGATGATCAAGATATAGCTCAATTGATGGGATTAAATCGCCGCCATATATTTGGACTAGCGATGGCCTTGGCTTTAGCTGTTACCGCCATAGCCGGAATTTTGTTGGGCATTCGAACAAGTTTTGATCCTTCGGTAGGTGGTGGGCGTTTGATATTTGGCTTTGAGGCCGTGATCATTGGTGGGTTAGGAAACCTTTGGGGTACACTTGCTGGTGGGGTAATACTGGGAGTCGCTCAGACTATTGGAGCCAAGATTGATCCGGGATGGCAGATTTTGGCAGGACATGTAGCATTTTTATTAGTGCTTGCCATTCGTCCGCAAGGACTTTTCCCAAGGATCAGTGGATGAGAGTTATTCGTACATCTAAGGCAGCAAAAATTTCGATAATGTTAGCAACTTTGGTCTTACTGGTACTTATTTTAGCTCCCTGGTGGGCTGGACGCGCGGACATTCGACTAATGGGTGAATTATTTCTTTATCTGGCTTTAGCTAGCCTATGGAATTTAATGGCTGGATACGCCGGCTTGGTTTCTGTTGGTCAGCAGGCCTACGTTGGGTTTGGTGGCTATATGTTATTTGCTCTTACAATTTTTGCTGGATTTCCACCAGTTGTAGCAATTGTTGGTGCTGGCGCGTTAGGTGCTCTAGTATCTGTTCCGGTGGCACTTTTAATTTTTCGTTTACGTGGAGCTTACTTCGCAATTGGAACGTGGGTCATTGCAGAGGTATTTAGACTATCTTTCGCACAAGTGTCTGCTTTGGGTGGTGGCTCTGGATCTTCTTTACCGGTTAAGATTGTGCGTTCTATGGCGGATGGTCGGTCAGAGAGAGAGGCATTAAGCTATTGGCTGGCACTTGGCATTGCTTTTTGTGTTATTGCGGCCGTTTATATGTTTCTACGGTCACGGCAAGGCCTCGCTCTCACAGCAATACGAGATAATGAATTGGCGGCGTCTTCTCTTGGAATAGATATTTGGCGAACAAAATTTGTGGTTTATGTCGTAGCATCAGCTCTCACAGCTATGGTTGGAGCTTTGATCTTTCTGCAAAAACTACGCATATCACCGGATGCAGCATTCTCTGTAAATGATTGGACCGCATTTGTTATTTTCATTGTTGTAATTGGCGGTATTGGAACAATAGAAGGCCCGATCATTGGGACCCTTATTTTCTTTGCGTTGCGTGAAACGCTTGCAGATCTTGGCACTGTATATTTGATGGTCCTAGGTGTGGTTGCTATATTGATAATGCTAAGAGCGCCAAAAGGGTTGTGGGGGCTTGTTCGTGCTCGATTTGATTTAGAACTCTTTCCATTGGGGTACAGAGTTATTTCTGATAAAGTGAAAAAGGAATAAACATGGCTAAGCAACGAAAAACAATTATAACTTGCGCGATAACTGGTGCGATCCATACTCCCACTATGTCTGATGCGCTTCCCTATACGGCTGACGATATTACTTCTCAAGCTATTGCCGCGTCAGAAGCAGGAGCTTCGATATTACACTTACATGCCAGACGTGAGAATGATGGTGGTGTTTCAGTTGAACCTTCTGATTTTGCGAGATTTTTACCTAGAATTAAACAAGCCACTGATGCGATTGTTAATATATCAACCGGTGGAAGCCTCACTTTATCAATTAAAGATCGGGTTAAGCCCGCAACTACTTTCTCTCCAGAAATGTGCAGTTTGAATATGGGTTCAATGAATTTTTCATTTCATCCACTTGCTGAGCGATACGATCAATGGAAATTTGATTGGGAGAAAGATTATGTAAAAGGTTCAGAAGGGAATATATTTAGAAATACGTTTCGTGATATTCGGGAGGCGGCAGAAACGTTGGCCCCACATGACATTAAGTTTGAGCATGAGTGCTATGATGTTGGTCATTTGTATAATTTGAAATTTTGTATGGATACTGGTTTGTTTAAGGCTCCAGTATTTATCCAGTTTATATTTGGCATTCTCGGAGGAATTGGTGCTGATATTGACAATCTAATATTTATGAAACGCACTGCTGACCGCTTGTTTGGTGATGATTACAGATGGTCTGTACTTGGGGCAGGTGGATCACAAATTCCGTTTGCGACTACGGCTAGCCAGATGGGTGGAAATGTGAGAGTTGGACTTGAAGATAGTTTGCTTATTTCTCGAGGGAAGTTGGCAGATAACAATGCCCAACAAGTTGGAAAAATTCGTAGAATAATTGAAGATTTAGGTAGTGAGGTAGCTAGCCCAGATGAGGCTAGAGAGATCCTTGCGCTTAAAGGTGGTGATAGGGTGAATTTCTAAAATGAATGCTTTATGGATAATGGTAGATCAGCTTCGTTGGGATTATCTGAGTTGCTATGGTGCCAAACACATTGATACGCCGAACATAGACTGGCTAGCATCCCGCGGTATGACCTTTAACAAAGCTTACGTGCAGTCGCCAATTTGTGGGCCTGCTCGAATGAGCTTTTACACTGGTAGATATACACGAAGCCATGGAGCGACGTGGAATGGTTTTCCTTTACGTGTTGGCGAGCCTACTTTGGGTGATCATTTGCGAGAGCAAGGGGTTAGCTGCACACTGGTAGGTAAAACTCACATGGCGCCTGATAAAGATGGCATGGCGCGGCTTGGTATAGATCCAGAAAGCACTGTTGGAAAAAGAGTTAGTGAAGGTGGGTTCGACGTTTTCATTAGGGATGATGGAAACAACAATTCTGATTGTTTAGTCCGTCATTCGGAAGATTATGATAAATATTTAAGGTCGCATGGCATGGATGGAGATAATCCATGGGAAGAATGGGCTAATACCGCTCAGCTTCCGGACGGCTCGTTGTGTTCGGGTTGGATGCTAGAAAACTCAAAATATGCGGCACGTGTCCCGAAAGAACATTCTGAAACTGCCTGGTTAACAACCCGTGGCATTGATTTTATAGAAGCTCAAGGGGCTGACCCTTGGCTTTGCCACCTAAGTTATATTAAACCTCATTGGCCATATTTAGCTCCGGCTCCCTATAATGACATGTATTCTGCATCAGATCTTCCACCGGTAAACCGTTCCAATGCCGAATTAGTATCTGATCATCCATTAATGCAGGCTTGGACAAACATGCGCGTAAGCCAAAGCTTTTCCCGTGATGACGTTCGCGATATTGTTGGGCCAGCCTACATGGGATTAATTAAAGAATTGGATGACCAACTTGGGCGACTTTTCGACTATCTCAGAGAAAATGGTCGGATGGAGGATACTATGATCGTATTTTGTTCAGATCATGGTGATAATCTCGGTGATCATTGGCTTGGTGAAAAAGATTTATTTTATGATTGCTCCGCACGAATTCCCTTGATCGTGTACGATCCGCGCAGCGATGCAGATAGTACAAGGGGCATGGTCACAGATAAGTTAGTTGAAGGTATCGATTTGTTGCCAACGTTTATTGATGCATTTGGTGGGAATGCCATTCCTCATATCTTGGAAGGTAGATCATTAGAACCTCTTTTGCATGGAATTGAATGTGAATGGCGCAGTTTTTGTGTTAGTGAATATGACTACTCTACCCGTGATGCTCGCCGTGCAGTTGGTGTTGATCAAATGGATGCCCGGTTGGTTATGATTTTTGACGGTCGTTGGAAATTGACTCATGTTGAAAATATGCGGCCAATGCTGTTTGATCTTGATATTGATCCAAATGAATTAAACGATCTTGGCAATAATCCGGATTTTAAGGGTCAAATATCTCGTTTGCGGGAACTTCATTTTGAGTGGGCCCGGAGACATCATAATAGAATTACGCGACCAGCCGCGATCGTTGAAAAGATGACTGATGCTAAAGAACCACCAGGGGTTATGATAGGTTACTGGAACCAAAAAGAACTTAAGCCTTCAGGGCGTAGACTGCCTAACCATGTTGATAAATAATAGGTGAGGCTACCCGATATATAATTAAAAGTTAAAGTCCGTCCATTGCTATTACGTTTTGTTCGTAAATATCTAGTAGCCAATCAATTCCTTGCTCTTCTCTTAAGTTCCAACCCTCGGGCGCATTATATTTATCATTAGATCGAAGCTGGAAAACAAAATTCTTAAATCTTCTTACACTAGCCTGATGAGTCGTAGCCTGTTCTTTAGCATCTAAAGCAGAGCCAAACAGAGTTTTGATCTTCCGCTTTCTACCCCTCTTGGTGAAATTTAAGCTATTAAACATATAAGATTCTACGACACCCATATGGTTGGAGCTTTCAAAAGTTGCCAGAAAATATAGCATATCCTGAGAAATACCCATCAGTTTTTTACTGGAGGCATCAACGTATTTTTCGGATAGCGATTTGGAATATTTGTTAGCGAATGCCTCTAATGGAATAGTGCTATTTACAAAGCGTATAGTTATGTGGGCACAGGTACATCCAAGAACCCAATCTGGCATAAATCTTGTGACCATTTTTAAGCTTCCTTCGATTAGATAGCTTTGTTTAACTACTAAGTGGCCCCATTAGTTTTATGAAACCGTTAAGGCCGGTCTATCTGGAGTCTGAATTATAGCACAAGTCGTTTCTATACCAGATCTAACAGGGCCGGATAACATTATAGTTTTTTTTGCATGTTCGAGAACACTTGGACCAAATTTCTCTAAAGCCAATATCATATGTTTCCCCATGGCTATGGTGACAACGCCTTCATTTTGGACCTTAATTACCACGGCATATTAAAAAATAGATTTATTTTAAGTTTTTAAGGCTAAAAAACCGTCCATTGTGCGTACATTCTGCTCATAAATATTTAGAAGCCAATCAATTCCTTGCTCTTCTTTTAAGTTCCAACCTCCAGGAGCATTATATCTACTGTCAGCTCGAAGTTGGAAAACAAAATTCTTAAATCTCCTTATGCTAGCCTCTTGAGGCGTAGCTTGTTTTTGAGCATCTAAAGCAGAACCAAACAGAGTTTTGATCTTCCGCTTTCTACCCTTCTTGGTAAAATTTAAACTATTAAACATATAAGATTCTACGATCGCCATGTGGTTAGAACTTTCAAAAGTTGCCAGAAAATATAGCATATCCTGAGAAATACCCATCAGTTTTTTACTGGAGGCATCAGCGTATTTTTCTGATAACGGCTTTGAATATTTATTAGCGAATGCCTGCAGTGGAATAGTGCCATTTACAAAACGTAAAGATATGTAGGCGCAGGTAAATCCAAGAACCCATTCAGGCATAAATCTTGTTGCCATTTTCTAATTATCCCTCAATTAGATGGATTATCTGAATTAGCTGATTGACCCATCAGGTGCAGGAAGTCACTAAGATCAATTATATCAGCAGGCCGATCTGGGTTTTGAATTAAAGCACAGGTCATATTGTTTTCCACCATGCTATCGTGGACTTTGTTCACATCATCGGTTGATTGAAAATAAAAATTTCTTGGGAGATGCTGTACTATAAGTTCTTTCAGCTTACGATTTTCCTCAAGAATTTCGACGGTTTTACCCTCGGCAATTTCTAGAGCTTGGACAATACCTTTAAATTTTTCATTCTCAAAAACGGGTATGTTTCGAAAATTCCCGTCTATCATTTGCTGTAGGGCGGTTTCACAAGTCGTTTCCATATCAGATCTAACAGGGTTAGATGTCATTATAGTCTCTATTGCATGGTCGAGAATACTTGGACCAAATTTTTCTAAAGCCAATATCACATCTTTTTCAGTAGCTATGCCCACAATATCACCATTTTCGACTGTAATTACCACGGCACTATTAGGATCTTTAGCCATCAATGATAACGCTTCAGTGATTGTAGATTTTCTGTCGATTGAGGAGCCTTCTTCAGTATCGACCATTACATGTTTTATTTTAAGGTCTTTAAGAAGTTGAAGTTCTGAAATTTGCATATCCGGTTCTCTCATTTGGTGGCGCAGAGGACTTTTGATTTTAATTAATTTAAAACAATAACTGAAGTTTGTAACATTAGTTGAGTCTTAGCAATAATTTTACATATTGCTTAACCTCGGGAAAAAAATGTTATTGTATTAATTTCTCAATGAGCAACTATCGAAAGTATAACAACAATTTTATTTTTCAAAAGTAATTAAAACTTCTCCAATGTTAACTCCATATTTTGATAAATAAGCTCGATTGAACAAACGTTTCTCATCTAATAGCCACATCCAATCATCAAAAGTTACGAGTAATGTCGTCTTTCCAAATGGCACTAGGAGCCTATATCGAAAATTAAAGGCATCGCCTTTTTCCTCTCCTATGGCGTCTCCAACAACCCCTGGCGCTGTTCCAATCCATAAATTCTCACCTGTTTTCTTAAGTTTCCATATGCGGATTTCAGTGCTTTGATCTGCATAATTGAAATTCTCAACAAGCGTTAAAACTTCTCCATCCCAAGTTCCCTCAATATCTACTTTAAATCTACTTCTAATTGTTCCAAACCTATCTTGAAATTGGCCATAAGCAGTTGTTTTTCCAACAAAAAAATCTTCAATATTAAGCTCTAATTTTGATAGATTTGTATCGTTTATTGAAGGTCCTTGGGAACAAGCTGTGACAAAAAACAATAATGATACAAGGGTTAGTCTAAACATGGATAAGTTTCCTTTGAAAGAATGTAACACAATTTCACTTTTTGGGCCGTGACTGCCCCTTATTACTGGACAAAATGAAGAGCGTTTTACTAAAGTTGCCCATGACGAGAGTTATACTCATATTAAAGATATTTTTCTATTGATTTAGTAAAATGGTATTTTGGATTGAAAATAAATGGGGATAACAGTGTGAATTCTAAAACAGTTATTGTTGTAGGAGCTGGTATTTGTGGAGTATCAACTGCTATCTGGCTAATTCGAATGGGCTATCACGTTTCAATAATTGATAAAGGGAAGCCTGGAATGGGCGCTTCTTTTGGCAACTCAGGGCTTTTAGCGCAATGGGCTGTTGATCCGGTAGCATCGCCTGACCTTTGGCGCATAGGTCCAAAATATCTGGCCAATAAAAATAGCCCACTTTTCATAAAGTGGGGGTATATGCCGCAGATGTTTCCTTGGTTGGTTAGGTTTTTGAAAAATGCGACTGATAAAGGGGCGCGTCATGTGGTAAACGCTTTGGGTCCGCTTTTGTCTGATGCTGTAGATCAACACAAAAGCCTAGTCCAGAATACCCCACTCGATGGCTGGGTACGTGATAGCAAAATAAGTTTTGTATACCGAGATAAAAAACATTTTGAGTCTGATTCATATAGCTGGAAGATGAAAAAGACAGTTGGGCTTATACCTAAAGTTATCACTGGTGAATCTGTTCAAGAAGAAGAGCCAATTCTGGCAACAAATTACAGTTGTTTGGCGGTTCTTGAGGGACAAGGTCACATAAGTGATCCTGGTCAATATGTGGCTAAACTAGCAGAACATTTTATAAGTCTTGGTGGTCGGATAATTACTGCAGAGGTTCATGATCTGCAAAAAAATACAGAAGGAAAAGTCTTTGGTATAAGTACTGATAAAGGCACGTTTGCATGCGACTTTGCAGTGATTACTGCGGGTATTTGGTCTAAGGAATTAACTGTCAGGCTTGGCTTAAAAATTCCCCTAGAGGCTGAGCGTGGTTATCATGTAATCTTTGAAAAGCCATCCGTGGTGCCGCGAAATCCTCTGCTGATGGTTGATGGAAAGTTTGGTGTAAATGCTATGGATATGGGACTACGCTGTGCTGGTACTGTAGAGTTAGGTGATCATAAGTCTGGACCAAGCGTGGCTCCAATAAAACTAATAAGAAAACATGCGGGTAGGGCGTTTCCAAATTTGACCTTTTCAGGAACTCAGGAGTGGATGGGTTTTAGACCATCTACTCCTGATAGTCTGCCCGTCATTGGCGAATTGGACGGCAGTGGCATTTTTGTAGGCTTTGGCCATCAGCATGTTGGGTTAACAGCAGGGCCCAAAACAGGATACTTGCTTTCACGGATGGTTGCGGGTCAAAATCCAAATATGGACCTGACAGCATTTGATCCTGCTCGTTTTTCATTATAGAATTATTTTAAGTCCTATTTACTATAGTTCTCCACGTAGGTGCCAAAGTTCAGGGAATAACTCAACGTCCAGCATTTTTCGTAAATACTTCACCCCGGACGTTCCACCTGTGCCGCGCTTGAACCCAATTACGCGTTCAACAGTAGTTACGTGATTGAAGCGCCATCTACGGAAATAATCTTCGAGGTCCACTAGTTTTTCGGCCAGTTCATAAAGGTTCCAATGGCTTTCTACGTCTTGGTAAACAATTTTCCACCGTTCTTGGACAGCGGGTCGAGCTTCATGCGGGGTGTCTAGTTGGGGGGCTGGCATATCTTTAGTTGTCCCGTCCAAAGTGTTAAACAAGAACTTTATTACTTCATCGTAAAAGCTGGTTCTCGATAACTCCAATTGAAGCATTTTCTCAACTTCTGGAACATGAGCATGGGGTTTTAACATAGCTGGATTACGATTACCTAAAATAAATTCGACCATCCTGTATTGGTAAGATTGAAAACCGGAAGATGGCCCCAGGGCATCTCTGAAATGTGTATAATCTGCTGGTGTCATTGTTCGCAGCACATCCCATTGATTATTCAGCTGTTCAAAAATACGGCTTACGCGTGATAGCATTTTCAGCATATTAGGCATGTTACCGGTTTCGAGCGCCATCCTAGCTGCCAGCATTTCATGCAATATTTGTTTCAACCAAAGTTCTGAGGTCTGATGTTGGACTATAAATAACATTTCGTCATGTGCGTCTGTTATGCAATTTTGTTGATCGAGGACGGTATCAATATTAAGATAATCGCCATAGGACATGACAGTTTTAAAATCAGTTTTGGCGCCGTCTGTGCTCGGATCAAATGGTTTTTTGTTCATAAGCTCTTTTTCAGTTTGATATGCTAAATGGTTTCACTTTAGTTTTTGTGAAGGAATAGCATTTTTTGTAATGGGACACTCAACGATTAAAATGTTTTTTTTGCAACGCTTTAAATAACAATTATTGGTTTGGAGTTAATTAGCTATGTTCGTACTTTTAAATTTCTCCATAAGATATGGGCCCGATACGACACTTTCCTTTTTCTCTGAATCTTTAATCGGTGTGATTTTTGCATCCCAGTCTGGCTGATGAAAATATGCGAGGCTCTGACGAGCTGGTTGATTGGGCTCAGCCACTACCCGGTGTAAAGTGGACACCCAACGATTAGATGTCCAAAGTGCCATAAGGTCCCCTATATTAATAACAAAACAGTCTTTTATTGTAGGGACTGTAATCCACTTGTTTTTATTAAATATCTGAAGTCCAGTGGAACCTGGTTGTGGAAGAAGTATTGTCAAAGATCCATAATCTGTATGGGCGCCAGCGCGTTGCTGACCGACTTCTGCAGCAGCAATAGTTGCGGGATAAAATAATGCCCGCAGTGCGGAAATAGGGTGACTTAGATATGGTTTGAAAAAAGTACTTTCCAGACCTAATGCTTCAGCAAATGCTGCCATTAAGCGTTCCGCTAGACGCTCCATTTCTGCGTAATATGCTCGCCAAGATTCCTGAAAACCTTCAATTTCTGGCCAGAGCGTAGGTTGATAGCAAAATTCGTAAGCTCTCGGGTCTGATATTCCCTTTGGTACACTTGGAGGGCCACCATTAAAACTTTCTTTCAAATCTGGCGGTGTTTTTTTGCCCTTAGATGCAGCAAGAGATTCCTGATTTGGACCAATCCAGCCATATGGGTATCCCGAATAAGGGACCTTAACCTCTTTTTTAGTTTTATCATCACTTGCAAAGAACGAAGAAACTGCATTCCATTGTGCATCTATTAATATTGTGGAGACTTCATGTCCGGATAATAAAAGAAAACCGGAACTCTGACATATGGCGTCTAATTCCTGCGCTTTTAGTTCACGTGTTGGACCACTTGATTGTTCGAACTCTTTTAAATTGAAACTTTTAAATTCCATATCAAACACCTAGCTTAAGATCTTTAGTCGCCATTTTCAAAATATGACTTTATTCATTTTAAGAAATTTTATAATTTTTTGCTACCCCAACCCATAAGGATGGGTTTTTATTTTTTTAGGTTTTATATTTATTGTCTAGCAGCTGCTAACACTTCTGTAGTTTGGTGGACCTTTAATAAACCTTATTGCCGTGACTAAAATTTAAGATTAAATAATTTTAATGCGGTTAATGTACTCGGATATTTCAAGGATAGGATTAAATCAATGAATGTTTACCTTTCAGGGGAAATTCATACCGATTGGCGAGAACAAATTATTGAAAAATGTTCTGATTTAGCCATTACCTTTGTTGGTCCAGTCACTGATCATGCTGCAAGTGACGACTGTGGTGTTGAAATTTTGGGAGAAGAAAATTCTAAATTTTGGCATGATCATAAGAGTGCAAAATTAAATGCAGTCAGAACACGGAATGCGATAGGGAAATCGGATGTTGTTGTTGTAAGGTTTGGGGATAAGTACAAACAGTGGAATGCTGCATTTGATGCGGGGTTTGCCTGTGCATTGGGAAAATCATTAATTACTTTGCATACTGTGGACCATCAACATGCTTTAAAAGAAATTGACGCTGCCGCACTTGTAGTTGCTAAGAGCCCTGAAGAGGTTTCAGATGCTTTAAGATATGTGGCCACTGGAAAGTTGCCACAGAGCAGTTAAATAAAACCCACGTAAAGTTAATTTAGAGATGTAGGATCTAATGGACCAAACTCTTTACCATAAAGCCAATCATAGCGCTTTTGAATTAAAATTGGTGTAAAGTGTCCTGCAAACCAAATTGGTGCGTAGTGAATAAACTGCGTCCAAGCATTTTTTTTGTGAAATAAGTTCAAGTTTTTCATTGAAACTTTTTGAACTTTAGTTGTTCGCCTGATGCGTTTTTGAAAATAGTCGTTGCATGCTGATGGAATATGACTAGAGCTCGAACTCGCTACTGACTGCGCCAAGATATAAGCATCTTCCATTGATTGAACAGCACCTTGTGCCATCGAAGGAAGCATCGGGTGGGCAGCGTCGCCCAATAGTGCCACATGACCTGTGTGCCAGTGGGGTAGTGGCGCACGGTCAAATAAAGCCCACTTATGTAGGCTCTCGGCTTTTTTTATTAGATTGGTAATTGTTGGATTCCAGTCTTTGAAATCAGCTAATGCATCGGCCCTCTGTCCTTCAATTTTCCAGCCTTCAATTTTCCAGTCTGAATGCTCAACTATACCCACAAAATTTACTGTCTGACCGCTACGAATGCGCGTAGTTACAGCGTGTCTCTGTTTGCCTGCCCATATGCAGCCTGTGGGAGGCGGCACAAGACCTCCAAGGCGTTCTACTGGGATAACAGCCCTCCAAGCAACATTCCCAGTGAAGCGGGCTTTCTCAGCTCCAAACATTTGTTTTCTTATAGTTGAGTGAATACCGTCAGCTCCAACTACTAAATCTGCCTCATGCGTTTTACCATTTTGTAATTTAATTATAGCAGTATTTGCTCTGTCATCGAATGATATTACTTCACTACCAGTTTCTACGGAGTTTGGTGATAATTGGGCTAGCCTGTTATTTAGTCCAACAATTAAGTCTGAACGATGGATTTGAACATATCTTGCGCCCCACCTGTCTGCAGCGACATCTTTCATTGGAAGCTGCACTAGCTTCTTGCCAGATTTCCCCAGACGAATTTCAATGCTGTCTGGCTCAAATAAGCTTTCTTCAAGTAGGCGCATTACACCAATTTCTTGAAGAATCTTTACTCCGTTAGGACTAATTTGAATCCCCGCACCAATCTCTGTACTTAAAGGTGCCGTCTCAAAAACCTTAACATCCCAACCAATTTGACGCAAACAAATAGCCGCGGTTAAACCACCTACACCGCCACCGACGATTATAGCTTTGCGGTTCATGGGATCATTCCTTAGATTTTTGCGTTTAACATTGAAGACATTATTTCAATTTCATGAGGATGTAATATCTTTTATTATCAGAATGGCATGGGGCCGGTTCTACAGCAGGTCCATAAATAATCGACCCAAGTTTCTATTAAGCTTTCATACTTTGTAATCTTTTAAATAAAGACGATGTATCCCACCGTCCACCACCCATATTTTGAATGTCCTTATAAAATTGATCAACAATTGCTGTAATTGGAAGGCTGGCGCCATTTTCATTAGCTGCCTGAAGACAAATACCTAAATCTTTACGCATCCAATCGACAGCAAAACCATGTTCAAAATGATCTTCTAACATTGTTTTGTTTCGGTTTGACATTTGCCAACTACCAGCTGCACCCTGGCTTATCACCTCAATCACGGAGGCACCATCTAGCCCTGCGTGGTCGGCAAAGTGGAGTGCTTCAGAAAGTCCCTGAACCAGCCCGGCAATTGCAATTTGATTACACATTTTGGTCAGCTGGCCCGCTCCACTTGGTCCAATTCTTCGGCATAATTTAGAGTACACACCCATTACTGGCTCAACCCAATCATACACCGCATCATCGCCACCACACATAATAGATAATGCGCCATTTTCTGCGCCGGCTTGCCCGCCAGATACAGGTGCATCTACAAAAGCGATACCTTGTGATTTTGCAATCTCATATAACTCGTGCGTTACTGCTGCCGAAACAGTCGTGTGATCTACAAATTTGCTGCCGTGAGACATCCCGCTAAATGCGCCGTCTGACCCTAAGCAGACGGACCTAAGGTCATCATCGTTTCCAACGCAGGCCATGACCAAGTCTGCGCCAGTTGCGGCTTCGGCTGGGGTTTCGCCTAAAGAGCCGCCATATTGATTTACCCAGGCTACAGATTTTGAATTTGTTCGATTGTATACTGTTACGTGATAGCCAGCTGTTTTAAGGTGACCTGCCATTGGGTAGCCCATTACGCCCAAGCCTAAAAAAGCAATGCGCGTGGTTTTTTCATGTGGAGGTGTCATTTCAATTAGCCTTATTTTTCGCCCTAAAAAAGGCATCATAATTAAAAAGTAACGAGGTCTCATCTACTACCTCTAATGTGTGGTGGTTCAGTATTTAAGTCACATTAGTTATGTTTATCGTGCCTTATCTATATTTTCTACTACGAAACAAAAATGTATAAGCTTCGACAGTTCACGGCTCAAAGATAAAATAAAGAATGCAAACCTCTGTGTAGTGCGCTCTGGCTCATAGGTAAGTATGTTTTTATACGCTTCTCACCAGTTAAAAGTTCCTCTAGTAGTTTCACTTTTGGCGAGTGATTGGTTGACGTGCCATAAATGACCACTATCTCTTTATTACATCAAAAAAGACTATTTGGGAAATACTACAAGAGGATTTAATATGGCAGGTTATACTAAAAACCCAGACATCATTGCCAGTCTCTCACCAGAAGAATTTTATGTTACGCAAGAGAGTGGCACAGAGCGTCCCGGTACTGGAAAGTTGCTAGATAATAAAGAGCCCGGGTTATATGTCGATATTGTTTCAGGCGAGCCATTGTTTGCTTCGTCGGACAAATATGAAAGTGGTTGCGGCTGGCCAAGTTTCACAAAGCCTATTGATAATCAAAATGTTAGTGAATTTACTGATAAATCGTTAGGAATGGCTAGAACAGAGGTGCGTTCAACGCATGGTGACAGTCATCTTGGGCATGTCTTTCCGGATGGACCGCGGGATACTGGTGGATTACGCTATTGTATTAATTCAGCATCACTTCGGTTTATACATCGTGATAATATGGATGCAGAGGGTTATGGCGCATTTCATGACCAAATAAAACTTTAGCCAGTAGGTTTATTTTAAAAAGTTCATAATTAGGTCTGTATCTTAGATACCTCCAACAACTAATTGATTTTAAGTCAGCTGTTTTGTGAACGACGGGTGTCATATAGTTTAAGTAATTGGAGTTCTGCGGAGGTTAATCCATAGGGATTTTGCTCAAATTTCTTTTTGAGAGCTAATATCAGCCAAATAGTTTTTATGTTATCCTTCTCCGTCATACTAATGTAAACGTCCGGGGACCATAAATTATTAGCTATACTGTTTGGTTTGGTAGGATTTGATTGCGTATATTTTTTCTTTATGACGGTAATTTAATTGATAATCTTTTATTTCAAGTAGTTAAGTGTGTAATTTAAAATTAAAAGCTGCAATCTTTATAGCCACTGGCAAGGCATGTTTTAGTCAACTCTTCGGCCATCTTTATTTCAAGTGGTGTCATCCTAGTTTCTAAATATTCTTTACTTTTTTTTGCAGAGTTACTGCCATTCATGGCACCAAGACTATACCACTGATAGGCTAAAACATTATCTTTTAATACACCATTTCCGGCTTCATACAAATCACCAATATTAGTTTGGGCGGTAGCATTGCCGAGTTCAGCTTTCTTCCTCCACTCGATGAGCGCCGTAGTGAAGTCATTGATCATGTATGCTAAAAACCCTTTATCAAAAGCATGCGCCTCAGTTGCTAATGAAGTTAATGGGATGATAATCATTAATTTAAAAAAAGACGCTTTATTCACTTAATTTCTAACTCTGCTTCTATTTCAATGGCAAAGTTCATTGGAAGGCCTTTAACGCCAATAGCTGACCGAGAATGACGTCCTATATCTTCACCAAATAATTTGATGATCAAGTCACTGAAACCATTTAAAACTAAATGTTGTTCAGTGTATTCAGTATCGGAATTAACCATACCGAACACGCGGCTCCAACCAATAACATTGGAAAGATCACCAATTTCTTGTTTCAGGTTGGCAAGTACTGATAACGCTATGTCCTCTGCAGCACTTTTAGCCTCCCTAGTTGTTAGATCCTTGCCAACAACGCCATAAGGGCCATCAATTTTACCTTGTTTTGATTGCCTAGGATGACCAGATATAAATACTCTGCTTCCTCTCACGTTCACAAAGGCAAATGGTAGATGTAAATTTTGTGGAATTTTGATGGGCTCTGGAAGTAAAAGCCCTAAATCACTCAATCGGGCTTCAGGAGTTTTCATTTTAGGGGCCCCGCTAAATCGATTAGTGTAAATTCTAACTGGTATAAAGATTTAAGCAATGAGTTTAGTGCCAAAGTAACCAAGAATACGCTTTTACACTAAACTTCTTGATGTACTTCAATAATATTCCCTTCAGGATCATGAAAAAAAATTTGATGCCAATCCTTGGCGAATGCAGTTCCATAATCAGAATAGGGAATGTCCTTTTTATCAAGCATGGCTTTGAAACATTCTATGTCATCGGTTCTAAAAGCTATATGGCCTTTTTCAACTGGGTTTATGAATTGTCCATTCTTTGAAGCCACTGATAAGTCTCGTTCAGCCAGGTGCATCTGCATTTGACCATCTGTAGCAAACCTAATTTGCCCGCCGTATCCACTTTTCATAGTGGCTGTTGGTCGAGGAAATGACTGTATTGGAATATCAGATAGACCAAGGACATTTTGGTAAAATTCGTGAAGTTGATCTACATCGTCAGCGACGAAATTAATATGATGAAAATCAAGTTTCACTTTTTTGTCAGCTCGCTAATTTTTTTCCGACGGTTGAACGTTGGAGCCCATTCTCGGGTGTGTTTATATTCGTCAGGCAGTGGGCGGCCATCATGAAGTGTAAGCCATAATCTCAGCATACAGCGCCGTTTATTAATATCATCAAAATCCTGGTAGTTCTCACGTGAATGGAAAGTTGTAGCATTATTTGCAATTTCCATATCGCCAGGTTTTAATTTGATATCAAAACAGAACTCTTTACTGTTGCAAAGTCGATCCACCATATCCAGTGCCTCAACTTGCTTCATTGTCAATTTGGGCACTTCTGAAAATCTTTGCGCAGTTTCAATGTACTGCCTTTTGTGGAGTGCTGAGACTAAACCGTCATGTTTAATAAAAACTGGGACACTTTGAATTTTGCGATCATTAGGGTTTTGTGAACGAGTATCGAAATGAAAGTTTTGTTGTAATTCAGCAGCTAAATCTGGGCGCTGCCTTTCGATCTCTTTAAAAATTGCTACAGAGGACACTAGTTTTGAAAGTCCTCCTTTCTTTGCTGCACGGACGCATAACAGTCCAAAAGCATCGCCACCATCTGTGTGGAACTGTAATTCCTGATTGGTTTGGAAACCTCTTACATTATCCGAAGTTTTCACCTCAGCGCCTGTATCCGTAACTACATGCAGCAGAGAACCGGCTTTGTCTTGGGGTTCTGGAAAGCCAAGATATTGCCCAATACCCCAGAACATTATCTTGATATTGTTATCACTAAACTGTTCAACAGGTAAGTTCCTTAACAAAACAAAACCTAAACCATGCTTTAACTGAAGTTTGGCTTTCTCTAATTTTTCCTTAAACTTGTTCAAAGGAAAATCTGAAACTTTAAGATCAAATAAAGATTTTTTAGATTTTATAGAAAAATTTGTTGCATCGATAATTTCTTTTTGATCACGCTCCCCCAATTCAAGAACCCAATCTTTATTCGTAGTAAGATCTGATAATCTCCACTCACCTGTCAAAGTATTTTGGTTCATAGGTTTCTCCTAAAACTCTGCACAAAACTTCAAAAAACTAGTCTGATTATTGTATTTTAATTATAATTACATTTTGACCAATTTTTACCGAAGTACGGTAGGCAGCCAAGTAGACGCAGCTGGAAAAATGATCATTAATATTCCATAAAGTATTCCAACAAAAACGAATAGTGGCACCTCCTTGAATGCATTTCCTGGATTTTCCCTTATAACGCCAGCTGATGTATAAATTCCGACGCATACGGGTGGTGTGATCATACCTATCCCCGCAAATGCAACAAATACCACGTAGAGATGTAACAAGTTTTGGTTAAGAGAAATAATCAGTGCCGCAAAAATAGGAACTGTTAAATAGAAAACTGGGACAATTTCTATAAAAGTGCCTAATATCAAACAAATTATAGCTAGCGACAGCCAAAAAAACCAGATCCCAGCTCCCAGTTCAGTAAAGTACAAAATTAATTTTTGTGGAACTTGTGTATAAGTCAAAACTACACTTAAGAAAGTTGCGGTGGCTATTATAGAAAAAATCACGGCTGTAATAGAAGCTGTCTCCTTGAGGCACAGAATTAGAGAACTTATGGTCAATTCTCTATAGATTAATGCACCCATGAAAATAGCCCAAACTCCGGCAACTGCGGCTGATTCTGCCGGGGTAAGCAGGCCTGCATATATTCCACCGAGAATAATAATTGGCGTGAAGAGCGCTGGAAACGCCTTCACACCAGCAATTAACTTTTCACGGTTAGGCACTCTCTCGGGGCTTTTAATATTCCTGCACTTTATGAGCACTAGAGCAATCATTAACACCAACAGAATTAGGCCTGGTATAATACCAGCGGCAAATGTTTGGGAGACTGGTACGTTTGTTAACGCGCTAAATAGTATTGCGGCATTTGAGGGAGGGATAAGGGCCTCTAGGAGAGCAGCAGAGGCTGCTAGAACAACAACGAAAGGCTTGGGATAACCTTGCTCAATCATTTTGGGCATCATGATAGTGCCCACCGCGGTTATAGCTGCCAGTATGGATCCACAAAATGCTGCAAAAAACCCCATTGCGATTACCATTGCTATTCCCAAGCCACCGGGCCAATGCCCAACCAAAGCGGTCGCGAATGACACTAGTCTTGAGGCAGCACCGCCCCTCAACATTGCCATTCCCGCAAAAATAAACAACGGCACTGCAATCAATACGTGCTTTGCCAGAGCTTGAAATGAGATTTGAATAAGTGTCGACCAGGGAAGATTAAGCCCCCAAATAGCCGCAACAGAACTGCCTAGGGCAAAGACTAAAAATATCGGTAGCGAAATTGCGAGTAAAAAAGTAGATAAGGCCAGAGAAAATATATACATTTTTTAAGATTTTCCAGTATTTTTTGCAAAAAATATTTTAAGATCTAAGAGTATAAGTTCTAACGAAATTAAGCCTAAAATAATAAAACCAACAGGAAATGCTAGATAGATCCACCAAACAGGGATCTCTATTTCCAATTCCATTAATTCGCCTAATTGTATGTAGAGTTGAGTAGCTTCAATCCCCGCTTGGGTAAATATTACTGCGGCTATTAATGTCACAACATGTGTCAAAAATTTTAAAAAGGCTACCTGTGGACTACTCAAGAAAACAGTTACAAAATCTACGGATATATGTTGCCCAGATTTGAATAAAGGTCCTAATAAAGGAAAGACCATCCAAGTCACCATAGCGGGCGGCAGTTCAATGAACCAATCGTAACCGTTCCCCGAGACGTATCTCGTTACAGCGCTCATAGTTAAAGCTAATACTATCAGACCTATAAGGGCCGTAGCTAAAGCAAAAACAATTTGAGAAATTACTTTGTTAAATTGCCCTAATGGGCTTAAAAATAAATCAATCATATCTAATAAAGTGGCCCCCCTAAGGTAGAGAGACCACCTGTCGTATTTTACTGGTTAGCTACAAAAGCTTGAGCAGCTTTTAGAGCGCTTGCATCAAACTGATCAGCCATATCTGGCAAAACCACTTCATTCATCAGCTTGTCGAACTTAGCTTTTTCTGCACCACTCAATGTAGTAACAATTCCACCCATTTCCTGGAATTTCTTTATCGAGCTTTCGCCGGCATCAAAGATTGTATTTGTAGCTTGGGCACCAATTTCGGCGCCTACGGTCATGATAAGATCTTGGAGATCTTTTGGTAAGCTATCAAACCAAGTTGCGTTCGCCATTATGTATGCATCAGCATAATACTGATACGGTTTTTGAGCATACTTTAGATGCTCCCACCAGCTGTACGCTTCAACGCTCCCAGGAGGGGTGTTGATTGTATCAATCATGCCAGTCTGCAGAGCTGTATACACTTCACCAGTCTTCAATGAGACAATAGATGCTTCCAGTGCTTTCCACATTGGCCTTTCACTTTTTAAAAGCGCGCGCGCTTTTAGGCCTTTCATAACATCTATTCCCGTTAACTCTCTTGCTCCACTAAATGTCATAATGGGGCCAACAGGGTTATACATTATTAATTTTGTATTAGTTTTTTTAGTAATGTCGTTCCAAATCTCACTGCCAGTAGGATCCTCTAAGAAAAATTTCCTTTGTTCATCATAAGACCCAAACAATCCAGGAAAGGATGCGACACTAAAATTTTTGTTAATTTTTGGAAAACTGACAACACCAACAATACCGCCCATCTCAACGGCTCCTGAGGTAACACCACCCATTACAGTCCGGATATCGAACAATTGCTTAGAGGGATAGAATTCAACCTTTAATCGTCCATTTGATCTTTTTGTCACCTCGTCAGCAAAAAGTTGCGAATGTATCGCGCTCTGGTGTTTTGGCGACCAATGACCTGATATTCGAGCCAAATATTCTTCTGCGGCTAACGCAGGTGAGACCAACAAACTAATCAATAACGCTAGTTTGACATGTATAAATTTAATCATACCTAAATTTCCTCCCAAAAATAAATAGTACTTTTAGCGCGTCAGTCCTTTGCCAACGCCGTGCTCGTTTATGTTTCACTTACTGATGAGACTTTACAAGTATTTTTTTAAACCAGCTGACGAATCCATTGGATGGAATTTATAATTTTCGTAGTAAAAGGGCTTTAAAATAAAGCCCAAGTTTTCTTTGTCGTTATTTATAACAAGGGTAGGTGGCCTTAAAAAAAGACTTTGTTGTTTTACTGAGCGCTCAAAGCGCTTAACATTTTTGTTAGCGCCGTTGGCGAAAACCTTAAGTGCCCTTCGTTTCAGGCCATGTGTCCCCGAGTCGGTAACCTTCAGGCCAGGGATCATTTGGATCAAGCATATATTGGTGTGTACCTGTTATCCAAGCGCGCCCAGTGATTTCGGGGATAATGGCTTTAATTCCACCTATAGTAGTGATCTCTGCAATCCGTCCGTGAAACTTTGAGTTAATGATTGAACGGACTGTCAAAGTTTCGCCTAGCTGCATCTCACCTCGCGAATGTAGCAGAGCCATGCGGGCAGAAGCTGCTGTGCCAGTTGGTGAGCGGTCAACCTTGCCTGGTTGAATTGACACGGCTGCAGAAGTAGAAATGTGGTTACCTCTGCGCATTATAGGCCCGGCAAAAAGACAAAATGAAAAGTGATCCCAATCGACATTAGTTGGGTGCCTGAAAGTTAGTTGTTTGTTGGCGGCGTTGGTAATAACTACGCCCAGATCGGCCAGCGCCTTAGCCTCAGACGCCACTAGATCAAATCCAAGGGCTGCGGCATCCACAACGACAAAACTATCACCGCCAAAGGCTATATCAACTATGACTTGTCCTATTTCGGGGACGTCTAGCGGTACGTATGTATCACCCACAAAAGAGGGAAGGTTGCGTATAGTTATTCGTTGTGCTTTTCCATCCCGACATTCAGCAACCACTTTTATCAACCCACCAGGAGCCTCAAGCGTCATTTCCGTGAAGGGCTCAATCATTGGAATAATGCCAGTGTCCAAGAGCACCGTTGCTACGCAAATTGCGTTAGAACCAGACATGGGTGGTGTGTCTTCTGGTTCCATTATAATCCAGCCCATTTGCGCGTCAGAATGTATTGGTGGCACAAGCAAGTTTACATGCCTAAATACTCCACCTCGTGGCTCGTTAAGCATAAAATTGCGTAAGGTCTCATTCTTGGAAATCCAAGTTCTTTGTTCCCACAAGGTCGTTCCAGGTGGTGGTGCCACCCCACCTACTATTACGTCGCCAACTTCACCTTCAGCATGACAGGATACGACATGAATGGTTTTGCTGCTTCGCATGGTATTTTCCGTTAAAAGGGGTTTTAAGAACTATTAAAAAGTGAGTTTTTTTATTGTTGGAACAATTTCATCAACATCATTGACTGTTTTAATTATCATCCCTTCGACAAATAAATTTCTATATCGTCTTTCACAGGCACTAATAGCAATGATGGGTTTTCCGTTTGCGTAAGTGTAACCTATCTCTGCGGATGTTCCAGAATCGATATCTTGCCCTGTAATTAAAGCTATTACTAAGTCTGCTTCTTTAAGAGCATCTAAGTCATTATTGAAAATTTTCTTTTTTGTAATGTCAGTCATATCGGTTCCTTCTAATTCAGACTCGTCGATTCCTGACTGATCCCTGTGTGGCAGAAAGCATTCATATCCGTTTTTCTCTAACTCAAAGACAATATCCTCGAGGTAGTTTCTTTCATGAGTATTAAATAATGGACCTGCCACATATATGTTTTTAATCATAAAATTAAGTTAAAATCTCTTTATTGTAATATCAACTTTTTATTTAATTTCTGTAAAACAAAGTCTTACTATAGGGTGAGATCGTCTTTTGTATTTTATTGCTTTAGCGCGACACCTGCAGGTCGTGAACGGTAGGTCCTGATTAAATTTTATTTAATAATGAACAAAAGAATATTTTACTAAGGCTTCAAAATGTCTGTCATCTCATCTAACGCAGGTCATGAAAACAGCTACCGCCGAGGGTTGGCCTTTGTCTTTGCTGCAGGTGTTTTGTGGTCAACGGTTGGCCTAGGTATACGCCTCATAGAAGACGCCAGTGTTTGGCAGATACTGCTCTACCGCTCAGTAGCTTTAAGTACTTTTCTTTATCTAGTAATTCGCTTTCGTAGTCGGGAAAGTCCGTTTACCCAAGCCGTTCGGTCAGGCTTTCCAGCAGTTTTAGCCGGCTTGGCTTTAGTTGCGGCCTATTCAGGCGGAATTTATTCTATTCAAGTTATCCCAGTCGCAAACGCGCTTCTACTTTTTGCAACTGCGCCCTTTATGACGGCTATTTTAGGTTGGGTCTTTTTACAGGAACGCGTCCGCTCAGCTACATGGTTAGCAATCTTTGTGGCAATTATTGCTATTGCGATCATGGTCTCAGGACAAACCTCTAAAGCAACGCTTGGTGGAACTATGGCTGCACTCGGTTCTGCCTTTGGATTTTCGGTATTTACTGTTGCGCTTCGCTGGGGAAGATCTGGTGAAATGCTTCCTGCGGTATTTTTATCTGGTCTGTTTGCCATCATCATTACGACTGCCCTTTGCTTCTGGCTTGGGCTTTCTTTCATCCTATCTCCAAGAGATGGAGGGATTGCTACTAGTATGGGCATTTTCCAGGTGGGATCTGGGCTGGTCCTGTATACCCTCGGCTCAAGAGCGCTCCCAGCGGCTGAACTGGCGTTGCTGTCTCTTGCTGAGGTATTGCTCGGGCCGCTCTGGGTATGGCTATTTCTTGGAGATGAAGCCTCTTCTAGAACCTTGATTGGCGGCGCATTGCTGTTAGCTGCAATAGCCGGAAATGCATTGACTTTTAGGCCGCCAAGGGTCCGTTAGAATAACTTTTTACGCAATGCATAATCGTTTATTTTAAAAGATTACCGACTGGAGGTTTAAAAAATGATTAGGTTTGGCAAAAGATGAACCGGCGTCCAACATATGATGTGGATTTGTACAGCAATGAAGTGGTGGTCAATCCTTACCCGCACTATCGAGCCATTAGGGACCTTGGTGAAGCTGTTTGGCTTGAGCAACATAGTATGTGGGCAATTGGACGTCATTTAGATGCCAGGAATGCGCTTTCTGCACATAATATTTTTATTTCTGGTAAGGGTGTAGCCGCAAATAATTTATCGAATGGCAATAGCCCTGGAAACCTGCTCGCTTCAGATCCCCCTTTGCACACTCATCTACGTAAAGTCGTATCAAAACCTCTTCACCCAAAAGCTCTTGCGCGGATAAAGCCGCGCATTGAGGCCTCAGCCGGTAGCCTTATTGATAGGCTCCTTGCGAGGAAGAGCTTTGACGGAATATTGGATTTAGCTCAGTTTCTTCCAATTTCGATCGTTTCGGAAATGGTTGGACTTCCAGATGCTGGACGCAGAAATATGTTGGAATATGCCGCGGCTGTTTTTGATTTGTTTGGAGTAGACAATACGAGAACTGAGGCGGCTCTACCAATTGTTATAAAAATGCGAAAATATCTTAGTGAGCAGGCTACTCGAGACAAAGTTTTACCTGAAGGATGGATTGCGGGTCTTTACGATGCTGTTGATCTGGGATTGATAAAACAAGAGCAAGTGCAAACATTAATGCGCGATTACCTTGGTCCAAGCCTCGATACGACAATTTTTGCAATCGGGCATTTATTGCACCTTTTTGGACAGTATCCTGATCAATGGAAGTTGCTGCGCCAAGAACCAAACCGTGTTGGAAATGCAATAAATGAGGCAATCCGACTTGAGTCTCCAATACGAGGTTTTACGCGCGTTTTAAGCCAAGACTATACGATCGGTGGGATCAAACTCTTTACTGGTGACCGAGTATTAATATTATACGCATCTGCCAATCGTGACGAACGTCGTTGGGATGAGCCTGAAAAATTTGATATTTGCCGTGTTTTGACAGATCATGTTGGGTTTGGTTATGGCATACACCAGTGCGTTGGAATGCAATTGGCTAGACTTGAAATGCGTTCAGTTTTGACCGCAATGATTGCTAGGGTTTCCAAAATTAAAATTTTGGGGGCTCCAGTCTATGCAAAAAATAATGTTCTTCGTGGCCTTGAAACTTTACCGATAAAGTTCTCACGATGAGCGGAGTGTAAATCGGTAGTAACAACCATAATTTAAGTTGTTTCTCTTATATTTTTGAAACTTTTTATATGCTTTCACAAAGCAACCAGACCCATTAAGCAGGCCTATCTTCTCTTTTCAAGGACAAGCCATGGCGCAAAAAGCCACTATTTATAAAGTTGAACTTTCCGTTTCTGATATGGACCGTCACTATTATGAAACTCATAATCTGACCGTTGCTAAGCATCCTTCAGAGACGGATGAACGCCTAATGGTTCGTATCCTTTCCTTTGCACTGAATGCGCATGAAAACTTGGAGTTTTCTAGGGGTATTTCGTCAGATGATGAACCAGATATTTGGCAAAAAAGTCTGAGTGGAGAACTTGATCTTTGGGTTACGTTGGGGCTTCCTAGTGAAAAGATTGTCCGCCAATCCTGTGGCAAATCCAACAAGGTAATTATCTATTGTTACGGTGGCAGGACGGCTGAGATGTGGTGGGAAAAAATCAAAAACAGTACTACTCGATTTAAAAACCTTCAGGTTATAATTTTTTCAGAAAAAGATACTAGCGAACTCGAAAAACAAGCAAGTCGTTCGATGAGGCTACAGGTTAACATTCAGGATGGTGATATTATGGTTAGCGTTGATGATAAGATCGTTTATATTACCCCAATCAAATTAAAAACTGATGTTTAATAAAGGAAATATCAATTTTATGGTGAATGTTTACTGGATATTTCTTGGCCTTGGCTCAGGTGTGGCATGTTTTACAAACTTTACTGACATAGTTGGATAATTAGTGATTGTCTTCACTATTTAGTACGACTTGCCCGAGGCCGGAAGCTTCCAGATGTTTTTCGAAATAGTCATTAAAGAAGGGTAATCCCTCCGCAAGTTTTAAAAACTCCTCTCGAGTTAGACCCAAAACTTTTGTGTCGCCTACAGCAACTGCAGTAGCTATCCTGCGGGTTGCACCTATCAATAATCGCTCGCCAAAGTGCTCACCAGCTCCAAGAATACGAGACGTTTCCTTTCCTGTGTTCTCGTCAATGCCTGTTATCTGAACGCTTCCCGATATAATTGTATAGAATCCATCCGCACGAGCGTCTTTTTCGTAAATTCGATCGCCGGCGCGATAAAGCACATAGCGCGCACCTTGTTGCTTTTCAGAATTGATTTGCACAACTGAGCGGCGTGAAAAGAAATCCATCAGCCAGTTCCAAAGAACAGAGATTCGTGTCTGCATGCCAGGCAAAAATGAAATATAATAAACCCGCCAAAGCAGCCAAGCAGTTCGACCAGTTAATTTTATACCAAAAACTTCAGCCACACCCCTGCCGGCTCCAAGTGAAGCCAAGGACCCTTTAGAGTTATATTTAAAGGCCTTTAAAGGTTGATTGCTGATTGTGGCTTTGATGTTCAGGGCAATTTGCTTTGCTTCGCGCACAGCAAACTGTGCCGTAGGTGGGGCAAAATCATCCCGATGGCTGGCGTCTTCTTTCATTGGGATCAGGGCGCAATCGCCGATAGACCAAATATTTTGATGCCCGTGTGCAAGGAAGTCACGTCCAACTAAAATACGCCCATTTTGAAAAGCTAACGGCATTTTTGACACGGCTAAGGATGGGGCATTTCCTATTGTTGCTACAATAGTTCGAGTATCAATAATCTCATTTTTTGTTGTAACAAGTTGCGTACCGGTACATTCCGCGACACCGACGCCTAACTGGATTTCAATTCCTCGTTCATTAAGTTTTTTTTGTGCGTACCCAGCCAAACTCTCTGGCATTTCATTCAAGATTCGATCGGCAAATTCCAAGACAACAACCCGTATTTCTGAAGATTGTATATTAGGGTAATAACGCAGCGAACGGTCAATCAGCTCCTTGATTTCGCCAACAGTCTCGATACCCGAAAAACCTCCACCGATAACAGTGAATGTGAGGGCACCTTTTTTAACTTCTGGTAAGCGGGTGATATCGGCATGTTCTAACCGCTCAATCACATGCGCGCGCAAACGCTGCGCATCACTGAGGGTTTTCATTGTAAACGAGTGTTCGTTCAACCCTGGCGTACGTGATAAATCGCTTCCAGATCCTAAAGCGATTATTAAGTGGTCATAACTTAATATTGTTGGGCGTCGCTGAACCCCTTGAAAAACAGTGACTGTGTGTGCGGCTGGATCAATACTATCGATCTCGGCCTTACGCACTGAGATCCCACGGGTAAGGAAACGTAGAGGCGAAACAGCACTGACAGCTGATATGGCACCGCCGGCAACTTCGGGTAGAAGAGGTTGAAATACAAAATAGTTTTCACGATTAACAATTTCTATATCAACGTTTTTGCCCAGTAAACGTTGAATGTTACGAGCCGCGTAGAGTCCAGCGAAACCACCCCCCAAAACTAAAACACGATACACCATAAATAATGACCTTCTTAATTTCCTTCGTAAAATACCCATATTTGGAGGCATCCTACTTATTTTCGTCTTATGTGGGTCGTCATCTAAAATGGAACTTGCAAGCGGCTTGAGTATTGTAAGTTCAGGTCAGATCACATGATACATTATGCAAACTGTTTTAGATGTTTTAAGTAAGACCCCTAAGTTAACTATCTAATACTCCATAGTGGATGGATTAGCTAGATGTGGGTACATTGGTCAAGGGGTATGTGCGGCAAGTATTGAGGAATGTGGCATTTTGAATTTACTGCACAGTGGATTGAGTTCAAAGAAAACTACATCCCAAGAAATATGCCGTCATGATCCTTCCGCTAGCTGGATTTTTAACGACCTTTGGTGCGTCTATTTGTTTTCAAAAAAAGTATAATCTTTTCAGAAAACTTGAATTGTGCTTGGTGTTAACTAACATGTTGATAGTGCGATGGTTGGAGCACAATCCACGCCGATTTTTTTTGACGATCAAAGGGCTGTCACAAATGTCACAATTAAAAACATCATGGATCGGTCGGACTGAGACACACAACGATACATTGAACGTAGAACAAGCTCGCTTTATGCAAGCCACGATTGGACACGAACCGTCCCTTGAACCTGGTGACAGCCTGCCTTTACTCTGGCATTGGATGTATTTTCTTGAGGCGAGGCCTCTTCACGAACTGGGCAGAGACGGTCACCCTAAAAAGGGAGCGTTTTTGCCGCCCATCGGCTTGCCTCGCAGGATGTGGGCTGGTGGAAGATTAAAATTTTATACCGATATCCCACTTGGAACCCAAGCTCAAAAACGTTCCACTATCAATGAAGTTGTTGAAAAGTCTGGACAGAGTGGATCCCTGTGCTTTGTAACGGTGTTCCATGAGTTATTTCTGGATGATGGAACCCTGGCCCTAACTGAGGAACATGATATAGTTTATCGCGAAGACCCACGTCCCGACGCGCCCGCCACTGCGCCGGTTGCGGCTCCCACGAACGCTCAATTTTCAGAGGTTGTGGCACCATCACAAGTCATGTTGTTCAGGTATTCGGCGCTTACCTTCAACGGGCATCGCATCCATTATGATGTAGATTATGCGCGAGATGTCGAAGGATACGATGGGCTCGTTTTTCATGGTCCATTGACCGCAACATTGTTAATTGATCTTGCGAAAAGGACGTTCGGAAGATCTCCTGAGAACTTCTCCTTCAAAGCACTTGCGCCATTGACTGGAATGGATGTCTTTTACATTGAAGGTACCCAGGAAAGTAACGCCATACATTTGTGGGCCCGACGCCATGACGGAGCCAAAGCCATGGAGGCCCGTGCAACCTTTTAGTCAAAATTAATGTTGATGCGGCCTATCACTGGGGCCTAGCCAGAATATACATAATTATTGGTAGAAATGTCACCTGTCCAAACGTAGGTGGACATAAAAGCGCTAGTATGGGTGCGGTTTGCATGCGGCATCATTGATGGGTGATGTGATCTATCACCTGGTCCATGATCGGTATAGGGTTTATTCCCAAGCGCCCAATCTGCTTGGCCGGCCAACATGATGTAGATTTCTTCGGCCGGATGGGTTCGCATGCCGTATTCTGAGTCCGGCATCATCCCATAAATGCCCAAACGTACACGATCCGACTTTACTAAACCATTTGGTCCTAAGAGTTCAACATGGGCTTTTGGTAAGCTGTCTTTAATGTATTTTTCCGAAGATGTGGTCGAAGGTGGGGCCCAGGGCAGAGGTGTGCCCATCAACTGACTGCAAATTGGATGGGCGTTAGATGCGGTCATCACCTCTAAAAAGGGTGCGCGCAATGCGGCGGTGGTAAAAGCAATGGACTGTGCATCACTAAACAAAAGGGCGGCCCGGGCGGCCCGTTCAATGGGTGTGTCGGCGCAATAGACATCTGCTAATGCTTTGAAAAGATCTCTAATAGACATGGAATCAGAATGTTTGTTTGGAGCAATAGGTGCTCGTCACATAGCGACGTTTGAAAGTCGTTTCTAGTACTGTACAAGACCCTCTAGCCGCGGCCCACAAATGGCATATCATTAGCCATCACAGTCATGAATAGAACATTGGCACCCAGTGGTAAGCTCGCCATATGGATCACCGCATCTGCAACATGACCTACTTCCATGACCGCTTCCGCGGCAATTGTGCCGTTTGCCTGGGGTACACCAATTGTCATTGGCTTTGCCAACTCGGTTAGCGCATTACCAATATCAATTTGACCCACGTTAATGTTGAATGCTCTACCATCCAAGGAAAGAGTTTTTGTTAGCCCAGTAATTGCATGTTTCGTGGCTGTATAAGGCGCAGAACCTGGTCGTGGGGCCATTGACGACACTGATCCATTATTAATAATCCGTCCACCTTGGGGAGTTTGATGCCGCATAATCCGCCATGCAGAACGGGCACACAGAAAGCTCCCAGTAAGATTTGTATCCACACACTTTCGCCACGCATCCACACTCATCTCATCGATTGAACTTGCAGGTATACCAATTCCCGCATTATTGAATAGCGCATCAAGATGCCCAAACTTTGCAGCAACTTTATCAAAAGCATCTTCGACGGCCACCTCATCTGTCACATCGCAGTTAACAACTAGAGCATTGGCGTGGCCGTCAGAAACTGTAACCAAAAGTTCTTTACGGCGCCCAATTAGACCAACATTCCACCCTGCGTTTAAAAAAGTAATCGCGGTGGATGCACCAACACCAGACCCCGCACCCGTGATAATAATGGTTTTAGACATGAAGTGACCTCTTTAATATCTGTGTTAGAAATCTAATGTTTTGCTCCAACCCATGCAAACCCCAGTACAATGAATCCAAGACACTAAAACTAAAGGGCCGATAATCGAGGCGCACAACCTGAACGAACTTAAAATATTAAAATTATATTTAATTAAAGCAATAAATTACGATAAAGGAACGGCAGAGAGACAGAAATTATTGTATTAATATGTTTAGTACTTGTTGTTGGTATTATTATTAATAATTATTTCCTAGAGTTTAATGTCCATTTTTAGGGTCCAAAATAGGGTCAATAAGTCTCCTTTTAGTCCAAGCCGAAGCACCCCAAGCCTAATACCTTTGTATAGTTGGGGTAACACCAGTGACCCCAACTTTAGGATCAACTATTAGTTGAGTATCAACCCTATGGATTCTTTAGGCGGCTCT
>ENA-OQVM01000346-OQVM01000346.1-marine-metagenome-genome-assembly--contig:-NODE-346-length-75138-cov-13.234036_pt1 | contig 75138 bp, 69 predicted proteins | sample MGYA00237776_ERZ505498 | MGnify/ENA primary metagenome ERZ505498 (study PRJEB26159, sample SAMN06265151) | marine metagenome | isolation source: Helgoland LTER site | place: Germany:Helgoland, sampling... | reverse complement strand
ATCGGCGAATTGATGGAAGGTGTCTGCAATCATTTGTTGGGCTTCGGGTAAGCCGCGGCCTTGGGTCTCGCCGTTAACCGTAATTAAGTCAGCGCCGATTTTAGCAAGGTGCTCAGCCCTTAAGTTGGCGTCTAAAAATGCCTCTAGCGCGTCTGGCGCCGCTAAGGCGGCCCGGGTTAACCCGACGTCCTGCGGACTCAGCAGCAAGCGGTTTAAAGTGGATTGAATCATCGAGGCGGCAAACGTTTCTGCCATGGTCTCATTTAAGTCCGAAGTGCTGCGCGCCGTTTCAAGGTAGGCCTGGGCGCATCGAATTTCGGAAGTACTGAGGGCAAGGTCGTAGGTTGCTTGCTGGTGCTCATCAAGGCGTGCATTGGAAAGCCTGCCGTCGTTTACGCACTGGTTCTTGAGCCAGACTAACCCCTGATTGAGATGATCAGAGACCCATTGAAGGTGTTGCTCGGCTGTCATCGTATCGTTCCCTCGTCGATTATGAATGCTGCTGTCTGGCACCACGCGGCATTGGTTTGGGCACTGCGTCAACGCGCCCCATTTTGAAAGAGCCTTCAGCGCCTTAAAGCGCCCTCAGCGGACTAAAGAGCCTTCAGCTACTTCAAGAACCTTCCGTGTCGCGCGCCTTTCTAACCTTTAATGTACGCGCCCATCTGAAATTCGTGTCACTCAAAGAATGAGCGGATTCTGCGAGAGGCTGACATAAAAGGCCGCTTGCCCTTACGCACGTGCGGCCGGTGTTGCTCCGGTAGTTTAGGGCAGACGATGCCTTAGAAGTAGGCCATGAAAAAGTTTTTGGAATTCGTTATTGTTCGCCATTCATTCTATGAACGGTTGTCTATGAGCGATTTTCCGAATATTCGTCACGTTATTGATTACTTTGAAGGATTGCAGCGTCAAATCTGTGAGGCCATCGAGGCCGTTGACGGCGAACAAACCTTTAGCCTGGAAGAAATTGAGACCCCCGGCGGCGGTCACGCACGGCCACGGGTGCTGGATGGTGGCGACCATATCGAGCGCGGCGCGGTGCAGTTTACTCACAGCATCGGTCAATCCTTGCCCCCGGCGGCCAGCGAGCGCAATCCGCATTTGGCGGGGAAAGGCTTTCAAGCGACTGCCATCTCCATGATCATGCATCCTCGAAACCCGTTTGTGCCGACCTTTCACGCCAATCTCCGGTTCTTTCTTGTCGATAATGAGAATTGGTATTTTGGGGGCGGCTTCGACCTCACCCCGTTTTATCCCTTTCGAGAAGATGTTGTGCATTGGCATCAGACCGCACGTGCGGCTTGCCAACCTTTTGGCGAGGATCTGTATCCGAAAATGAAGGCTTGGTGTGATGACTATTTTTACTTGCCCCATCGCCAAGAAACACGCGGCGTCGGGGGATTGTTTTTCGATGACTGGACTGAGGGCGGCTTTCAAAATTCGCTGGCGCTGGTGCAAAGCATTGGTGATCATATTTTGCCAGCCTATCTCCCGATTTTAGAAAAACGACGCGCCCTGCCCTTCACTGAGGACCAAAAGGCGTTCCAACTGTATCGCAGAGGTCGCTATGCCGAGTTCAATTTAGCAATCGATCGGGGGACTCGATACGGGCTTCAAAGCGGTCGGCGTATTGAGTCGGTGCTGGCCTCTATGCCGCCCCAGGCCATTTGGAAATATAATTGGCAGCCGGAAGCGGGTTCACCGGAAGCGGCGCTCACCGAGCACTTCTTGAAACCGCAGGACTGGTTAGCATGAAGACCCCAGTCGGCGGCTTAGCCAGCAAATTACCGGACGTCGGCACGACGATTTTTAGCGTGATGTCGAAGCTGGCGAGCGACCATAACGCGATTAACCTTTCTCAAGGGTTCCCGGACTTTGAGCCACCAAAAGGCTTGCTCGATGCGCTGCAGCGGCGGTTGTCCCAAGGCGGCTATCATCAGTACCCACCCATGCACGGTATTGCGGATTTGCGGTATCAAATCGCCGAAAAAGTTCGCAGTCACTACCACGTTGCGGTCGACCCGGAGCTTGATATTACCGTCACCTCTGGCGCAACCGAGGCCCTGTTCGTTGCCATTCAAGCAGTGGTGCAGCCGCTCGATGAAGTGATCTTGTTTGACCCGGCCTATGATGCTTATGACCCCGCGGTTCGTCTGGCAGGCGGCATTCCGGTTCATTTGGGCCTAAAGGCCCCTGGTTTCACCATCGATTTAGCCGGGCTGAGAGCAATGATCACGCCTAGGACGCGATTGCTCGTGATCAATTCGCCCCACAACCCCTGCGGCAGTCTGATCGATGTTGAAACCTTGAAAGCGATTGGCCAACTTGCTGAAGAATTCGGGTTGTACGTTTTATCCGATGAGGTGTACGAGCACATGGTCTTTGATGGCGCGCGGCATATTAGCGCGCTCGAAATTCCGGAACTCAGAGACCGCAGCTTTGTGGTCTCGAGCTTCGGCAAGACCTACCACGCGACCGGTTGGAAGGTGGCCTATTGCGTGGCGCCGGATGCCTTAACGCGTGAGTTTCGCAAGGTGCATCAGTTTGTTACGTTTACGACGCATACGCCGAGCCAGTGGGCGATTGCCGATTTCATGTCGGCAGACTCAGGACATGTCGCTGGTTTGCCGGCGTTTTATCAAGCCAAGCGCGATCAATTGCTCGGGCTGTTCGAGGGCCTGGGTTTTAAGATGACGCCCAGTCCAGGCACCTATTTTCAGCTTGCGGATTATTCCGGCGTTGCGGCGCTCGCGCATTTGTCAGACACCGATTGCGCGGTTGCGCTGACCAAACACTATGGTGTCGCCGCGATCCCAGTATCGGTCTTTTATGAAGCGCCGCCGGCATCCAGTCGACTCCTGCGGTTTTGCTTTGCCAAATCTGATGAAACCCTCATTGAGGCTGCCGGTCGGTTAGCTTCGGGCCTGGGACCGGCTGGGACAGCCCCATGAAACTGGCTATCCTGCAGACAGCACTTCACTGGGAATTGGCGGATGAAAATCGTCAGCACATCGCACAGGAACTTAAAGGCCTTGAGCCGGTTGATCTGGTGATTCTGCCTGAAATGTTCACGACAGGCTTTTCCATGCGGGCGCCAGCGTTAGCAGAAACCATGACCGGGCCAACCCTTAAATGGATGCAAGCCTTAGCACAGGACGCTCAAGCGGTTATTTGCGGCTCGGTCATCATGATGTCTGAGCGCGGCTATACCAATCGCCTGCTTTGGGTCTCCCCGCTTGGCGATGTGCAGTATTACGACAAGCGCCATCTCTTTCGAATGGCCCAAGAGCACCAGCACTACTCGGCTGGCCAAGAAAAGCTCGTTACATCGCTTGCAGGTTTTAATTGCTGTCCGCTGATCTGTTACGACCTGCGCTTTCCTGTTTTTTCACGCAACCTTGGCAAAGAAGTGGACTTGCTGGTTTATGTGGCGAATTGGCCTGCCAAGCGCGCAGCCCATTGGCGGGCATTACTCCAAGCGCGCGCAATCGAAAATCAGTGCTATGTGGTGGGCGTCAATCGACTGGGCATCGATGGCAATACGGTTGCTTATCAGGGGGATTCGATGGTGGTGGATTTTCAAGGCGAGATCATAGCGGATGCTTTCGATCGGGATGGTTTGCACTACGCTGAGCTGGATCTGGCTGCCTTGAACGACTATCGCGCTGCGTTTCCGGCCTGGATGGATCAGGATGTTTTTACGTTGGATCTTTGAGTGACTGTCATGCCAACCGCCGAGACCTTAATCCCCATAAACGGCGTCTCGTCCGTCGCGAATTGTTTGTTACCTACTCTGGCCCTCTAGCCAGGTCTTAGAGTGCGATGGGCCCTAAATCCCCGATTCGTCTGAAACTTCCAAGAAGCATTCATTATTGGGTGCGCCCAGCACGCTATACTGACTGGCTTACCCTATCAGGGACGCAGAGTGCTTTATTATCTTAGCCAATGGCTTGCCGAATGGGCGGGCCCCGTGCGACTGTTCAGCAGTAATATTTTCTTGGCTGGCGCGGGTACTGCGATGGCAGCGGGTCTCGTCTGGTGGTTGCTGCCCAAGCTCTGGCATTTGTTGCCCCGAGATCAGGGGCGCGCTCATGCGGTGGGCGCCGAGCACAGTATTGGTAAACCCATGAGTGCCGGGATCTTATTTATTCCGATCTTTGTTGTCGTTGCGTTTTTGTTTGTGCCCTATCATCCCAAAGTCGTGGGCATTTTAGCCTGCGCGCTGGCGGCGATGATGGTGGGTTATTTTGATGATCGGGCCGTGGGCGGCTGGAGCGAGTATCGTCTCGGCGCACTCGATTTATTGGTCTCAATCTGCGCCGCGTGGTTGCTCTGTGGTGGCGAGCCGGTTCAGATCTGGTTGCCGCTGCTCAAAGGGAGTTTAGAAATCCCGGTAATTCTATACATGTTGGGTGCAACGCCGCTCCTCTGGGTCGCGATTAACGCAACCAACTGCACCGATGGTGTTGATGGGTTATCGGCGAGTTTGACCTCGATGTCGATTTTGTTTCTAGGCGGTATTCTGTACGGCATTGTTGGTCATGCCGAAATCGCACGCTATTTGTTGGTGCCACACTATGTCGATGGCGCCCAATGGGCGATTTTGGCTTTTGTGATGGTTGGCTGTTTGACGGGCTACTTGTGGCACAACAGTTATCCAAGCGCCGTGCTGATGGGAGATTCTGGCTCAAGACCCGTGGGCTTAATGTTAGGGGTTTTGGCCTTGGCCTCCGGTAATCCGTTTTTAATTCTGGTGGTCGCGTTTGTGATTTTGGTAAATGGTGCGACGGGCATGGTCAAAGTGGTCTTGTTGCGTTTCTTCAAGATTCCGATCTTTAAAAATATTCGGTACCCGCTGCATGATCACGTCCGGCACAACATGGGATGGTCTAATACGCAGGTTCTAGTTCGGTTTATGCTGCTGCAAGCGGTCGGCACGCCCATTCTTCTGGTGTTGCTACTCAAAATTCGTTAAAGACTGCTGTCTGGGTTGATCAGGGCTGTCAGGATGTGATCTTCCCATTGGCCGTTGATTTTCAAGAAGGCGCGTGCGCGACCTTCTACCTCAAAGCCGAGTCGCGTCAAAAGCCGGGCGCTGCGCCCATTGTGCGGAATATAGTTCGCACTGACGCGATGCAGTTTGAGCACATCGAAGACGTATTGTAGTGCGGCCGAGACGCCTTCCTGCATGTAACCTTGCCCTTCAAACGCGCCGCCAAGCGCATAGCCAAGCTGGCAAGACTGCATAGTGCCGCGGGTGATCTGGGTGAAGTTAATCACGCCGAGTACCTGGTTTTCGGCGCGGTTTAACATGACGAAGCTGCAGCTTTCGCCGCGACTAAAATCGACTAGATTGGCTTGTAGTTGGGCTTGCCAGAATGGTTCGGTGTAAAACTGCGGCGAGCGTAAAGGCTCCCAAGCCGTAAGATGTCTTTGATTCTCAAGGCGAAAACGCACCATCAACTCCGCCAAGGACGGCCGCAATAGCGTCACAACCAAGCGCTCGGTCTCGATTCTCGGAATGACCAGGTCAGAAAGCTTTCCGGCAGGCATGTCGGCCTTAACGCGCTTGACGCGGTGTTATTGGTTTCATCATCACAAGGTACTCGGTTTGGTGATGAAAAAAGCGCGTAGTGCCTTCAAAGCCTAGATCTTGATACAACCGTAGAGCCCGCTGGTTAAAGACCGCAACCGTCAAGCGCAGAGCCTGGGGCGCGAAGGTGTTGATGGCAAAGTCCATGATGGCTGAAACGAATGCCCCGCCATAGCCTTGTCCAACACGATCCGGGTGTAAGCCCAGGCCAATATCCAATGCGGGCACGGCGTAATCGCCGCCAGGCAGTTGTCCATCTGCGCCAAAAGACGCATAGCCGACGAGTTGACGATCATACTCAACACCGTGGAACTGCCACTTTGGATCGATCAAGTTTTCGATGGCGCCAGGATAAGCCGGTGGCGGATTGTAAAAATCCAGGGGCGGCGCATAGCGGAAGCTGAGCACCTCAGCGGCTTGGCTGCGGGTTAAGGGCATCAATGTGAACCGGTCGCGATCCATCAGCCGGCGCTGTAGCCGCCGTCTACGGGTAAGACAACCCCGGTGACAAAGTTCGCGCTCTGAGACGCCAAAAAAACCGCAGCGCCGGCGAGCTCTTCAGGTTGACCGAATCGCCCTGCCGGGGTTCGGGCTAAAATGTTGTCATAAAACGGGGCGTCCTCTTGCACGGCTTGGGTCATGTCGGTGTTAATCCACCCTGGAATAATGGCATTGACTTGAATCTGATTGGGCGCCCAGGCCACCGCTAGGGCCTTGGTCATCTGAACAATGCCGCCCTTGCTGGCGCTGTAGGACGCCACGCGCGCGCCGCCGAAAATCGAGTACAACGAGGCGATATTGATGATTTTGCCCGGATGGCCACTTCTTGATTGGTCCTGCAAGTCTGTGAAGGCATCTTGGCAGCACCAAAACACGGATTTCAAGTTGGTATCCAGCACGGCGTCCCAGTCCGCTTCACTGATATCTTCGGGTGGCGTGCCGATTGCGATGCCCGCGTTATTAACTAAGATATCAACGGGTCCCAACGTTTCACGAACCGTTAGAAATAACTGCTTGATGGCTGCCCGGTCACGAATATCGCAAATTTCGGCCCGACAGTTCGGTTGAAGGCGTTGTAGAACGGATAACGCGTCGGCATTTTTTGCGGCGTCTCGGCCCGTTATGACCACCGCAGCACCGGCTTCAGCAAGCCCCTTCGCGATCCCCAAGCCAATTCCGCCGTTCCCACCGGTCACTACCGCGACAGTCTGATCGAGTTTTAGAGTCTTCATTGACGACTGGCCTTCCTTGCCTAACAGCGTCAAACTATGGCGGTATCTTTGAGAATCTGCAATGACCCAAGCTTATTTTTATCAAGACCCCTACGCCAAAACGATCACCGCTGTGGTCACCGCCGTGGTTGCCACGGAGGCCGGCAGCTCGGTCTACTTCGACCGAACGATCTTTTATCCCCTGGGTGGTGGTCAACCAGGCGACACTGGCGTGATCTATTTCAATGAGCAGACCGTTCCGATAACGGATACGCGCAAAGATCCCAAGCTCAACATCCAGCATATTACCAAGGCGGCGCTTGAGGCGCTGCCACCCATCGGCACAACGGTCACACTCGAGCTGGATTGGGCGCGCCGCCACAAGCACATGCAAATGCACACGGCGATGCACCTGCTCGGTGCGCTGATTGATGCGCCGGTCACCGGTGGGCAAGTGGGCGTTGATAAAAGTCGTTTGGATTTCGATATTGGCGATTTGCAACTGGATAAAGGGGCGCTCACCGAACAACTGAATCATATGATTGTGAGCGGGACAGACTTGACGTTCGAATGGGTGGCTGAGGCGGTACTCGATGCACAGCCAGACTTGGTTCGAACGATGTCGGTCGCGCCGCCTCGGGGCGCCGGCGATATTCGTATGGTGCGAATTCCGGGGATCGACTATCAGCCCTGCGGTGGCACCCATGTGCAATCGCTGAGTGAGATCTCGCCTTTGATTGTTTCAAAAATAGAGAACAAAGGCCGTCAAAACCGGCGGGTTCACTTGGTTTTTGCTTAGACTGATGGGGCGGGTGATGAAAGATTCTGTCAGGTCTGGCGGAGGCTGCGGACGCGATATCGATATCAGGGTTGTACCCCAAGGCAATAACGGCAATACAGGAGTCGATAACAGCGATGTTTGAACAAATAAGCAGCGCCATGCTTTGGATGGATCAGGGCCTTGCGGTCGCGGCAGAGCTGGCCTGGGGCACGCCCCTTGTGCTGCTCATTCTTGGGGGCGGGATCTATTTTCTCGGCCTTTCCCGGTTGCTGCCGTTTCGATACCTTGGTCACAGCATCGCCTTGCTGCGCGGTAAATATGATCACAAAGATGACCCGGGGGATATCTCCCACTTTCAGGCCCTATCCAGCGCGCTGGCTGGAACCATTGGCATGGGCAATATCGCAGGCGTTGCGGTTGCGATTTTCGTAGGAGGCCCTGGCGCGATCTTCTGGATGTGGATGACGGCGATTGTTGGGATCGCCACCAAGTTTTATACCTGCAGTCTGGCGGTTATGTACCGAGGCCTTGATAGTCAGGGCAATCTGCAAGGCGGCCCGATGTATGTGATTACGGAAGGCCTGGGCCCCCGCTTTAAGCCCTTGGCGACCTTTTTCTGTGCGGCCGGTATGATCGGTTGCTTGCCGATGGTTCAGGTCAATCAGTTGGTCCAAACCATTCGGGAAGTGGTGTTCATCGATCAGGGTTGGCTGGATCCCGCGAACAGCATGCTGTTTAATTTTTCGGCTGGCGCAGTCCTTGCCGTGATTGTCGCCATCGTGATTTTTGGTGGGCTCCACCGCATTGCGGCCGTTGCCGGCCGATTGGTCCCGACAATGTCGGTGCTCTACATCGGTGCTGCGCTCTTTGTCATCGTGACCAACCTGGACCAGGTTCCGGGCATTTTGTGGCTGATTATTACCGATGCCTTTACGGGGGCTGCCGTGGCCGGAGGTGCCATTGGCGCCGTGATTTCTAATGGCGTCCGCCGCGGTGTGTTTTCGAACGAAGCGGGGGTCGGAACCGAGGCCATGGCGCATGGTGCGGCCAAAACCCAAGAGCCTATTCGAGAAGGTCTTGTCGCAATGGTTGGGCCGATTATTGATACGCTCTTCATTTGCACCTGTACAGCGATCATCATTCTGCTCTCAGGCGTTTGGCAGTCTGGGGACGCAAATGGCGTGACGATGACCGCTCGCGCATTTCAAGAGATGATCCCGCATGTGGGTCTTGTGATTCTGGTGACCTGTATTTTCTTTTTTGGCATCAGCACGATTTTTAGCTACAGCTACTACGGCGCGAAGTGCCTGGGATTCTTGATCGGCGCTGAACGGCAACATTATTACAACTATTTGATCATTGTTATGACGGTCGTGGCGGCCATGATGTCGATCGATGCCATGGTCAATCTAATTGATCTGGCCTTTGCTTGCATGGCGATTCCGACCATGATTTCAGCGCTGCTGCTGAGTCGTCGGGTTATGGCAGCCGCCCGCGTGTACTTTAACAAGCTCGACGCAGGTTAAAATACGCCGGCCTCTAGGCCTGCAGCAAAGGTCGCGCCGAGCGTTTCGCAGGCCGTGAGATCGTCCTCAGTGGGCGGCCCCACGACAATGATCGGTGGCTGCACTTCTTTGAAGCGATACCCGGTGCAAATCTTTCGAATGCTGGCCAGGGCGCCCTGCCCGTCCAGGCCAGTGCCGATTACGATACTGATTGACCGCCCAGCGACCTGATTTTCGGTCGGATAAAAGGTGCGTTCGAAAAAATCTTTTAGTGCGCCGGCCATGTAACCAAAGTGTTCAGGGCTCACAAAAATGGTGGCGTCTGCCCAAAGCAAATCGGCTTCGTCCGCAGCGAAAGCCGTTTTAATGCGCAGGGTCACATTGCCCGGATCACGCTCAACGCCCGTCTGAATGGCATCAACTAATCGTTGATTGGCGCCGCTGCGGCTGTGGTAAATAAGTAATAAGTGCTTTTGAGAAACGCTCATGATGGGTCCTGTACGTCTGTCCATTGCATCACTGGCTCGCGGTCTGGTTGGGGTGAATGGATCCGTTTGTTTAAATTGAATGCGGCTGTTGGTTGTTAGGGGGCTTGCGTCTGCGTTCGCGGGGCGCCGCCGCGCCAGCCGGTTAGCCTATGCCATCGGAGGGGTTGACCCGCTCTAAGCGGATTGCGTTGGCGGCTATGGGTCGGTAGAACGGCACTTCAAGGTTCCGGCTGGCAACCGCCTCAGCGAAGACCCGGCCGGCGCCATCAAACCGGCTCTGGTGGCACGGGCACTGAATCGGCGCGGCCGCTTCCTCTGGATGAATCGCGACCTCGCAGCCTAAATGGGTACAATTACTGTAGAACACAAACACGTCTGTGCGGTGTGAGCGCTCTGGATTTTGCGCAAACTGCGGTTGGCTTGAGGCTTGGCTCAAGGGATCTTTGAGGCCGCTGGCCTCGGCGGCTTGGGTCCAGCCTATACCGCGTTTAAATACGATTACCGTTCTGCCGAGCCAGGACACCGATTTCCATTCCCCGATGGCAAGCTCCTGATAGTCCACCTCCAAATAACCGTCTTCGCTCAGCCCAGGCATGAGGACCTTAAAGAATGGGTAGGCTAAAAACCCCAGTCCGGTAATTGAGAAACCCTGAACCCAGCGTAAGAGCAGTTTTCGACGGTTTGGATTTTTGGGTTCAAGCATGCTGCCGCGATTATCCGGTTGGTTTCAGCGCATTATCGCAGAGCGCGCCCGCAAGACAAGCCGGTGGGCGCAGAGAATGAGGCGAGATTTGGGTTATGATCAAAATTTTTGAGGTGTTATGCAACATAAAATATTGGCCATCGACTTAGATGGCACTCTGCTCGATGGACACATACTGCAACCTGCGCATCGAGAAGCGGTACAGCGTGCACAAGCCGCGGGGTTTAAGATCATTATCGCAACTGCGAGATGGCGCCAGATGGCGGAGTCTATACAGCAAGAAATTGGCTGTTCGGATTTGATCATTGCCTGCAACGGCGCCCAACTGTTCGACCCGAAAACCGGTCTCGATTTGATCGATGACAGGCTGCCCAGTGCGTTTAGCGAGGCTTTGGCCGATGCGCTCAGGGGCCTTTCTGGGTTCGCCAGTGCGACCCTGCAGAATGAAACCTTGATTTATTCCAACCAAGCGCCGCCCCGCGTCGAATACCCGGATGGGTTACGGGCGGTTGATGTATTGCCCAGTTTCAAGAATGAAGCGCCTAGAATCATGACGGTTCAAGGTGATGAGATGGTGGCGGCAGCACGCGCGCTTTTGGCCGACCCAGTGCATCAATCTATTTTGGCCCTCGACTCAATCGGGCCCGGTGGCAAAATTGTGATGACGTTTACGGCGCCAACAGCGAACAAAGGTCGGTGTTTGCAGCAAGCGTGTGCGGCGCTTAATGAGACAACCGAGTCCGTCATCGCGTTTGGTGATTCAGAGGGCGATCTCGATCTCTTTGCCGCGGCGGGGCTATCGGTGGCCATGGGTCAGGCCTCCGAGTCCGTGCGTGCGGCAGCTGACTGGGTCACTGACGCCAATACTGAGCACGGCATCAAAACGTTTCTGGATCGCTATTTCAAAGGAGAGATCAGTGGAAATAAGCCAACTTAAAGCGACCGATGGCGTGAATCTTCATTTGTATCATTGCCTGCCTGCGGGGGCGCCCCACGGGCTGATTTATCTTGCCCACGGCATGGGAGAACATGCCCGTCGGTATGCCGCAGTCATGCAGGCTTTAGCCGTGGCTGGATTTGTTGTCGTGACCAACGATCATCGAGGTCACGGCGAGCACTGCACCGCGTTGGGCGACTTTGGCCCGGACGGTTGGCCGCGCGTACTGGCCGACACTCGGGAAATAATCGCGCATTGGCAGACGTTGTATCCGAATTGTCCCTTAATTCTGATGGGGCACAGTATGGGGGCCATGGTGGTTCAGCAATGCCTGCTTGCGCCGCCGCTTGGGTTGTCTGCTGTGGTGCTCTCGGGGTCGGCAGGTCGGATGCCTCCGCTGCTCTATCGGGTTTTTTTGAAGGTTCTGGCTTTTGAGCATTGGCGAACCAAGGGTGGGGACAGTCCCCTGCTGGCTTACTTATTATTCGGGTCGTTTAACCGGGCTTTTTCAAAGCAAAGCCAGCGGACGGGCTTTGAATGGCTCAGTCGCGATGATCAGTCGGTCGCGCGCTACCACTTAGATCCGTTTTGTGGGCGGGTGCCCAATTCAAAGAGCTTGCTCAGTCTGTTTTCCCTTGAAGCAGCGCTTTGGCAGCAGCCGTTGCCCCGCAACCTTAAGCCAGGACTGCCAGTGTATCTACTGTCTGGCGCGGCCGATCCGGTCCACGCCAAACAAGCAAACCTAACGCGTCTGATCGATTGGTTGCAGGGCTTAGGCGCTCGGGTCGATGCCGATATCTACCCTGAGGCGCGGCATGAGGTCCTTAATGAAACCAATCGGGACGAGGTGATCTCTAAGCTGATCGATTGGTTGCAGGTCCACAACGAAATTGGCTCTGACAACCTGCCTTGACGGCGCAATGTACCCAACCTAATTTTGGCTTTAAAACACACTGGCGCCATCAGGTTCTCTTATGGCCTGCCCTGGCTTGGTTTTTTTTGCGCCCAGCGCAGTTTAGGAATTGCCGCGCCAAAGGACCACGTTAACGTGGCATGTTACCAGTCACCAATGTTCTCCATGGTGTCCCACGGTGCTTGAGGGGCAAGCGCCTCGCCTGCTTGCAAGAGTTCGATCGAGATATTGTCAGGCGAGCGGACAAATGCCATGCGGCCATCCCGGGGCGGTCGGTTAATGACGACGCCATGATCTTGCAAACGCTGACAGGCGTCGTAAATATTGTCGACGGCATAGGCTAAATGGCCAAAGTTCCGGTGACCGGTGCCTAGATCGTCACCATCCCAGTTATACGTCAGCTCGATCTGCGCATCCAAATCACCGGGCGCGGCAAGAAAAATCAAACTAAACCGGCCCGCTTCGATGTCATGGCGCCGAACGAGTTCTAGCCCCAGTGCATCACAGTAAAAAGCGAGAGACGCATCAACGTCGTTTACTCGCACCATCGTGTGTAAATATTTCATGGTCTTCTCCTATCGGCCCGCGGCCCTTGTTTGATTCATTTGAGCTGTGCGGCTCAATTGGGTCATTTACTCTGAAAGGTTTGCATCGCGTCACGATCGTGGGTCAAAACCGCCTACGAAAATGGGCGATGAGTACAAGCTGGTGCCATCCCGCAGTAGGACCTGGCAGGTGTAATAGTCGCCCGGCCTGCCCCCCATGCGGTCTAAATGAGTGATCTGATGCGTTGGGGGCGTCGCCTCAATCGGTAAGTCCGGTTCTGCATCGGCATACCAGAGACTGATTTGATCAAGATAGCCATCGACGCTGAGCGTCCTGCGTATGCCTTGCCCGCGCAAGGCCTCAAGATCGAATTGTTCGTTAAAACTCGGCGTTGCAGCAGGCGGTCTGCTTGCATCAAAGTAGGTTAGATCTTCATAGCCCTCAGCCAGTTCCAGTGTTATGACGGGACTGGGGCGCGTCTCGCCTGGTTCATCCAGCGTCTGCCCTTCAAGGTCGATTGCGGGGTCGCGGCGCGGGGTTTGGGGTGTTGGCGCCGTTTGTTTCTGGGTTACATCGAGCTGCATCAACGCGCCGGTGCCGTGGGTCCAGGTTAGGAAGTCCAGCTGCTGTTGATCAGGACTCTGTGACAGCTGGTGTCCGGAAAGTGCCGCTAGATAATCAGCACGGCTGTCCGTGATGGTCAGGTCCTGAAGTCTTAATTGACCCAGCCACTCTCGCCCGTTCCTTGGGGTCGTAACCCCTGGGGCAAAGGGTTTTGAGTCCGACTCGAGATACAGAAACAGGTGGCCCTGTTTCCGGCGCTCGAGTCCTTCAGTCGCTGCGGCAAGGTCGTTTGCTGACGTAAAAGGTAACTGCGCTAACAATTCACCATTACGAAAGATGCGCGCCCAAAGTGGACGCTCACTGCTGGTGACGGCAATGTCGGCTGTGCGCTGCGCTTGATGCGGCGCGCGACCAAATTGGGTGCCGTTAATCGAAAATGAGAGACCCGCTTGCGTGCCAGAGGTCACAAATGTTTGACCACGGGCTAAAGCCTCGAGCCAGGTTTGGCCGGGCCTGACAGCGATGGCGGTTTGTGGGCCCTGCTGGTGCGCTCGGGGTTGAAAACTGGTCTTTCGACTGGTGATGCCAAAGGTTTGACCTAAGGTTGCAAAGTAATGACTCAGCCACTGATGGCCACTCGGTCCAGAGAACTGCTCGACAAGGTCAACCTGCCTGCCACGTCGATCCGTTGTCAGTTCGGGTTGCGCAATACGAAGCGTTGTGTCGCCGGCGACTAACGTCAAAGATTGGCCGCCCGCCTCGATGGGCTGAATTAGGGCAGACAAGCCATTCTGGGCCGGCTTGGGTGGCTTGGCCTGGTTCCTCGTGTAAGCAGTCTCTGAGTGCGCCGCTATTGCGCCGCGGGGGTCGTTAACCGAGAAGTTTTCGGCGGCTGTATTGCCTTCATTTAGCGGGCCAATATTTAGCGGGCCAAGATTGATTCGTTGTGCGCTGGTGTCTGATAACCCTTGATTATTTGCCGCCCCCACGTCTTCGCTCTCCTGATCCAGCGTGACGGCTGCTGCCGGCGCTGGAAAACCTGCTGCGATTGATGGCGCGCCCTCGACGCGCGCGACGGACTCTAGCGAAGTGTTATCAAGGGGTAACGCTTGGGTCATCGCCTTGGTACTGGTCTGCGGCGCGAATGTGCTTGAAGGCGCCGCTAACTGCGAATCAATCGGCGTTAGAGCTGCGTCGAATGGTTTCGGCATTGGCGCCGGTTTCGCCAGAGCGGCTTGATCCACAGCAAGGCTAGCCCGCACTGGGTTGCCTGATCCGGTTAAATCCGGCATCAATGGTCGGCTTGATACTTGAGCAGTCTGCAATCCCTGCACGGAGGGACGTTGCGGTTCTAGGGCGGCGTCTAGAAGGCTTGAAGCCGGGTTTTGAGTGTTCTGCGCTGAGATTGGCAAGGTCGCTATCAGCGCGCCGAGACTGCGTTCTGAGAAGTCGGTCCAAATCAGTTGCGGCGGCGACTCGGGCAGTGCCCAGACCGTTGCCATCTTGCTCTGCAAACCGCCAGCCGGTGATCTTGCCGAAAATTGATGCCGTCCCAGCGTTTTAAGCGTCAACCCCGCTGCGACATAATGGCTACCTTGTAGGTTTACTTCTTTTAATAACCTATTGTTTAATAACAAATCAAACGACTCGATCGTGATCTCTGCTGCATTGCCGAGTGCGTCGATGGGCTGGATGCTCAGATCGAAGGGTTCGTTGATCTGAACCTGTTGGTCAACGCTGATCTGCAGGGCAATGGCGGGTCCGGACACGAAGGATCGCGCTTCGCCTGGCAAAACCTGCCAAGACGGCGCGTTGGGCAATTGCATTGCAACCGGCAAAGTGAGGAGGTCTTCGAGCGCTTTAGCGCCCTGCAAACGGCTGTAACGGATCTCCAGCGTTTGCCCCGCCTCGAAGGATCCGCTTGTCAGCTCGAATATCAGGCTGCGCTGCAGCCCGCGAGCAGACTCTGCTATGACAGCCGTCCAGGCTCCGGTTTCCGGATAGGTCAGCGCAACATGGTTGGGGCCATCGGGGTCCGTGGTCTGGTACCAGCTGCCAAGGGCATTAAAGGCCATTATTTTAAGCCGTGTACCCGGCCCGATCGGTTGCTCTAGCACCAGTATTTGGCTGACAGAGACCGGCTGAGTGACATCTAGATCTTGGGACCGTGCAAAAAGTGCTCTAGCTGGGGCGCTGATTGTCTCACTGGCATTATTGACAAGGCGTTGGGGCACCGGTTCACCAGCGTCGCCAGGCGCAGATTGCGTGGTCGTACTGATGCCCGACGGGTTTGTCGATGTGGTCGACTCACCCGCATCGGCGTCTCTGGAATCCGTTGCGGCGTTTGGGCGCGGGTTCCACTGTCTGGGCTGCTCAGGGGTTTTGAGCGCCGAAGTGCCTATTGAGGTTTGTGCGCTAAACGCGGGCTCTGCTCGAGGCAGTTGACCCGGCTCGATAGCAGCGGCGCTTGCGGCACAGCTCGCAAGAACCATGGCGACGACCAGCAGCGTAAGGCACCCTGTGCTATGAAATTGATTGAACATTCAGGCTCAGACTTTTAGGACGAAAACGTGATGGTCGGCCTTCAGTATAGCATCAGTCACCAATCACAATGGCCCAAAAAAAAGGCCGCTGAGCGGCCTTTTCCAAACGTCACACGGTTACTGGTATTGCTTGAGTTCTTCCCGCGCAATCACGCGCCGATGCACCTCGTCGGGTCCATCAGCAAGGCGCAGCGTTCGTTGCCCTGTCCACATGGCGGCAAGCGGCGTGTCTTGCGATACACCGAGGGCGCCATGGATCTGAATAGCACGATCGATCACCTTGAGCGTCATATTGGGCACAGCCACCTTAATGGCCGAGATATATTTACGCGCTTCCTTATTACCGATGGTATCCATCATATAAGCGGCTTTGAGAACGGCCAATCGACACATATCCAGCTCAATGCGACTGTCAGCAATCACGTCGTAATTACCGCCCAGTTCTGCCAAAGGCTTACCAAATGCCGTTCGACTCAACGCCCGTTTGCACAACAGTTCTAGCGCCCGCTCCGCGACACCGATCGAGCGCATGCAGTGATGGATCCGACCTGGTCCAAGACGGCCCTGGCTGATTTCGAAGCCCCGGCCTTCGCCCAGAATAATGTTGTCTTTGGGTACCCGAACATTGTCGAATTTAATATGCATGTGCCCATGGGGTGCATCATCTTTTCCAAAAACGTACATGGGCCGCAATACCGTGACGCCTGCTGCATCGATCGGCACTAATATCTGAGATTGCCTGAGATGCTTTGGCGCGTCCGGATTGGTGATCACCATCGTGATCATGATTTTGCATCTGGGATCGCCGGCGCCGGAGATGTAGTGCTTTTCACCATTGATGAGCCACTCATCGCCGTCGAGTACGGCAGAGGTGCAGATGTTAGTGGCGTCCGATGAGGCGACGCCGGGTTCCGTCATCGCAAATGCCGAGCGAATCTTGCCCTCAAGTAACGGCTCAAGCCACTCTTTCTTCTGTGCTTCGGAGCCATAACGCTCGAGTACTTCCATGTTGCCGGTATCGGGCGCCGCGCAATTGAAGACTTCAGACGCAATCGGGTTACGAGCCATGACTTCAGCCAGATGGGCATACTCAAGGTTACTGACCCCTGCGCCGCCTTGGCTTGCTGGTAAAAAGAAGTTCCACAGACCGGCTTCCTTGGCTTGGGCTTTTAGCCCGTCCATGATTTCGTTTTGACGATCGGTTAATTGCCACCGATCACCGACGTCGATCTCATCAAAGTATGCTTCGGTTAGCGGGTCGACCCGCTCTTTCACGAACTGATCGATTTTGTCTCGAACAGGAATGAGTCGGTCTGGTATGTCTAGGTCCATCATGATGGCTTCTCCAAATGAGCGTATTCGTTGCGGTTAGGTTTCTGGGTCAGAGTTCTTGTATAAAGTCTTAACCGATACTAACGCTGTCCGGTGAGGTTCCGCCAGTGCTATCGATCTGCCTTATAAGGCTTGATCCTTTGGCCGAATTGTCCTGATGACTAACCGCCAATGAATTTCATGACGGTCGTTTCACCCTGAAAAGCAAGACGTTTATCGCCAAGCGCTTTCATCAGGATCGCTTCAATTTTGGGTAACGCGATGTCGATGGGAACATCCACCAGATCGCCGACATAGGTCCGCGCCGTATTGGAGAGGCAGCCATATAAGTAGCCGTCTGAGGACAATCTAAGCCGAGTGCAGCTGGTACAAAATGGCTCGCTCTCATTGGCGATAATTCCAAAGTGGCCCTTTCCTGGCACCTTGTAGCGCACGGCCGTTGAGTCAAAGGGCGCATCCGTGCGTTCAAAATCGTATTGCGTGCCAATTTCATCCAACAGGTGTTGCATCGATAGGAATTCGCTTTGGTAGAGCGAGTCTTGATTGAGGTGCCCCATGCGCATGAGTTCGATGTACCGTAATTCGATCCCGCGTTCTAGGCAGTAGTCGAGCAGTGGCAGGATGTCTTGTTGATTACTCTGCCGCATTGGCACCATGTTGATCTTGATGGCAATGCCGAGTTCGAGCATCCGCTCGATGCCTTTGAGCACGGTTTCAAGATCGCCGCCGCGGGCGATTTGTTTAAACCGCAGGGGGTTTAAGGTGTCGAGACTAATATTCAACCGCTTGATGCCGCTTTCAACGATCACCGCTTCTTTGGCGAGCAAGAGCTGACCGTTGGTCGTCAGACTGAAGTCTGTTAGCGGTAACTGCGCGACGCCCAATAAAAAGGCCTCGAATTTGGGTGTGACCAACGGGTCTCCGCCGGTCATGCGCAGCTTTTCGAAGCCGGTCGCCGCTTGAATCAACTGGGTAATCTTGAGTAAGTCCGGTGCGGATAGCTCGTTTTGAGCCTTCATCAACCGCTTGCCATTGGGGACGCAATAGGTGCAGGCGTAGTTACAAGCAGCGGTTAGGCTGACCCGTAGGTTGTTAAAGCGGCGCCCTAATTTGTCAACGATCATTCGGTTGTTTGTTTCCTCAGGTTCGAGCGGCAGTATGGCATGTCTGCACTGGGCTGAGAAGCCAATGCCTTGGTCGACGAAGATGCGTTAAACTCCCAGAATCCTTTTTTTGAGACGCACAATGGCCTGGCTTTCCAACCTCATCACCCGGTTTTTGAATGCGGAACGTTCACGGCAAGATTTGCCCCGCTGTGATCTAAGCGCGTTATCAAGGGCGGCCCAATCGGGTGATGTCATCCTTTTGGAGGGGATGTCTCGAGTCAGCGATGTCATTCGCTGGGTAACGCTGTCGCCTTGGACCCACGCGGCGTTGTTCATCGGCCCCCTCAATCAGCTGGCCAACCCCATGCTACGGGAAGCCGTTCAGGCCCACTATGACGGCCCAGCGGATGAGCCTTTGCTGATCGAGAGTTTCCTCGGGCGCGGGACCATCGTGCAGCCATTGCGTCTTTATGAAGGTCAGCACCTGCGCTTGGCTCGGCCGCGGGACCTGAAGGCCCCCGACGCCGATCGGGTTGTGGAATATGCGATTTCTCGGCTGGGCGCCGCTTATGATGTTCGTCAGATTTTCGATTTGCTGCGATTCTTATTTCCTTGGTTTATTTTGCCGCGACGATGGCGTTCGAGTTTATTTCAATTGAAAACAGGTAAAAGCACTGCCACGGTCTGCTCAACGATGATTGCCGAGGCCTTTGGTCAAGTGCAGTTCCCAATCTTACCGTTGGTAGTGCGCCAAAGTGACGGCAGCGCAAGGTTTTATCGTCGCAACCCAAAGTTGTGCACCCCGAGCGACTTCGATTATTCGCCCTACTTTGACATCATTAAATACCCGCTGACCGGTAATTTCAGTGGAACCCGATACGATCAAATAGATTGGCATTCGATGACAGAGCTCACGCCCCAGCAGCAAGGTCTTTATGTTGATCAAACCTTTACCGCGTCGCAGCATGATATCCAGCAGATTGATTAATTCCGGATGACGATCACAGGATTTTTAGATCGGTAATAGCGCGCAGCCTATCGCTTGGAAAGGACGGCCTCTAAGATCGCGTCAACCGCGGTTAGGGAATGCAGCTCGGCATTGAGATCGGATGGGCCTGAGGTTTTACTGCAAGCACAATAGGGATCGTTCAATCACAGCGACCGTCTGTTGATGTTTAGGTCACAGGGTCGTCGCCCTAGGATTCGCTGTTAAGGTGAAGACCGGTATCCCGGCTCACTAGGCGGCACGGCTGCCTTGCGCAAAAAGACGCCGCCAGTGATGGCCGCTCATGCAGCGGCGCATCTCAAGACAATTCGCATTGCCCACTCAACGGTTAGATTTCGGGCTCATGATTAAGTTGCATCGATAATCGTTTGCCGCAGGGACTGCATAAATTGGTGCTTCCAGAAGACTTGATTGGAGCCTTTGACCATCACTGTGTCGCCTTCCGACAGCCTCGAAACATAGTCGGTGAGATCGATATCCTGACAATGATCGACCTGGGCGACGTTCATTGCCGCGGCTGCCGAACCGAACGAGGGCCCTACCGCAAGACAGGTATCAAGTGCTTTCCCGAGCGCCAAAACCCGCTCATGCGCCGAGGGCGATAGGTCACCCAGCTCATGCATTTCGCCCAGAATGACGTGGCATCGTCCAGAGCCTCGTGTTGCCAGCGCTTTGAGCGCAAACCCCATGCTCTCTGGATTGGCATTATAGCTTTCATCAACCAAGGTAATGCCCCCGATCTGCTCAACGTTACCGCGACCGATGGGCAGTGGCGCTGAGGCTAACCGGTTGATCGCCGTCTGAATGTCGAGTTCTAGGGCCTGGATCACTGCCAAACAGGCGGCGGCGGTTGGTATCAGATGGGCGCCGAGCGCCGGCATCTCAAGTGCAAAGCGCCGCTTACCAACCGTGATTGCGGCTTGCGCGCCAGCCACATGTTCCCAGTGAATATCGGCGGAAGACGCTGTGCCAAAGGTGCTATGGGGTCCCGGCTCGGAAGCCGACAGAGCGCTCTGCAGTATCAGCTGTCCGCTGGACGTTAGCCCAGATCGAAGGCTGAGTTTTTCCTGCATCAGCGCATCAAAGCTTGCAAAATGTCCGATGTGTACGGGTAGCACGTTTAGGACGACCGCGATGGTTGGCGCAACCATTTCAGATAATGGCTGGATCTCGCCAGGATGATTGGTGCCAACTTCAAAGACGCCGTATTGCGTGTCTGCGGGCATCCGTGCAAGCGATAAAGGCACACCCAGATGATTATTGAAGCTGCCTTCAGAGCCGTGGGTGCGGCCAAACCCCGTTAGGATATGCTGCAGCCAGGTTCTGAGGGTGGTTTTGCCGCTGCTGCCGGTAATGGCGATGATTGCGGCATCGTTGGATAGTCGGCGGCGTGCGCCGAGCGCCAGCGTTTGAAGCGCCAGCTGGGTGCTTGACACCGGCAGAACTTGTGGGTTGTCCGCTCGTTGGGCCGATAATGTGAGACTTGCACCTGAGGCTAAGGCCGCGTCAATGAACTGATGCCCATCGCGCGCCGAGATGGGTGGCGCCAGCGGGATGAACAAGTCGCCCTTTTGAATTTGCCTGGAATCGATTTGGACTCCGGTAATACCCGCAATATCCTTAGGGGCTTGCCAGTGAGGGTCTTGCGCCAGCAACCGGGCGAGGTCTTGGGTTTGCCAGAGCATGGCCGGTTTCCTTGAAAGCAGTCGCGAACATAAGCCGATATAGATAACAGCCATGTTAAACTGACTCGGTCATTCTGTCATGGTTTGACGGACTGATGCGCTTGCATTCATTGGCTCTGGTTAACGGCAAAAATAAGGATCGGACGCGTTGATGCCCAATATTGACCTAATTATTTTTGATTGTGATGGGGTTTTGGTGGACTCAGAACCCCTCGCGCATGCGCTGTTAACTCAGGCTCTGCGCCCCTACTGCGTGGATGCCGAATCGCTTTCAGCCGCCTGTACGGGCCGGTCCTATCCAGATACGCAACAATTCATTAACGCGCAGCTCGACGCCCCCTTGCCGCCCGAATTTTGGGATGCCTTGCAGGCCGAAACGCTCAAGTCGTTAGCAACCGATCTGCTGCCAGATCCCGAACTCAGAGCGTTATTGGCAGGGCTGCAACGCCCCTTCTGCGTCGCCTCCAGTGGGGCGCACGACAAAATCAGGTTGAGCCTTCGGGCGGCGAACCTTTTAGATCTGTTTGAAGGCCAGATTTTCAGTGCTGAGGATGTTGCCCAAGGTAAGCCGGCGCCCGATGTGTTTTTATTGGCAGCCAAACACAATATTGTGGACCCCTCGCAGTGCTTGGTGATCGAAGACTCCGGCCCGGGCGTTGCGGCGGGTCAGGCCGCTGGCATGACCACCCTGCAGTACCTGCCGGGGGTTGATGGCAAGCAAGCCAACCAAATTCAACAGCTGAGCGAGCTGTTGCAATGGCTATGATCTTGTTTGAATTGGTGCGCTGATAACACCTGACCCGCCAGCCTTTTCTTCAAGTCAGGTTGCCATAACCTGTAAAAATTTGTGCCTTGATTGGGCTGGTCACTTGGGTTTGAAACCCTGCTCGCTCGAAACTGCGCGGCGCGTGGGTTATCAACGCCGCAAAATTTATTTAAAGCCTCGGGCGATGACGGCCTTGGTATGGCGCACACCCATTCTGCGGCGTTTCTCAAACCGCGTGACTGTCTGACAAGGACGACGCAGTTATCGTCTAAAGACGCTCATGACCAGCCCCTGCCCGCCGGCGACGCCACCTAGGACCTCGCGTCATCCAACCAAGGGCCGCTCATAAGGGCGATCAATGCCTTAAGCGGCGCCTGCAGTCAGCTCACCGATGATCTGGAAGTAATCTTCAAGACGTTTTAGGTGCCCCTCGACGTTGGTGGGTTCCGCATTATGGGTCGCAAACGCCATATGGGTCGCACCGAGATTCTGCCATTTTTGAAAGTGTCCGACCCAACGCTCGGGCGACCCCCCCGCGAACTGTGCTTGCGCCTGAATACCGAAGGTTTCCCAGGGCAAACCCAGGCTGGCCCGGGTATCTTTGAGGTAGGCAATGGCATCCGCTGCCGCCTGATTGGCGCCCATGAGCGGCATCCAACCGTCGCCCTGACGCGCGCAGCGCGTGAGCAGCCGTTTTGCGCTACCGCCAAACCAAATTGGGATATCTTGACTGGGTCTTGGGTTGATGCCGGCGGCGTTGACCGTGTGAAAGTCCCCGTCAAAACTAAAAACATCTTCCTGCCAGAGCTTCCGCAGGAGTTCGACTTGCTCAGCCTGCCGATTGCCGCGATTTTCAAAAGGAACTCCGAGGGCTTCGTACTCGATTTTATTCCAACCGGTGCCAACGCCGAGTCGAAAGCGATTGTCTGAGAGAATTTGCAGCTCTGCTGCTTGTTTGGCGACCAAAGCGGTTTGGCGTTGCGGCAGAATCATGACGGTTGTAACCAGCTCGATTGATTGGGTTACCCCGGCAACAAAGCTCAAGAAGGTCAGGGGCTCATGGAAAGCAACTTGACTGTCATACATGCCGCGCCAGCCGCCAGGTCGATTGGCGTCAGCGCCGAGTACATGGTCGTACACCAAGAGATGCTGCGCGCCCAGCGCCTCGATTCCCTGTGCATACGCACGGATCGCGCCGGCGTCGTTACCAATTTCGTTATGTGGCAGGACTACCCCTAGTTTCATAATGCAGCTCGCGTAATTTGATGAGGCCAGAGTGTATCGAAAAAACAGCGTTAAGACCTAACCCAACGGCGCTGAGTGAGATTAGGCCGAGTCCGCGCCGGATCGCCAAAATGTCTTGAGGTTGGCCTCGAGTTCTTGGGTGCTCTGAATGATTTTGCTTTGCCAATGCTCAGGCAAATAAGTCTGGTTGTCCGGCGCGTTGAATCTTGGATCAACCAGCAGCACGATGCCTTGATCGTTTTCGCTGCGAATGACGCGGCCGCCAGTTTGAATAACGCGCTGTAGCGCCGGGATCCGGTAGGCTACATCATAGCCATTGGCTTGAGTTGGACGGGGCTCCACTTCAGCGCCTGCTGCAGGTTGGCTGTCACGCTTTGATTGCATGCGGCGCAACAAAGCATCTTGCGCCAGCGTTTTAGGGGCAAGTCCTAGGCTGATAATCATCGCGCCCGATAAGCGCTGACCTTTCAAGTCGATGCCTTCTGCAAAACGGCCCCCCATGACGGCAAATCCAAGGCGCTCTGAATCCTCGGTAAAGCCATCCGTGAACGCCTTTACTGCGTCATCGGACATATCCCGGGTTTGGCAGTGCAATGCTTTATCTGGGTAGGCTGCCTCAAACGCAGTTCGAACGTCGTCTAAAAAAGCATAGGATGGAAAGAATACGAGGTAGTTGCCGCGTTTCCCCGCAATTAAAGTTTTCATTAGTGATAGCAGGTCCGGGACCGCCTTGCTGCGATGCTGAAAACTCACGGGGATATGGGTTGCAATCAGGGTGAGCTGTTTTTCAGCGGCAAAAGGTGACGGCACCTTCAGCCATTGCGTCCGCGTTTTAAAACCGAGTAAGTCGCCATAGTAAGCCTTGGGCGATAGCGTTGCTGAAAATCCAATCAACGTATCGGCCAAGGCGTAACCTTCTTGTAGTTGCTGTCCAGGATGCACGCAGGCTAACCGCACGGTGAGGTTGTTTTGGCTGTCTAATACGAAGGTGGCGTAATCGTCATTGAGCTTGTCGAATACCTGAAGAAACCGGTGCGCATCAAATAGACATTGGGTCAGTTCTGCCGGCAGTCCTTGTGGCGCTTCAAGGGTCTCAAGGTGGGTTAGGAATTGCTGCAGCCGGCTGCACAAGGGCTTTAGGGCCTCGGCGGCAACCTCAATTTCGGGCGCATTCGAGCCAAGCGATTTGTTAAGCGCCAAGAAGGCTCGGTTAACTTGGTTCAAGACCTTGACGCAGGTTGGGTAGGCAGCCCGACTTTCTTTTTTTGCTGCCTGGAATTGAAGCTTTTGGACTTCGGCCGAAAACATGTCCTGGCCTCGATCCACTAAGTTGTGGAGCTCATCGAGTAGCACGCTGTACCGCCCTCTTCGCTCTTCAAAAAAACGTTTTAGACGGGTGCTGGGGCTGAACAAATAATTGTAGTCGCAGACAATGACGTCGACTTCCCGCGCCGCATCGAGACTCAGTTCAAAGGGGCACACTTGGTGCACTTGCGCGAGCGTCTCCAGGCGCGCCTTGTCCCAGTGACCGGGTTGATCTCGAATGATCTTTACCGCCTGGGGCAGCCGATCAAAATAGCCTTTGGCATAGCTGCAGTAGTTTGGATCACAGGGTTGTTCTGGATTAAAGCAGGCTTTTCGTTTGGCGGTGATGGTGAGGGATCGGATGGGCAGTTGCTGCGCGTGAATTTGCGCGAGGGCGTCCTCGGCGCTGGCCTGGCCCGCGGTTTTCGCCGACAAGTAAAATATTTTTTCGACCTGGGTCTTGGGCAGCGATTTCAGGGTTGGAAATAAACTGGCCATCGATTTGCCCAGACCAGTGGGTGCTTGCAGCAAGAGTTGACCGTCCTGGAGGCTGCTGCGATAGGCCGCCTCGGCGATTTGGCGTTGGCCCGGTCTAAAGTCGTCAAACGGAAAGGATAGATCTTGCAGGGCCGTATTTCTTCTTTGGAACCAATCCGCTCGCGCGCGAAACCAAGCAACAACCGGTCCTAAGAGGGCTTCAAACTGTTCAGCCAACGCCTCGGCTGATTGAACGCTTGTAATCACGGTTTCCACAGTGCTGTCGGGGTTGACGTAGTTCAAGCGGAGTTCGATCTCGCACAATCCTTCGGCTTCACAGATTAAGTGGCCATACAAAACCAATTGGTTGAGGTGCTGCTGTTGGACCGAGTCAGGGATGCGCTCAATGGGCATGCGGGTCGTCTTAATCTCTTCGACCCAGGCAAGTTGTTCTTGCTCAGCGGGATGATAACCATCGGCTCGGCCGCTAATGCTGAGTTCGTGTCGTCCAATTGCGCGGCGCGTCCGCACCGTCTTTTCTTTTTGGTAGCCGGGGCCGCGTGACCGCTGCACTCTTTGATGGGTCTGCATGCCTTCCATAGCAGAGGTTTGATGGGTGATGCGGGCATTGATATCACCGGTTGGTGTAAACGCGGCAATGGCCCCGACCGAGAACTTCAGTTGCAGGCCCAAGGGCGCTGGCGGTTTAGGCGTTGTTGATGAGGCATCTGGCGCGCTCATGGAGCCCTTGCCAGATCATCGGTATTGGCGACATTCAGCACGGAGACCTGAACCCCTTGGGCGCTCAGGAAGTGAAGCCAGGCGGTTTGGTGAGTTTGTAAACGGTCGCCCGGACCTTTCACCTCGATCAGTTCGTAATGTGCGGCATGAAACACTAAGAGGTCGGGAAAGCCTGTGCGAAATTTTTTGGGGCTCTGCAATATACGATGAAAAATAGCGGTTAAGGCGGGCCAGGAGGTATGGTTTAGCACAAATAGGAGCCCGGGCAGCTCGATCGCTGACCAGTGCACAAACGGATTGGCCAATCCGAACTTTTCTTTAAAACACTGCCTTAATTGTTGTTGCCGCTGCGATAAGGTCGACAGCCTGTCAAATCGCTGCGCGAAGGGTGCCGCGCGGCGCTGAACGAAGTCAGCCTCGTCGAGATCAGCAGGGCCGCGCTGGAAGGGATGGTGAAAGGCACCAGCAATGGGGGTGAAGATGACCTCCCAAAATAACAAGCCTAACAGTGCCGGGTACAAGTGATTCTCAATGTGCACGGCAATCCGCCCCTGCTCAGCAAAATGCGCAATCACGTGGTGCTCTACCCGCGTTACCGCGTCAAGGCTGAGGCTGAGGTGTTCAACGCGAATCGGTGTGGGCGTACTGGCCGCCTCCTCAGTGAGCGCTTCATGATGGGCGCCCAATACGCGTTCGGCATAGTGTCGCGCCTCAGGGTCATTAGACGTCTTGAGGATGGTTTTGCAGAGTGACAGTGCGGCCTCCGGCGCGGTTTTGATCTGCAGGCGCGCTTGCCGCATTAAGGCCAGGGCGAGATCAGATTTTTGATAACAACGCAGCGCCTCGTTGGCCAGACCACTCCGCTCATGAATCCGTCCCAAGCTTAAGTGAAGCTTGTTTAAGGCGCGCATCACGAGGGGGTGTTCACTTGCGTCGGGCACCATCTCGGTAAGATTGGTCAGCGCCGTGATGAACTGGATTTGGCCGGCCGAATCCGGGACTCGTTTGAGGTTTAGACTGTCTCGTTCCAAGGTTTTAGCCCATTGTCGAAACATCCCAATGAGACGCAGCAGGTCTAGATCATCCCGAGCCGTAAACGCAGGGCTTAGGCTTAAATCAACCGGCTCAAACTGCTGGAGACCCAAATCGCTCAAAACAAACTCGCTCAGATTTTGATATTCATTCCCAAAGAACAGGTGTTGGCACAGTGCCATAAGCGTTTGCTCGCGCACACACACGATTTCAAGATCGGGTAATTCGACGCCCGTTTCCGCAATACGCTGCTCGATTTGAACGCGTGAGGCATTGCTAAGCCCTAAGGGGGTCAAAACAGAGAGCTGTTTGAGTTCTTTGACCGTCCGCAAGCTGAGGCACAGGTCCTGACGGACGCCGCCGATGGGCTGTAAAAATCCTGCGGCGATCAATTTTTTAACGGCCGCAACAACCGCTGGTATCTCGGGGTAGTTCAGCTTATCAACCCGAAAGTAAGCCCCCTTGCGTTGTAAAAGACGCGTGTACAATGCGCGCGCTGGTTTGGGCAAGGCTTGAAAGGCCTGAAGGCGTTCCAGCTCAGCGTCCTTTAACACCTGCTCGTATCGCTTTGAAACAAACGCGAGCAGGTAGTCTAAGTAGTCTAGATAATAAAATGGATTAAGTTTGGGATCGGTCGAAAACGGCTGCATCACGTCATCTTAAGCTGTATTTATATACAGTAAAAGCGCAATCGAGGACGATGCTCGGAACCGCAATTCAAGGCGTTGTGTCAAACCCATATCGCTTCATCTTGTTCTTCCAACGACCCGACCGAAAACGATGGGAGAGCATCAGGGCTTTGATGAGATAGTCCCCTAAGAGTGCCGCAAAGATCCAAGTCACGGACAATCCTAAATAGGTGAACAGCGCCGCCAAGCCAACGCGAACACCAATCAGGCCAACCATGGTGGCGAGTAAGGGATAGCGGGTATCGCCTGCGCCTCTTAAACAGCCGCTCAGTGTAAATTCGATGCCCATCAAGGGCTGGGCGAATCCAAGAATGTAGATGAAGATCACGGTGTAATGAATCACCTCGGCATCATCAATCAAATAACTCGAGATTTCCCGAGCAAAAAACATGATCACCATCGATAACGACATCATGCTAATGATGGCCAACCGGGTTGCGCGCCAACCCTGTTTGGCTGCTGCCTCGGGCTGTTGCGCGCCGAGGTACTGTCCAACCAGCGTCGCGCCAGCGATGGAAAAACCAAAGCCAACAACAAAGGACAGACTTAGAATCTGCACGCCGATGCCGTAGGCTGCGTAAGGGGCTGTGCCGTAGTAAGCCACGAGCCATAGGAATCCAATAAAGCCCAACTGGAAGATAAACTGCTCAACCGCCGCCGGGTAGCCGATTTGATAGAGCTGCTTCACGCGGGCAAGGGTGATCGAGCCGACGCCGCCCGCCTGGATCCTGAGTTGCTTACCGTAGAGCGCAAGCAGCAGGACGACGGCGGCAACGGTAAAGGATAACCCGCTGGCAAGTGCCGCCCCGCTCGTGCCCATTTTCGGCAAGCCAAAATGACCGAATACGAGCGCATACACCAAGAAAACGTTGACGATATTCATCAGCACGCCAATCCACAAAGGGGTTTTAGCATCGCCGGATGCGCGAAGGGCCGCACCCAATATCATGTTAATGGCAAAGCTAACGTTGAAGATGGCCAAGATTTGGATGAACTCAGCGGCGAGACGAGTTGTTGTCTCATTCAGGCCGAAAACGCTCGCGATATCATAGGCGAACACAATACAGGGGACTGTCAGTGTTAAAGCCACGCCATTGCCAACCCAAAGCGAGGCGCTGGTGACCCGGGCAGCCTCGGCATAGTTTTTAGCGCCCCAAGCCCGCGCTACCATAGCCGTCGTCCCGGCGGATATGGCCATTAAAATGGCTTGGATGGCAAAAAATAACCGATGGCCTGTGGTGACTGCGGCGACCGCTTCAGAGCCGAGGCTGCCAACGATTTTGATGCTGATAATGCCGATAATGGAAAACAACAGGTTTCCAAGGATGGAAGGCCAAGCCAGTTCCCAGATTTTAAGTTGGATTTCGGGTGGCGCGGTTGTGCTTGCTTCGCCTTCTTGGGGCGGTTGCGCAGTGGACATGTTGGCAATCCGATCGTTCAACGAAAGTGTCGATGAAAGATCCATAATTGAGTGAACGGTCAGGCCAGCGAAGATACAGGATCAAATGCGATGGGTAAAGGGTGGCGAGGGACGACCCTCTAATTAGGTTATGTCTACCCAGAGCGTTCTAACGGGTTGGGTCGGGCTGCAGGGTTGGGAACGTCACTGAAAAGCTCGCGCCCTGCCCCGGTCTGGATACGAGCTTAATACGACCCTGGTAGCGTTCGACAACGTGTTTCACAATCGATAAACCCAGGCCCGTGCCCCCTTTATTACGAGAGCGTGCAGGATCGACTCGATAAAAACGTTCAAAAATTTTGTCGTGTTCTTCTGCTGGTATGCCAACACCTTGATCCGTTACATTGAACCGGATCAATCCTTCCCCATTCATCGCGAGCGTCAAGGAGACCGTGCCGCCATGATCGCTATATTTAATAGCATTATCGATTAGGTTTGAGAGCATGAGCGCAAGGTCATCCGCGCGCCCCTGAATGCGGTGCTGTTGGCAATCGGGGCTCGTCTCGTAAATCAGTTGGACTTGCTTGATTTCAGCATCGGTTATTTTTGTAAGATAAACTTGCTGCACGACGTCGCTCAGAACCAGCGTTTTATCCGAGTCAGGGCTGTAGCCTGTGTCCAATCGAGACAACTGCAATAAGTCTTGGACGATTGAGGCCAGTCGATGAATCTGTTGCTGGCTTCGGACTAAAAAAGATCTGCGGGTCTCTGTCGGCATCTCAGTATCATCGATTACCGTGTCAACAAATCCGCGCAGTGCCGAAATCGGCGTTTTAAGTTCATGCGAGGCATTGGCAACGAAGTCGGTTCGTACCCGTTCTAACCGCTGCAGTTCCGTGGTGTCCCGCAGTACCAAGATCATCCCTTCGACTGACGCGTCACCTAAGCGCAACCCTGAAACCTCGATTCGGCGCCCACCGAGGGTCATCGTCTGGAATTGGGGGCCGGTCGCTGTAAAGCCTGCCGTCACGATCTCTCCGAGATCTCGGGCAATTGAGAGGCTTTGAAACGGTTTGTTGAGGACACTCGATTGTTCAAGATTCAAAATAGTCGCAGCAGACCGATTCATCTGGATGACGGCCTGGTCAGCGTTGAGCGCAATGATGCCTTCTGTCATGCCTTGTAAGACCACGGTCAGTTCGTTTTGACGAGCCGCGACTTCCTCTATTTTAGCTTGGGTACCCGCCGCGAGTTTATTCAGCGCCCGCGCAAGACTGCCAAGCTCGTTGGCATGCCCCTCGTCAAGTCTAAGACTAAACTCCCCGCTGGCCATCAGCGCCGAGGCTTGGGTCATGCGGAGCACCGGCAGCACGATTCTGCGCGCAAAATATAAGCCAATGAGAATCGCGATAAAGGTAAAAGCCCCCGTAAGGAGATTTACCTGCAAGCGCATTGCATTAACCTTTTGCTCGATACTGGTCAGCGGCGTACTGACTCGGACATAGCCAGTCGGCGCGTCCGGAGACCCCAATGCTAAGGCGACATACAGCATGTCTTGTTCCAGGGTTGTGCTGTAACGCTGGGCAATCCCAAGCCCGATCGCGGAGGTGGTTGGCGCACTGGCCGCAATAATCTCGGGGCGCTTCAAGTGATTTTCCATCAACCTCGCATCCTCACGATTGTCACTGAGCACCGTGCCATCGGGGCCCAGAATCGTTATGCGTTGCTCAGACTGAATCACCGGCAGCGCAGCCTCTTGAAGGATCAGGGGGTTATAGAATTGTTTGAGGAGCTGGACTTGATGGGCTAGAGATTCTTCAATTGCAGCTCGAGCATCCGATGCGACCTGCTGAGCAGCAAAATAACCGATACTGAGCGCAGAAATGAGGACCAGTGCGCACAGTAATCCCCAGACCTGCCAAAGCAGCTTCGATTGATAAATCTTAGGATCAGCTTCGGTCGGCAAACCGGTACCCTACCCCTCGCACGGTTTCGATCAGGCCCGTTTGTACGCCTAATTTCTTTCGAACCGAGCGAATATGGACATCGATGTTGCGATCGACAACGACAACGGCATCCCCCACAACGCGATTTAATAATTGTTCTCTTGAAAAAGCCCGACCTGGGTGGCTCGCGAGGACCATGAGCAGCTTGAATTCGGTTGCCGTGAGTTTTAGGGCGACGCCCTGTAGGCTGGCCTGATGCCGGTCAATATCAATGATCAGATCGCCGTGACGGATTTGATCTTGCCCTTGCCCTTGAGATTCTTGGGCAGTCGCACGCCTTAGAAGGGCTTTCACACGGGCAAGGAGTTCCCGTGGACTAAAAGGCTTTGGCATATAGTCGTCCGCGCCGAGCCCTAAACCAATCACGACATCTGATTCTTCTTCTTTCGCAGACAAAATAATAATGGGTAACGCTTTGGTTTTCGCCGCAGCTCGCAGCTGCTGACAAATCGTGAGGCCATCAATACCGGGTAGCATGATATCGAGAATGACCAGATCTGGGTTTTTGGCCTGAATTAAGGATAAGCCTTGATCGCCCCGGCTGGCTGTTAAAACCTCATAGCCTTCCCGTTTGAGGTTATAGGTAATGATGTCTTGAATATCGGTTTCGTCCTCAACAACAACAATCAAAGGCTTGGACATGAGGACCCTTTCCGTAAATTAAAGTGCGTTAACTGGAGTGAAGTTTTTGGAAAACCAATGAGGCATTGGTGCCGCCAAAGCCAAAGCTGTTAGACATTACGGTGGTGAGCCCAGCCTGATCAATCCGCTCGGTCACAATCGGCGCGAAGGCAAGGTCTGGGTCAAGGGTTGTGATATTGGCTGAAGCGCAAATAAAGTCGTGCTCTAGCATTAGCAGTGAGTAGATTGCTTCGTGTGCGCCGGCGGCGCCAAGAGAATGCCCGCTCAGGGATTTTGTTGAGCTGATTTTGGGCATTGATTCGCCAAATAGGCGCTGCACTGCGGCAATTTCAGAAGGATCTCCAGCGGGTGTGCTGGTGCCATGGGCGTTAATGTAATCAATCGGTTCATCGATCCCGTCCATTGCGATCCGCATTGCGCGCTCACCGCCTTGACCCGATGGTGCAACCATATCAAAACCATCGGAGGTGGCGGCATAGCCTTTCACTTCAGCATAAATTTTGGCGCCACGCGCTTTGGCATGCTCAAGCTCTTCGACAATGACAAAGCCCGCGCCGCCCGCGATCACAAAGCCATCCCGGTCAGCATCGAAGGCTCGGGAGGCTGTTTCAGGGGCTTGGTTTCGCTTGGTCGACAGAGCCCCCATTGCATCGAACAAGGCACTCATTGACCAGTGTTCTTCCTCTCCGCCGCCAGCGAAAACGATATCCTGTTTACCGAGTTGAATTTGCTCGAGGGCATGACCAATGCAGTGCGCGCTGGTCGAGCAGGCGCTCGTGATTGAATAATTGATGCCCTTGATTGAAAAAGCAGTCGCCAGGCAGGCGCTGACCGTTGAACTCATGGTGCGGGTGACCCGATAAGGTCCGACTCGTTTAAGCCCTTTTTCTCTCAGAATATCGGCTGATTCAATCAAATTCGAAGAGCTGGCGCCGCCAGAGCCGGCGACAATACCGGTTCGCTCGTTGGAGATGTCATCGGACTCAAGACCAGAATCTACCAGGGCTTCTTTGAGCGCAATATAGGAAAACGCGGCGGCATCGCCCATGAATCGCCGCAGTTTACGATCGATTAACGCCTCTTGATCGATTTCGATGCTACCCGCGATGTGAGACCGAAGGCCCATTTCTTCATACAGCGGTTGGTATTGAATGCCAGACCGGGTGGCTTGAAGTGCGGCGAGCGTTTCTGGAACGGAGTTACCGAGTGGTGAGACAATGCCCATTCCTGTGATCACAGCTCTTTTCATAACGCTTCGCTCCTATAAGTTCTGGTCGACGACTTGGGGTGGTCGACAACCTGTCTCGCTTGATGCCGCATGCTTACTTAAAATCATCCAACGATGTAAACAACCCAACTTTGATGCTTTCGGCGGTATAGATCGGTTTGTCATCAACCAAAACAGTGCAATCCGCGATACCCAAAACGGTTTTGCCTTCTCGAATTCGAGTTACGTCAATTTCATAACGAACCAGTTTATTGGTGGGTAATACCTGGCCTCTAAACGCGACCTTGCCGCACCCTAAGGCTCGTCCTAATCCAGGGTTGCCTTTCCACGCTAAAAAGAACCCTAACAGCTGCCACAGGGCATCAAGGCCAAGGCAACCCGGCATAACCGGGTCATTCACAAAATGGCAGTCAAAAAACCAAAGATCAGGATTGATATCGAGTTCAGCGATAATCTGACCTTTACCCGCCTTACCACCCTCTTTCGTAATCGATGTGATGCGGTCAACCATCAGCATCTCATCAATCGGAAGATGGGCGCCGCCAGGGCCAAACATATTGCCATGACCGCATTCAAGCAGGTCTTCTTTGTTGAATTGAGTAAGATGACTGACATCAAGCATAGGCGGTCCCGGTATGGCTCGAATATCTGAGCGCTTATCAATGAGGGGCGCAGTATAGCATCGCGGTTAGAGAATAAAACTTTGACATATTGGGGAGAATCTGGAAATTTGCGCTAGTTAAACGTGTGTTAGTCCCCGCCAATCATCATTATGGAAATAGAATATGACCGAGATTAGCCCGCTGTCCGTGGTGCATCCTGACGCCAAAATCGGATCAGATTGCGTAATAGGCCCGTTTTGCACGATTGGAGCGCATGTTGAAATTGGCGCCCGCACTTGTCTCAAGAGTCACGTGGTGGTTGATGGGCATACGAGCATTGGGGAGGATTGCATGGTTTATCCCTTTGTGACCCTGGGCATAGATTCTCAGGATCAAAAACACAGTAAAGGATCTGTGTCCTACACCCGAATCGGCGATCGAAATACCCTACGTGAATTTGTTTCGGTACACAGCGGCACCGAAGTGGGTAGCGTGACAGCAATTGGCAATGATTGCGCCCTGCTTGCTCAGGCGCATGTCGCGCATAATTGCCAGGTCGGCAACCATGTCGTGATGAGTCATAGCGCGACCCTAGCGGGTCATGTCGTCGTAGGTGATCATGCCAATATTGGCGGTTTGGCCGCGGTGCACCAATTTTGTCAAATTGGTCCGGTCGCGATGGTTGCCGGGATGGCGCGTGTGGTGCAAGACGTCTTGCCTTACACCATTGCCGAGGGCTTTCCTGCCCATATGCGGGTTGTGAACAAAGTTGGGCTTGAACGCGCCGGGTTTTCGGCGCAGAAGATAAAAGAAATCCGAAAGGCCTTCAGAATCCTGTTTACGCGTGATCTTCGTTTGGAAGAAGCGGTTGCTGAAGTGCGGAAAGAGATCGGTGAGTCCGATGAGATCAAAACCATGCTGGACGCCATTGAGCGCTCGCAACGGGGACTCGCGCGGCCCGATTCCGCAACCTTTGAAATGAATGTCGGCTAAATGTTCATCGACGCGAGCCTCATCCGAGGTTCGCTTACAATAAAGCGATCAGGGAGACGGTTTTGATTAAAGCAGTTCTATGGGATTTTGGGGGCGTTTTAACGTCAAGCCCGTTTGAGGCATTCACTCAGTATGAGCAAGCCAATGGCTTGCCAGTCGACTTTATTCGATCAATCAATGCGACCAATCCTGATACCAATGCTTGGGCGCAATTTGAGAGCAATCAGATGTCCGTCCAGGCCTTTGATGCGGCTTTTGCAGCAGAATCAGAAGCACGCGGACATTTAATCCGCGGTCAATCCGTACTGGCCTTGCTGTCTGGTGATATTCGGCCGCGGATGGTGCAGGCCCTTAAACAGATCAAGCAAACCCATGCGGTCGGCTGTATCACCAATAATGTTAAAAGCGGTCAAGGCGCTGGGATGGCGCGCTCCGAGTCTAAGGCCCGAGCCGTCGCTGAGGTCATGGCTCTGTTCGATACGGTAATCGAGTCAAGCTTGGTGGGCATTCGTAAGCCCAATCCTGAGATCTACCTAATGGCCTGTCGAGCCCTGTCGATTGACCCAACGCAAGCGCTATTCATTGATGACCTTGGGATTAACTTAAAGCCCGCGAAAGCGCTCGGTATGACGACGATCAAGGTGTTAAATGAGGCCCAAGCATTACAGGATTTGAGCGCGGCGCTCGGTTTAGCGCTGCCCAGCCAGGCCTGACAAAATAGCATCTCACAGCTTTGATCGGCCTTACCGATCAAAGTGCGATGATGTTCGCACCTTCGGCCACCTCTGAGGCCAGCAGTATGGGTTCTATACCCGTTTGCTGCCGGTACGCCCTCATAACCCAGGCTTGGTGCGCTTCAAGGTGCTCAACGGGTACAAGGCTGATGGCGCAGCCGCCAAAACCCGCGCCAGTCATCCGGGCGCCCAACGCCAGACCCGAGTCTCGGCTTAACTGGGTGATTAGATCCAGTTCAGGGCAGCTCACGTCGTATTCGACGGATAACGATTGATGGCTTTCATTCATTAAACGACCCAGGGCACCCATGTCCTCTTTTTCGAGGGCGAGTGCGGCCTGGACAACCCGCGCTTGCTCAGAAAAAATGTGGTGCGCACGGTGCTTCAGCGGATCGGAGGCAAGTAAGGCTAAGACCTTGGCCATTTGATCGTCCGGTAAGGTTGCAAGCCCCGCATAACGGCTTGTTTTATCGGTTAAATCGCGGTTAGCAATGAGCGTCTCTATCGCGCCGACTTCCGCGACCCGCTGCGCATAACCCGATGCGGCTAAGGTTCTGGGCACGCCCGTGTCCATAATGACGAGTCGATGGGTCTCTGGGATGGCTTGCAAAGGCTGGAACTTGAGGGTGCGACAATCAAGCGTCATCAAGCCGCCCAGTAAAACACTCGCCGGATCCATGATCCCCGAGGGCACGCCAACAAATTGATTTTCGACTTGCTGACACAATAACGCCAAGGTTAACCGCTGGCTGACATCGCGCGACTCGATCCGCGCGCCGGTTAGCGCATGATGATTCACGAGCGCTAAGAGCCCTAAAAAGGAAGCAGAACTCGATAAGCCGCCGGCATTGAGGTCTGAGGTCACCAAGAGATCGAAACCACAGCCTGCTTGCCGATGCGCGCCCAGGTTCAGAATGCCCTGAACATAGTCTTCCCAAGTGCCTTTCGGCGGTTGCAGTACATCATGGGGGTTAAAGCTGCTGAGCGCGTCAAAGCGCGCACTGTAAATCCGGATTTGGGATGTGCCATTAAATCGATACCAACCCTGCGTGCTTTGCGCAATGGCCATTGGCATAACCAAGCCACCGCAATAATCAATGTGTTCCCCAATAAGGTTAATTCGCCCAGGGCATCGCACGGCAAAGCTGGGCTTCGCGTTGAATAAATGCTCAAACTGCGCTTGCGCGATCGCCTCGTCAATCATAATGCCTGTTTTTTTCCTGTGCTGCGTGATGGGTTGTGGTTTGAGGATCGATGGCGATAGGTTACGAGGGTTCTATAAAGACCTCCGCATGTCGATGAAGCGCCCCCCTGCTAGATTCACTGGGTAAAGGCTCACCCACCCACAAGGGGGCGCGGATATTACCCGGCTGCTATTTTCTCAATAAAATGCAGCTCGGCGTCGGCTGAAAAATCCGCTAAAAACGGTTCCTGCACAATCTCCCCATCGATCACCAATGCCAATGGGGTGAGCACTTCTTGCGTTAACTGCGGCAACCTTTGGGTTAACTCTTCGAGCAACGCGCGGTAATTTTGAGCGGCCACCGTCAGATGGGCACAACCCGCATGCTTTTCGAGCGAAGCGTTGAAGCACACGAGTGCCATATCCGGCCTAATGCGCCGCCATCAGCAGCTTTAAAATTTTGGGCGGTGAACACGGTAGCGAACTGATCGGTTGACCGATGGCTTCTGCGACGGCCGTTCCAACCGCGGCAAGCGGTGGAATAATCCCCGTTTCACCGACACCGCGAACGCCAAAAGGGTGAAAACTATTGGGCACCTCAACAATGATGGCCTCGATCTCGGGCAGGTCTGAAGCCAGCGGGATCCGATAGTCAAGGAACCCAGCATTTTCCATGATGCCATCCTTGCTGTAGACGTATTCTTCATTCAAAGCCCAACCGATGCCCTGCACCGCCCCGCCTTGAAATTGGCCCTCAACATAACTGGGATGAATGGCCTTGCCGGCGTCTTGGATAGCCGTATAGCGCACGACATCGGTCTTGCCCGTTTCTTTATCTACTTTGATGTCGCAGATATGGACCGCGAAGCTAGGGCCCGCTCCGCGCGCGTTGATATTGGCGCGGCCCGAGATTTGACCACCCGTTTTTTCAGCTGACGCGCAAATCTCCGCGAGGGTTAACTGATCCTCGCCTGACAGGTTATGGGCAACGCCATCTGTAAAGTCGACCTGCTCGGCCGTGACATTCCACATGGCCGCCGCGCGCGCTTTGAGTTGTTCAACAATGTCTTCGGCTGCTTCAACGACGGCCATGCCAGTGGCGAAGGTCGTCCGGCTGCCCCCCGTGGTCTGGTTGTAGGCGACGTGTTCGGTATCGGCCACGATTGGATTGAGGCTTGAGGGCGCGACGCCCAATATTTCTGCCGCCATCATTTGCATCGACGCGCGCGATCCGCCGATGTCGGGGGACCCCTCGATGATGGTGCCCGTGCCATCGGGATTCAGATTGATAATCACGCTGGACTGCCCGCCAATGTTGAACCAAAAACCAGCAGCTAGGCCGCGGCCAACGTTTTCCGGAATCGGGGCATTGTAATGAGGTGATGATTTTGCCGCTTCAAGGCAGGCCACCAGGCCAACGACTTTTAATTTTGGTCCGTAGATGGTCTGCGTGCCTTCTTTCGCGGCATTCTTGAGGCGGAATTCAATGGGGTCCATACCGATTTTCTTAGCCAGTTCGTTAACCGCCATTTCGGCTGCGAATTCCGACTGAGGCGCGCCTGGCGCGCGATAAGCCGCAACCTTGGGCTTGTTCACGACGACATCGAAGCCTTCTACATACAGGTTCTCAACATCATAAGGGGTAAAGACTGTCATGCAGCCCGGGCCCATGGGTGAGCCTTGGAATGCGCCCGCTTCGTAATGCAAGGTCGCCTGCATCGCGGTGATCGTGCCGTCCATCTTAGCGCCGATCTTGATCCTGCTTTGACTGGCCGATGCGGGTCCTGAGGCCCTGAAAACATCCCCTCGCGACATTTCCATCTTGACGGGTCTGCCTGATTTCTTTGACAAAATGAGCGCAACCGGTTCTAAGTAGACGGTTGTTTTACCGCCAAACCCGCCGCCAATCTCGCTTGCTACGACTTTGATCTGTCCAAGTTCTAGGTTCATCAACTGAGCAACCCGTGCCCGAACATCAAAGTGACCCTGGGTTGGGCACCAAATCATAGAAGGCCCGTTGTCGTTGAAGACAACCGTGGTTGCGTGCGGCTCGATATAACCTTGGTGAACCGTGGGCGTGTCATAAGCGCGTTCAACAATGACGTCAGCCGCCGCAAAGCCTGCTTCAATGTCACCTTTTTTAAGCTCCATGCGCGCCGAAACATTAGACGCCTCGGTGGCGGGTTCTGCTAACCCTTGGGTCATCATGGTCTCGTGCAAAATGGGCGCGTCGGCGCTGATGGCATCATTAATGTTGAGGACAGGGGTTAACACCTCGTAATCAACATCGATCAAATCAAGGGCGGCGATGGCCGCAGCCTGTGAGCGTGCGGCAATCGCCGCAACCGCATGACCGTGATACAACACTTTTTGATTCGCAAAAATATTGCAAGCGGTATCCATCAGATCCTTGCGCTGGCTGCCGTTACGTTGTGCTGCTGCATTGACCGAGGGGAAATCTTCGAAGGTCGCAATGGCTAAGACGTCGGGGCTGGCCTGTGCGCGGCTGACATCGAGTTTTTTGATGTTCGCATGCGCGTGAGGACTCCGCAGAATGGCGCCCCAAATCATGCCCGGCAAGCTGAGGTCTGCGCCATAATTGGCTTTCCCGGTGACTTTATCGAATCCGTCAGGCCGAATCGTTCTTTGGCCGATATGTTTAAACTCGCGTGCTTCGCTCATCTTAAGCTCCTTGGCGCATGGTCGCGGCAGCGTCCATGACGGCTTTAATAATTTTGTCATAGCCCGTGCAACGGCAGAGATTCCCAGCCAAGAAATAGCGGGCTTCTTCTTCGGTTGGGCTTGGGTTTTCTTCAAGTAATGCTTTGGTCGAGACAATCAAACCGGGCGTGCAGATGCCGCATTGCAGTGCCGCATGCTCTAGAAATTTTTCCTGGATCACGTGCAGCTGATCATGGGCTGCAACGCCTTCAACCGTTTCGATTGCAGCGTCTTGGGCTTCAACCCCGAGTACTAAGCACGCGCAAACCAATTCGCCGTCCAAAATTACAGAACAAGCACCACAGTCGCCGGAGCCGCATCCTTCTTTCGTTCCGGTCATCCCGAGATCGTTGCGCAGCACCTGTAACAAAGTCTGCGAGGGATCACATAAAAACTCGATCGAGTCGCCATTAATCGTGGTTGAAATGTGGCTTTTCATTAAACTGCTCCTACACGGTTGGCGGCGATTTTCGCGGCTCGCTTGGTGAGCACGCCCACAACATGCCGCCTGAATTCAACGGTGCCCCGTCGATCTGAAATGGGATTGGCGGCCTGGCTGGACGCTGCTGCTGCTGCATGCAGCGCATCATCATCCAATTTCGTGCCGATCAAGGCCTCGGCTGCGCTCGGCACTAAAATCGCCGTGGGCGCAACGGCGCCGATGGCGACACGGGCATTGCTACAAACACCGTCGTCGTCGAGGGTCACGCTAACAGCGGCGCCGGCAACCGCAATATCCATTTCGGTTCTTGGAATAAAGCGCAGGTAGGCGTCGCTCGTCCGCGCCGCCGGTTTTGGCACTTCGATCGCGACCAATAACTCATCGCTCGCCAGGCACTGTTTGCCGACACCGGTCAGGAAGTCTTCAACGTTGACCCGCCGCGTGCCATTAGGGCCTTGAATTAAGCAGACCGCTTGATTCACGATCAGCGCTGGAATGGTATCTGCCGCCGGCGAGGCGTTGCAGAGATTGCCGCCAAGACTGGCGCGCCCTTGCACTTGGGTCGAGCCAATCAAGTAGGCGGCTTCGACCAAACCGGGAAACACGGCTTGAATATCTTGACGCTTGGTGAATTGTGAGCAGCTCATTGACGGCCCCAAGCGAAGGTGATCGTCGGACCAATCTGCGGCGCGCATACCAGGTATTTTTTTGACATCCACCACCAAGCGCTCGTCTTGAGTTAGACCCTGCATTTGAATAATCAAATCTGTGCCGCCAGACAGCACCTTAACCGGCTGACGCGCCGTTGATAACAGCTGGACGGCCTCTTCTAGCGAGTCGGGCGCGTGATAGGTTAGCGCAACCATAATGTCTCCAAAGAATCTAAATTAGAAAATGCGTTATATCACGGGGCAGGCGGGGTTGCATCTCAGCAAAGCGGACTTTCCCAAAAAACATTCGGATCACTTTGGGCTGTGCCCTAGTTTAAAGATGCTAGCCACTGGATGATAACGGCTATCAGTCCGCCCAATACCATGATGAGCGTTGGCAGTTCGCTGATGAGTGTCCCGAGTCCACGACTGCCTGGATCTCGGACATAACTTATCGCGTACATCAGCCGCCCAATAAGATAAACCAGACCCAATGCCGCGGCATAGTATTGACCGACATAGTACCCAAACAACCAGAGCGCCGGCAGGAAGACAATGAGCTTTTCGAGCGTGTTGTAGTGGACTCGAAACCACCGTTCAAAGTGTTCGTCACCGGTGGTTTGTGGCGCTTTGACGCCATATTTTCCGCGAGCTCGACCGACCAGGCCGCCCAGGATCCAAAACTGAAAGATTGCTAAAAGCGTGACAGCGCTGACGAGTTCCATGAAATATCCTTTTCAAATTGTGCAGGTATTGAAGACCGTTTTGAGGCGTATGATCAGTACGCTTATCCGTTTTAAGTCTTATCCGACGCCTTGTCTACGTTAACAGGCCGTCGATGATACACCGAAACCGGCCTGGGGACGGGATCGGATCATTGGGGCTAATCTGCAATAACAGCCTAGCGCCCGCGCCCTATATTGAGATAGCCATCCTAGCGGCCGCCGCGGTGTTTTAAGGACCTCTAGTGCTTGCGGGCGAGATTTTGGCAGAACCATTTTGGCTGCCCAATGAAATCGGTTGGCTCGCTTGGCCTTCAGATCGAAGGGTTCGTCATTTTGTTGCGGCCTGCTACGGCATCTTGTTGTAAACTGGCGGCTGCAATCGTGATTTCCATATCACGCTGCGCTATTGACGGCGATTGCGTTTGTTCCAATCAAAAATCCTGCATCCAGAGGCTCGCATTATGATCACCATTCGCTCCGCGACGTCAGCCGATACTGACGCCATTGCCCGGTTTAATCTTGCGATGGCGCTCGAAACGGAAGACAAACATCTCGACGCTGCCGTGTTGCATCGCGGCGTCACCCGAATGCAGGCCAGCCCAGAACTTGGGTTTTACTTGGTCGCCTGCCGGGACGACGATGTCGTTGGCTGCTTGGGGGTAACGTTTGAATGGAGCGACTGGCGATCAGGGTTGTTCTGGTGGATACAAAGTGTCTATGTTGATCCGGACCATCGTGGGCAAGGCGCTTTTTCTGGTCTGTTTGCAGAGACCCATCGTCTTGCTATGGCGGCAGATGAGGTGATCGGGATCAGGCTCTATGCTGAGCGGGAAAACGAGCGCGCGCTTCGCACTTATCATCGTCTTGGCATGCACACGACAGACTATCGTTTGTTGGAAATTGCGTTGCCGATTGATCCGGCAGCGCCGGCATGAATCTGTCAGAGTATGCGCTCAACCCTGCCCTTTATGACGAGCTGTTAACCGCGTCAGGTCGAGCTCGGCCGGGGCTTGCGCCACTATCTAATTTTTTGCGGCGCGCGAGTCCCCATACCCTTGCCCTAAAGCGGGATGCTGCGGATCTTGCAATTAAAACCCTTGGCATTAGCTTCACCGTTTATAGCGAAGGCGCCAATATTGATCGCCAATGGCCCTTCGATATCATCCCTCGGTTGATCCAGGCCGAAGAATGGCGCCGAATCGAGACGGGTCTTAAGCAACGGCTAAGCGCACTCAACCTGTTTATAACGGATGTTTATAACGGCCAACAAATCGTCAAAGACGGCATCATCCCGGCGGACATTCTGTCGTCGTCTAAGGATTACCGGCCTGAGTGCGAGGGCATGCGACCCAAATTTGATGTTTGGGCGCACATCTGCGGGACCGATTTGATTCGAGACAAAGATGGCTGTATGTATGTTTTGGAAGACAACTTGCGCGTGCCGTCTGGGGTCTCGTACATGCTTGAAAACCGGAACATCAGTAAGCGTATTTTACCGGAGCTGATTGAGCGCAATCAGGTCTTGCCGATGGACGACTACCCTTCGCGCTTATTCGATATGCTGTGCAGCTTGTCACCCCGCCCGATTAAGTCTCCGGAAGTCGTTTTGCTAACCCCAGGCATTTTTAATTCGGCCTATTTCGAGCATGCGTTTCTCGCGCAACGGATGGGGGTGGAACTGGTTGAGGGGCCAGATTTGATGGTCGACACAGACGACTGCGTGTATATGAAAACGGTTCAAGGCCGAAGTCGAGTTGATGTCATCTACCGTAGGATCGATGATCAATATTTAGACCCGGAGGCCTTTCGAGCAGATTCGATGCTCGGCGTGCCTGGGCTGATGCGGGCTTGGCGAGCCGGCAATGTGGCGCTGGCCAATGCGCCGGGCGTGGGGGTTGCGGATGATAAAGTGGTTTACACCTACGTTCCTGACATGATCCGTTATTATCTCAATGAAGCACCCCTTCTGCCCAATGTCCCCAGTTACCTGTGCTCCAATCCGGAGGAACGCGCTTTCGTTTTAAATAACTTACCGGACTTGGTCGTGAAACCCGCGAATGAATCCGGCGGCTATGGCATGTACATCGGGCCGCGCGAGACCAAACGGTCGACTCGGGAAATTAAACAGAAAATCGAAGCCAACCCTCGCAATTATATGGCCCAACCGATTATCAGCTTATCGACGGTACCCACGCTGATTGGCGATAATCTTGAGGCCCGTCACGTTGACTTGCGACCGTTCATTCTTCAAGCCAAAGACAGCTATGTCACGGCGGGCGGTTTAACCCGAGTTGCCTTGGTCAAAGGCTCTCTTGTTGTGAATTCGTCTCAGGGTGGCGGCAGTAAAGATACTTGGGTTGTTATGGATGCCAAAAAGGATAAGGACTGAGCATGCTGTCGCGCGTTGCAGAACGATTGTACTGGTTTGGCCGTTACCTAGAACGAACGGAAAATACGGCAAGGCTCATCTCCGTCTATTCCAATTTGGTATTGGACTTGCCGAAGGTCGGGTTCGTTTGGGAATCTTTAGTGAACATTACCGGCTTTGATGCGCAGTTTAAGCAGCGCTTTAGTGCCGCTAGTGAACGCAATGTTGTGAAATTTATGTTTGATGATCCGGCCTGCTCGCTGAGAGCCTGCGCTGGGTCTGCTCGTGAAAACTCAAGAACGACCCGAGATCTGATGCCGAACGAAGCTTGGGAGAAGATGAATGAACTGCATTATTTACTAAAACCAGATTTATCCAGTCGGATTAACCGAAGTGGCCGGCATGAGTTCTTATCGCAAATCATCGATTTATGTTTAGAGCTGACAGGGTATCTAAGCGGCAGCATGAGTCGTAAAGAACCCTACTATTTCATAACCCTTGGGCGTAATGTCGAGCGCGCCGACATGACGACTCGTGTGATCGACGTGGCGTGCCTGAACTTGATGGGGCGACAAGCCGAATTTGATGAACAGGATAATATTTTGTGGATGGGCGTCTTGCAGTCGCTCAATGCTTATCAGATGTATCGTCAGCAGGTGCAGGATCGGATCAACGGACCCGAGGTGGTTGCGTTTTTGTTGAAAGATCCGGCATTCCCAAGAAGTGTGAATCACTGTCTCGCTGAGGTGGCCAGTAGTTTTAAGCATTTGCCGAGGCATCAACCGGCGCTGAAAGCGGTCAACCGCGCAAAGCGCGCAATCGGTCGAGCGGTCACAGAGGAACTCTTACAAACCCAAGGCCTTCATGACTTTATAGATCAGGCCCAGGCGGATATCTCAACAACCCATAATAAGCTATCGCAGACTTGGTTCCTCTCTTAGCGGTTTGAACGCTCGGAGGCTGGAGACTGATCCCAGGCCTGACTCCAGGCAATCGGAGGCATATTGTTAAAGGCCTCTTTGAGGCGATCATCCCAGGATGCGTTCAGCTTTCTTAAGTATTCACTCGACTCTTCGAAACGGTAGCGTCGCTCGTTGGTCAGACTCTCCGCCTCATACATGAGCACCTCGATGGGTGGACCAACGGTTAAGTTACTCCGCATGGTTGAATCCATGGAAACCAACCCGCACAAGGCCGCCGTCTCTAAACTGATCTCACTGGAGATGATGCGGTCTAAAATGGGTTTGCCATACTTGCTTTCACCGATCTGAAGGTAAGGCGTGTCCCGTGAGGTGGTGATGTGATTGCCTTGAGGATAGATTAAGTAGGCACCCGGCTTTTGGCCCAATATTTGCCCGCCAACAATAAAGCTCGCCTCGAAGGCTTTGCCGCCGCCAGTGTGCTTCTCTTGATGCTCCGCCGAGCACTCTCCTAAGTAATCCGCAATATCCTCGAGGGTTTCAAGGTTGGCGAAACTGCGAGCAGCATCCCGTTTCGCATCTTTTTTAATTTGCGCAATAACGCCTTGGGTCGTCGCTAAGTTGCCTGAAGACAGCACGACCAACTGCCGTTGTCCGGGAGCCTCAAAACAAAACATTTTTGAATAGGTTGAGACATTATCAACGCCAGCGTTCGTTCTTGAATCACTGACAAAACATATACCGGCATCTGTTCGAATCGCGACACAATAGGTCATTGACGGCCTCTAATAAAAATGGGGTGGAACACGGACAATATACATCTAATATTTTTGCCAAAGTTTATCATTAGAAACCGCCGCAGGCGTCTTCAATCATCGGGTTTTACTGAGAATGCAAATGCCCCGCCTTACAGCGTTGCCGTTGCAGTCGGCGACGATAAAAGGCCCGTGAGGTAGGTCTCGATCTGATTCTTGGCAGGGCTTTCAATATCTAAAAATTGCACGCCAATGCCGGGCTTGTGGGGCACCTTGACGTCTTTGCCCGCTAGCCACACGACTTTCACGGCTAAAGGAATTTGCTCAGCTTCATCGAGTAAGGTTAATAACAAGAAAAACTCATCACCCATCTTATAATCTTGTTTCACATCGACATACAACCCGCCGTTTTGAATGAACGGCATATAGCTGTGCTGTAACTGACGCAGATCTTTTACGGTGTAAGGCAATATGTTTTTGTTCGCCTTGCGGCGCTGCAATGTTTTCAAAATGGAACTCTATCTAAGCGAATTGAAAAAGTTTGCCTTAATGGACCCGTTTCCACAAGGCGGTTTCTAAACAGGCTTCTGCTGGGTCATTAAGAAGTGCTCTAAGGACAGCTCGGCATTTAAGTTATTGCTCGCGCCGGACAAAGACCGGGCCTTGCCGCACGCTTCCGCCAATCGCGACAGTGCTTTGGTTGACCAACGGCCGGCCAACTCATCGATGAGCGCCTGAAAAACACCGCGACGATTCGCCTGAGGCAGAACTTGTTGGCGTTGAGCGCTTGCGGCGGCTCGATACAGAAGCTCATACGGCAGGCTTGGCATTTCTTTCGCGGCAAGCTTTTTTGCGGTCTCGATTGGCCCGCAGTACCCCTTGAGCCATTCGGTAAGTGCAGCGACCATCGCAAGTCGCTGTGCCACCTGCTCACTATCAAACAATGCTTGGGCACTAATGGGTTTGTATCCCGTGATCGCGTAAACGTCTTGGAGCAGTTCAGGGTCGGCATCCGGTCTGGTTTCACGTAACCACCGCAAACCTTCTTCATCTGTCGGGGTTGATAGATTCAAGCGCTGGCACCGGCTTCGGATCGTCGGGAGCAGGCGCGCAGGACTCGTCGAGATTAAAAAAAGATAGGTGTTGGGGGCGGGCTCTTCCAAAAGTTTGAGTAAGGAATTGGTCGCATAGACATTCATTCGATCAGCTGGGTCTAAGACAAGCACTTTGGCACGCCCCTGCTGTGGTGTTTGATGGCTCCACTCAATCACCGATCGAATTTGTTCAATTTTAATTTGCTTGGAGTCTTCTGGCATGACCCATAAAAGGTCTGAATGACTGCCTGCGCTTTGGAGTTGGCAAGACGAACAACTTGAGCAGCCACCCAACTGCGTCTGTTCACATAAAATAGTGCTGGCCAGTGCCCGCACAAACCCTTGACTGCCCTCTCCAGCGGGATCGTCAATCAAGTAAGCATGCGCCAGATCTTGCTTGAGTAAGTGGTGCCGAAGTTGTTCGAGTTGCGGCACTTGCCAGGAATAAGGATCGTTCATGAGGGATCGCCCTGCACGCTGAGCCAGTGCTGCTCAATGAGGCTCACGACTTCTTTCATTACAGTGGCCTGCGGCTGACTCGCGTCGATGATTTGAGTCCGCTTATGGGTCTCAGCGCGATTCAAAAAGGTCTCTCTGGCCCGCTCAAAAAATGCGTGTTGTTCTGATTCAAAGCGATCCGGCGCGCCAACTTGCGCCGCTCTTGCCAGGCCGATCGCAACCGGAACATCCAAAAGAACCGTAAGGTTCGGCGCAAAGCCGCCCAGGGTTAAGTCTTCAAACTGTGCAATAAGGGCCGCACTGATGCCTCGGCCCCCGCCCTGATAAGCATAGGTTGAATCGGTAAATCGATCGCAGATTACCCAATCGCCGCGTGCAAGGGCTGGCTCAATGCACTCGAAGACGTGCTGTGATCGGGCGGCAAACATGAGGCCGAGCTCCGTCAGATCGCTGAGGTTTTGATTTGAGGGGTCCAGCAGGAGATTTCTGAGGGCCTCTCCAATCACCGTGCCGCCAGGCTCCCGAGTTGTGATAACGGTTTCGCCTTGGGTCGTGAGCCACTCAGAAAGCGCTGTCATGAGACTCGATTTACCAACGCCTTCAGTGCCTTCAAGCGTAATAAATTGACCTCTGGGGGCAGCTGTGACCATTGTGAACCACCTGTCTCGTTAAGAGGCGTAGTTTAATGCTAAATCAAAGGTGATGCGCGCTCATTTACCCCTTTGGTATTGATTGACGGCTCGGTTGTGCGCCGTCAGATCGAGGGAAAATTGGCTTGAACCATCCCCTCGACCGACAAAATACAACCAATCCCCCTCGGCGGGTGTTAAAACAGCGGCTAGGGCGCTGGCGCCTGGGTTGCAGATCGGTGTAGGGGGTAATCCAGCCCGCGTGTAGGAGTTAAACGGACCATCCGAGGTGAGGTGGCGTCGTTTCAAATCGCCATCAAAGGCGACCCCCAAGCCATAGATAACGGTTGGATCAGACTGCAAACGCATCCCTTTCTTCAAACGGTTTAAGAAAACCCGCGCGATTTTGGATCGATCTTCATTGCTGCCGGACTCACGCTCAACAATTGAGGCCAGGGTAAGAAGCGCGGTTGGATTTTGAAGATCTTGGTGTGGGTGCGTTTTCCAAAGCAGGTCTAATTGTTTTTGCATGGCCCGATAGGCTTGTTTAAGAATTTTAAGATCACTATCTCCGCGCGTGTAGAGGTAGGTTTCGGGCAATAACCATCCCTCCAAAGGGTTCGCGGTGCCGGTGACGGCAACCGCCAATTCAGTTTCAGTCATCCTGTTTGTGACGGGCCTTAATCCTTCCGCCGCCTGCAGTTGGGTTCGCCATTGCGCAAGGGTCCAACCTTCTGGAAAAGTCAGCTTGCGGGTATAAGCTTGTCCTGAGCGGAGTTGCTCAAAGAACGCGAGGACCTTGGCGCCCGGTTTTACTTGGTATTCGCCAGCTTTAATGGGGGCGTCGCTGCCAAAAAAGCGGTCGAGTAAACGAAGTTGCCACAGAGGTTGCTTTAACTGGCCAGCCTTAATGAGCTGTTGTCCAAGCCGGATAATATTGCTCCCGGGCTCGACCATAATAAGCGTGGGCTCGTTAATCGATAGCCTTTGTTCGCTCAAGCGCTCGAGCCAAAAAAAGCTCAGTACAATACCGATCCCTAAAAGCGGGATTGTCCAGAGGGGTTTACCGATCACTTTGCAGCCATGATCCACAAGCCGTTGGCCCGTGAATGCCTTAAACTACTGGTCAAAGGTTTTAAAAATGACGGTGCCATTGGTGCCACCAAACCCAAAAGAATTGCTCAGTACCGCATTAATGGGACGTTGTTGGGCAATTTTCGGGACATAGTTTAGATCACATTCGGGATCTGGATGATCCAAGTTAATAGTCGGTGGCGCAATATTGGTTTCGAGCGCCTTGATCGCAAGCACCGCTTCGATTGCGCCGGCTGCACCCAAGGCGTGGCCGATCATGGACTTGGTTGAGCTGACACATAATTTGAAAGCGTGGTCTTTAAAGACCGTTTTGATGGCCTGTGTTTCGGCAATGTCGCCCAAGGGCGTCGAGGTCCCATGGGCATTGATGTAATCGATTGCACTCGGGGCGAGACCTGCATCGTTTAAGGCCGTTGTCATTGCGCGTGCGGCGCCAGCGCCATTTTCAGCAGGTTGCGTCATGTGCGCAGCATCCGCACTCATACCAAAGCCTGCCAGCTCACAATAGATTTTTGCGCCGCGCGCTTTAGCATGCTCGAACGCTTCTAGCACGATAACGGCGGCGCCATCGCTCAAGACAAAACCATCACGGTCTCGATCCCAGGGACGGCTTGCCGCCTCTGGCGCATCATTTCGGGTGCTCAAGGCTTTCATCGAGGCAAAGCCGGCCATCGTCGTCGGCGAGGTTGCCCGTTCTGCGCCCCCTGCGAGCATCACATCGGCATCGCCGTATTGGATCATTCGAGCCGCCAGCCCAATGTTGTGGGTCCCGGTCGTGCAGGCCGTGGTGACCGCGATATTCGGCCCAAGAAAGCCATACTTTATAGACAGGTGCCCAGCGACCATATTGATAATCGAGGATGGCACGAAGAAAGGCGAAACTTTTTGGGGCCCTTTTGCTTGAAGCACTTCATGGCAGGTCTCGATGGTGACAATACCGCCAATCCCTGAGCCTACCGCGACGCCGATGCGTTCGAGGTTAAGACGGTCTGGGTCTAGCCCCGCATCCGCGACAGCTTGGATGCCTGCGACCAATCCGTATTGAATAAAGCCATCCATACGGCGAGCTTCTTTCCTTGGGATATAGGGCTCAAGATCAAACTCAGGGACATTACCGCCAAATCGAACGGCAAAGCCCTCTGTGTTAAAGCTTTCGATTGAGCGGATGCCGCTCATCCCGGCCGTAATGGCCTCCCAGCTCGACGTAGCTGTCACGCCAAGGGGACTGAGCACGCCGAGGCCTGTTACGACGACGCGCCTAGTCACAGAGATCGCTCATCGCGTAAGCGCTGTAATCTTTATGCATGGGAATATCAGCGCAGCTGATGCGGCGTTCGCCCGACCAACTGCGTGCCAGGTAGGGGATTTAGGTGTGGGCTTCGATATAGTTGACCGCTTCCTTAACGGTTGTGATTTTCTCGGCTTCTTCATCAGGAATCTCTGTCTCGAACTCTTCTTCCAGAGCCATTACCAGTTCAACGGTATCGAGAGAATCTGCACCCAGGTCTTCTACAAATGAGGCTTCCAGAGTGACTTCATTTTCTTTGACACCCAGTTGCTCACAAACCAGCTTAGTAACGCGTTCTACGATCGTGCTCATGCTTTGGTACTCTCCTAAGATTATGCAGCAGTGCTGCGGTAGTTTAATGAAACGAAAGACGGCTTTAAAGGCTTAATTTGCGGTCTATGCCGATTGCTTTTGCGCGCGCTGTCGCGAGTTTTAGCTCATATACAAGCCGCCATTGATTGCAATCGTCTCGCCGGTGATGTAGCCGGCTGCATCGCTGCTTAAAAATTGCACTAAGTCGGCCACCTCTTTCGGCTGACCGAGTCTAGCCGCCGGGATTCGTTCTAGCATTTTTGTTTGTTGTTCAGACGACAAAGCATCGGTCATATCGGTTGCAATGAAGCCCGGCGCGATGGCATTAACGGTGATGTTGCGACTCGCAAGCTCCGCCCCAAGGGCGCGCGTAAAGCCTTCTAGCCCAGATTTAGCGGCGGCATAATTCACTTGCCCCGGATTCCCCATCCGCCCAACAACTGAGCTGATATTGATAATACGGCCAAACTTCGCTTTCATCATGCCTCGGATAAAGGTTTGGGTCAGATGAAAAACGCCGTTTAAATTGGTATTGATCACGGCATTCCATTCTGCGGCTTTCATGCGCATTGCCAAGTTGTCGTGGGTGATGCCGGCGTTATTAACCAGAATAAGCGGTGCGTCGTGATCGGTTTTCAGTGCCGTTGCAAAATCATCAATCGACGATGAGTCGCCTAAATTGAGCACATAGCCCTGCCCCTGCGGCGTCATTCGCTGGCTGAATTGGTCTGCGCCGGCCTGGGTCGTTGCTGTGCCCACGACGAAATAGCCGGCGTGGGCTAAAGTCTCTGCAATCGCAAGGCCGATACCTCGGGATGCGCCGGTGACAACCGCTACCGGGTTCATAATTGCTGCGCTCGAAGTTCTTGAATATTGGCAACACTCTGGAGATTGGCGGTAGTCATCGATCGTTCGATCCGCTTGTTCAAGCCGGTGAGTACTTTGCCGGGCCCACATTCAACGACCTGTGTCACGCCCGCTTTTTGCAAATATTGAATCGATTCGGTCCACCGGACGGCGCTGTAGAGTTGTGTCACGAGATGCGCTTTCATCAAGTCAACGTCATCGCAAGGCGCGGCCAGTACGTTTTGAAGCACGGTAATTGTAGGCGAGGAGAATGTGACTTGATCTAACGCGGCGCGCAAATCATCGGCTGCCGGGCGCATGAGCTCACTGTGGAATGGTGCGCTAACATTTAGCGCGATAGCACGTTTGGCGCCAGCCGCTTGGCACAGCGCAATAGCCTGATCGAGGGCGGCTTGCGTGCCGGATATAACAACCTGACCAGGGGCATTCAAATTTGCTGGCTGGACACTGCCAGATTCGACGTCGAGTGTCGCTTGACGACAGGCGGCTAAAATTTCATTGTCTTGTAGTCCCATCACAGCGGCCATACCACCAGCCCCCAAAGGAACGGCGGCCTGCATTAACTGGCCTCTTTTTTGGACGATGCGCACGCCATCTTTGAGCGATAAAACATGACTCGCGACCAAGGCGCTGTATTCCCCCAAGCTATGTCCTGCTAAAAAATCAGCAGTGCCGCCTGCTTGCGTCCACAATCGCCACAGGGCGATGCTGGCGGTTAATAAAGCGGGTTGCGTAAATTCGGTCTGGTTGAGCTGCTCAACCGGCCCCTCTTGTACCAAGGACCATAAGTCATAGCCAAGGGCCTCAGAGGCCTCATCAAACGTTTCTGCGACGGCATCGGCGCTCTCGCCGAGCATTCCCTGCGCCTGTGAGCCTTGGCCAGGGAATAAAAAAGCGGTTTTCATCGATTTGATCTCTTAATCAAAGCTGTGATGGGCGCAATCAAGGCAATGCAAGATTCAGCCCCAGCAGATTAATCTTCGTCTGATGTCGTGTGGATTACTTTCTTGCCACGGTAAAAGCCATCAGCGGTAACATGGTGCCGACGATGGGTTTCGCCAGTGGTTGAATCCTCAGATAGGGTTGGTCCTTTGAGGCTATCGTGAGCGCGGCGCATGCCTCGCTTTGAGCGCGATACTTTGTCTTGTTGTACGGCCATAATTGGCTCCTAATCGGTTAATCTTTTTCGGTTAAACGTTTTAATCCAGCAAAGGGACGTTGACGCCCTTCTTCAATCTCATCTTGAGCTTGGCTCGCATCCGGCATAACTTCTATCAGCTCGGGTATTTCAAAAGCCGGGTCACAATCCTCATGTTTTGGCGACATTGGCAGCGCTAATAACAACGGGTCTTCTACAATGTCTGCTGTATCAACGAGGTCGCCGTCGGTTAGTAAACTGTCCTGATCATTTCGCAATTGTTCTAACACTTTTTTATGGCCTGACAAGATCATCTCGATCTCGCACCCGCTCCGCAGTACTACCGGCTCTAAGCAGCGTTGACAGAGCCAATGCTGCTCAAAATGTGCCTCACCAACCACCAAGACCCTACCAGGGCCATCGCTGCTAAATCGCAACGTCACCGCAACAGATTCTGGCACACTTGCGTTATCCAACTCGTTATCGAGCAAGGCGTCAGCAAGACGCGGCAACCGGCTTATGGGCAAAACACCCTCGAGCAAGGCTTCTTCAATACCTGCTTGAGGATAACGAATACGCTTGGGTAAGGCCTCTGTTAACATACGGGCCGCATCTTAGGCATCTCTTCTGTGGCTGTCAAAACATTCTTAGGCGCAAGGTTATGAAAAAAAACCAAAAAATTGAAGGAAATTCGACGTTGGTGCTGGCGTCCGAATCAAGCGCTCGGCAATCAATCTTAACGGGGCTCAAGCTCATCTTCGATGTCATCGCGCCAGATTTTTCTGAAACGGCTCAACCAGGCGTTCCCCCTGCTGAGATCGCCTTGATCAATGCCAAAGGTAAAGCGGGCTCAGTTGCGGCAAAGTTAGCCGGTCAGTCGGAGGCAAACGTCATCGTCATCGGCTCGGACCAAGTATGTTGCACCGATTCCGGGATGGTTCTGCATAAACCAGGTTCACGTGATCGGGCGATCGATCAATTGACGCAGGCGTCGGATCAATGGCTGACATTTTACAGTAGTTTGGTCCTGATTCGTAATGGAATGGTCGAACGGGCGCACGTTGAGTCATGCGCTGTCAAACTGCGCCGGCTGACCAATCTTGAAATTAAAGCGTATGTGACGGCAGACAACCCGCTTTGGAGCGCAGGGAGTTTTCATGCGGAGGGTGCGGGTTTGCGATTAATCGAAAAAATTGAAACAACGGATATTAATCTGCTTTACGGTTTACCGGCGCTCGTGCTGCTCCAAGCCCTGCGCGAGTTGAATGATCCCCTAGCGTATGCGGCCTGGAGCTGATGTGGTTTCACGTTGCGGGCTGTCGCCTGATTTTTTGAACGTATAAAGGTCATGTAAACGCAACCTTAAGATCATCGCCTCACAAAATGCATGCGCTCGCTGGATCAGCATGACCTATGATTACTTTAACTTTTCGAGAAACTCGTTCATTCGATGCTCAAGCGGCGCTAAAACCGAAAACCCTTTCAGTGGGTTGTCCAAGGCAGATTGTGCATGACTGTTAAGTCGAAGCGACGAGGCATGCAGCATCATCCGGTTGGGACGTATAACTAGATCCTGATCCGCATCACCGTATTTGGCGTCACCGATAATGGGGTGACCCGCAGCGGTTGCGTGGACACGGATTTGGTGCATTCTGCCCGTGACCAGCCTCGCCTCCAGCCAAGTCGCATTCGAAAAGCGTTGTTTTACACGGAATCGAGTCTCGCAGGCTTTGCCCTCGGGGTTGACCCGACTGATCCGCTCGCCATTGGCGAGCACGACTTTTTGAATCGGGAGATCAACCCGTTTTTTATGATCCGGCCAAGTACCATGGACGATCAAATCATAATGTTTTTGGAGATGGTCTTTGTTTCGAAGTTGTTCTTGAAAACGCCGTAAAAACGACCTTTTTTTGGCAATCAGCAGTAGCCCAGACGTGTCTCGATCAAGTCGATGCGCCAACTCTAAATACGGTAAGTCCGCTCTATGGGCTCTTAAGGCTTCAATCAGGCCGCCTGTTAACCCGGATCCACCATGGACCGCCAGTCCGGCTGGCTTGTTGATCGCCATCATGAGGTCATCTTCATAGATGATATGTTCGATCACTGAGATGAAACGATAATCCTTTTCCGCTTCCGCCACAGCCCGTCGAATCGGCGGAATTCTCACCAGGTCTCCAGCTTTGAGTTTGTAATCGGGTTTAATTCGACCTTTATTGATGCGCACTTCGCCCTTCCGAACCATTTGGTAGATCCGAGTCTTTGGGATGCCTTTGAGCATGGATAACAGATAATTATCGAGCCTTTGACCTGATCGATCCGGTTCAATCTCAACAATTCGAGCGGCTTCGTGCGTCATTGTTCCTTGATTCGACTGCATTTTTTTGCTGTATCCACGCTCGGAAGCTGTTATGCTCGGTCTCGATTGGCACATTGCATGGCCAGTTTTGATGAGGCGAGGACGAAGTTTAGCGCGGTTTAATTCAGACTGCATTCGATAGTTTTCGGCGCCTTAAGGCGCGAGCGTTGTATTGGGCTTGCACCTAACCAGGTAAGTACCTCGGTACTTAAATATAACAAGTTGATATTGGATCGTGGTGATCGAGTATCAATCAGAACAGGCCGAATGACAGGCCACTAAAAATGATGAGCGGCTGTAAACAGTATCGCCAAATCGAATTACGTTAGAGACATTGTCCTAGTCACGGCTGTAAAAAGCTTTGATGCAAACTGCACATCTGAACATCTCCTTATTATGAATCGAAAGGAATGTGCACCCACTGCGATGTCATAAAATGAATAATGCTTCATTCGTGAAGCCTGATAATCTCGGGTTAGTCCGAGGCCGGAAACACTTGAATCTCTAGGCACATCAGTTGGTTTGCCGATACCTGAAGCGCTGCTCGTCGCAGACTAAAGGGTATCGTAATGAAAAGAATGTTAATCAATGCAACGCATAGCGAAGAGCTGCGGGTTGCGCTTGTCGATGGTCAGAAACTCTACGACCTAGACATCGAAAGTCTCGCCAGAGACCAAAAGAAATCAAACATTTACAAAGGAAAGATCACGCGCGTCGAGCCAAGTCTCGAAGCAGCCTTTGTTGATTTTGGCGGCAACCGCCATGGCTTCTTACCCTTAAAAGAGATCTCGAGAGAATACTTTTCCAAGGGGCCCAGTGAGATTAAAGGTCGGGTTAATATCGCCGATGTGCTCAAAGAAGGCCAAGAGATCATTGTTCAAGTCGATAAGGAAGAACGGGGCACCAAGGGCGCCGCGCTGACCACGTTTTACAGTTTAGCTGGTCGATACATGGTTCTAATGCCCAATAACCCGAGGGCTGGTGGTATTAGTCGTCGAATTGAGGGGGATGAGCGTGATGACTTAAAAGACGCACTGGCGACCCTTGAAATACCCAAAGATATGGGTGCGATTATTCGGACTGCGGGCGTGGGCCGTACGGCAGAAGAGTTACAGTGGGATCTTAAATACCTGCTGCAACTTGCTGAAGCAATTAAGATTGCGAGTGAGCGCTCTTCCCCTTTCCTGATCTATCAAGAAGGCGATGTCATAACGCGTGCTGTGCGGGATTATATGCGTGACGATATTGGTGAGATTTTAATCGACACCGACGATGCCTTTGAACAAGCCAATTCCTTTGTCTCCCAGGTCATGCCGCACCTGACGTCTCGGGTTAAACGCTATACCAGCGATGTCCCATTGTTCAATCGTTATCAGATTGAAGGTCAAATTGAATCCGCGTTTCAACGCGAGGTCCGACTCCCATCAGGTGGCTCGGTGGTTATCGACCCAACAGAAGCTTTGGTCTCAATTGATATTAACTCGGCCCGTGCGACCAAGGGCTCAGACATTGAAGAAACAGCGCTTAACACGAATTTGGAGGCAGCCGATGAAATCTGTCGGCAGTTGCGCCTTCGAGACATCGGCGGCCTGATTGTCATTGATTTTATCGATATGTCATCGACTAAAAATCAGCGGGCAGTGGAAAACAGAGTGCGCGACGCCCTTGAAGTGGATCGAGCGAAGATTCAGGTCGGTCGAATATCAAGATTTGGTCTTTTGGAAATGAGTCGGCAACGTCTGAGACCATCGCTTCGCGAGATCAGCCACATTCTTTGTCCACGATGTGAGGGATTGGGTACGATTCGAGATATCGAATCAAGCGCCCTTGCGATTTTACGACTCATTCAAGAAGAAGCTTTAAAGGATTCCAGTGCTGAAATCAGAGCCTTTTTGCCGGTTCCGGTTGCAGCCTTTGTGTTAAATGAAAAACGTCAAATGATTGCCGACATCGAATCCCAAAATGGCGTTCGCTTAGTGGTTGTGCCGAGCGCAGAAATGCAAACCCCGCACTACCGGGTTGAGCGCTTAAGAAGTAACGATGTTGAATCCGATGAGGCAAGTTATGCGATTTCGCCAGAAATTGAGGAAGAACCGCCGGAAACGGGCGTTGATCTGAGGCCTGTGGTAAGAGAAAGCGCGGCCGTCGCCGTGGTCAGAGATGAAGCGCCCGCCCCATCTGCGGCGCCAGCCAAAGTTGCCGCCGATGTCGGGCAAGAAGCACCAAAACCGGCGGCTCGAAAGCGCACGGCATCGAAGGGTAAAAAAGCGCAAGCAAGCCCTTCGTTGTTCAAGCGGATGCTATCGCTTTTCACAGGTCCAGAGGAAGAGGCGGCGCCCAAGCGAGACGCGAAACCAAAGCGAACTAAATCCGTGAAGGCAGCGCAGGCACAGCAAGCAACCACGCCGGAAAAGGCTGCGCGAACGCCTAAGAAATCAAGCGATGAATCGCAATCAACAGAAACCAAGAAAACGGGTACCGGGCGCCGTAGAAGAAAGAGCCCGCGAACGGATGCGGCCACTGAAACCGTTGTTGCCCCTGAAATTACGGACGTTATATCGCCTGCAGTATCTGAAGCCGCGGTCACGCCGGAGCCTGCTGTCGTTGGCGAGTCGCTTGATCAAGGCGAAGGCAATGGTGATAAGCGGGTTCATGGTAATCGCGAGCGAACGCAGCGACGTCGTCGCAGTCGAACGCCCAAGCGTGATGCGTCGCAAGACGGATCGGACGCGGAAACCAATACGGATTCTGGGGCAAACGAGTCGCCGTCTGCTGTGTCGGAGCCTGGCCTGGTCGCCCCTTCTGGCCAGGATGTGCAACCGATTATCAATGAGACGCCGGCGGCAACCGATTCTTCAACGCAAGGACCTGATCTCGCGCAGGACGCCGGGGCAAGTGCGCCGGCGACTGAAGCCTTGACGGTCGAGCCGAAAATGCGCGTTGCCAGTGACGACTCAACCAGCGCGCCAAATCTGGAAATCGTGGCACCTGTTGTCGCGTCGGTTTGGGGACAGGCTCAAAATGACCCTCGGATTTCACCGAGGCCGACCCTTGAAGGCCCCGTTAGTGAAACGGTTGAATTAGCCCCAGTTGTCAATGATTTACCGTTTGTGCCTGTTAACTATGATGAAAGTCACCCTAGTCGTTGGCAACGTGCAAACAATGATCCAAGAGGGATGGTTTAAGCGCGTACAGTCACATCCGCGTACGCTAACCGTTTGGATTGGGTGCGTGGATGAGTGGTGTTAATTGCTGAGGCTCGATTTCGAGTCGGATGCCAAAGCGCGTTTGAATCGTTTCTTGAATTAAAGATGCCAAGGTTAGAATGTCAGTCAACGTCGCGCCGCCCCTATTTTCCAGCACTAAATGGTGTTTTGGGGATATGCCAGCTTGACCGACGTGGAGATCCCCAAGTGCTGCCGCTTGGATCAATGCGGCAGCCGACACCTTGCCCTGCGCGTTTCTGGCATTCCGATGAATAACATGCGATTGCTCAAGCGTCTCGATAACCGTCTTTGCGAGGATCGGGTTTTTAAAAAAACTACCCACATTTCCGACAATCCGGTGGTCCGGCAGTTTGTGCGCGCGTATCGATTGGATGGCGCGCCGTAATCCTTGCGCAGAGGCGGTGGACTGAGCCGGTAATGTCTGAAGGTCCTGGTAGGCCAATACTGGCTCAAATCGCGGGTTGAGTTTGAGGGTTAATCGGGTCACCACAAAACGCTCGGGGTGACGCTTAAACAGGCTATCTCGGTACTGAAACTGGCAGTCATCTGCCATGAGCGTCTCTGCAAGACCGCTCTGCGCGTCCAGCACCTCAACCGACACCACAAACCGATCGAGCTCGACGCCATAAGCGCCAATGTTCTGAATGGGCGCGGCGCCAACCGTTCCTGGAATGCTTGAGAGGTTCTCGAGTCCGAAGAGACCCATTTTAAGCGTTTCTGCGACCAAATTATCCCACGAGGCGCCCGCGCCCACCGTGACCTCGTCGCCATTAACATGGATTGATGCATCGCTGGATATCAGCACAACGCCTGGCAAATACTCCGGTAATAGGATATTGCTTCCACCACCCATTACAAAGCACGGCACACGCTCCTTCTGCGCGAATTCAAACGCGTGCTGTAAGTCATTCGCAGATTGGAACCGGCCCAAATATTGGCAAACTGATGGCAGCCCAAGCGTGTTGTAGGGTGATAAATCGACCTCTTTGCGATGTTCAAATGGCATTGTGGCTTGCGCTTTGACCGTTATTTTATCGAACAGTGTATACTGCTGGCTGATAATCATAGGGGAATCACATGCAATTAAAAGACAAAACTGCCTTTATCACTGGCGGCGCGTCTGGTTTAGGCCGCGCAACAGCTGAAAATTTCATCAAGGCCGGCGCCAATGTCGTCTTGTTTGATCTCAATGAAGAGAATGCTGAAAAAACTGCGAGTGAATTAGGTGCCCAGGCAACCTACGCAGCAGGCGATGTGGCCGATGAAGCGGCAGTCACGGCGGCGATTGAAAAAGGTCTGAGCGCTTTTGGCGCCATACACGTGAACGTCAACAGCGCGGGCATTGGTGCGGCTGCTCGAACCATTGGTAAAGATGGTCCGATGCCCCTCAAGACCTTTGAGTTTATCGTACGCGTTAATTTGATTGGCACGTTCAACTGCTTACGACTTTGCGCGGATGCGATGCAAAAAAACGAGCCGTTAACAGATGATGGTGAGCGTGGCGTCATTGTGAATGTGGCCTCTGTTGCAGCCTACGACGGGCAGATTGGTCAAGCAGCCTACAGTGCAAGTAAAGGCGGCGTTGCCGGCATGACCTTACCGATCGCCAGAGACCTCGCTCGCAGCGGTATTCGAATTGCAACGATCGCACCGGGTATCTTCGAGACACCCATGATGAAATTTGCGCCGCCACAAGTTCGTGAGCCCTTAATTGAGATGACCCAATTCCCTAAGCGCCTTGGACAACCTGAAGAGTTCGCCCAAACCGCGGCCTACATTGTGGAGTGCGGTTATATCAATGGTGAGGTCATTCGTTTGGATAGCGGTATTCGAATGGCGCCAAAGTAAAGGGCTAGCAGCTCGTTTGACCACCTTTCAAGCAGCGCGCGATCGCGCGCTGCTCACTTTTTGTCAGCATTTTTTGCCATTGACCATCATTCTGTAAGCGCAGTAACGCGGCCCCGAGTTGCTGGCTTGCCGACAGAACATCAGGTCGGTCTCGGATGTTCAATAGTAAGTAAAACGGCATTTCGCCCGCAACGTCATCGAGTTGCACAAGCGCGTCTTCGAGATTTAACCAATTTACCAGCACCTTAAATATCGGCGCAGGATGTAGAAAAAGGTCCGCTCGTCCGCCAGCGACCATTCTCAGGCAAGCTTTGCTGTCTCGCCCAAAAACCGGCGTGATATTGCGCTCTGTATAAAACTGTTGGCTCCAGCCATCGCCAATCAATGCACAAGGGCGGTTATAGTCGCCGAGTTTAAACGGCGCATCGAGGACCGTATCTTGCGACTGATAAATGATCGGTTTTTGCCGCAACGGGTAGAATATCGGCCCTACAGCCTGACTATAGCCCTTGCGCGCAACGCTGGGAAAACTGACGAAGCCGTCTAATCGGCCCCGTTCGACATCCAGTTGAACCCGATTCCAAGATAAGCCAACCAATGTCGGTTCAGCAAGCCCGGCCTCCTTAAATAGGGCGCGGGTAAGGTCTGGTAAAACCCCTGCAACCGCCCCGGTTTCTGATCGATAGCTTAAGGGATACCACTGGTCATTAAACCCGAATGTTAAGGGCTGGCTTACGGCAGTATTGATCACGAACAGGCTGGCGATTGCGATCAACCGCAGTAAAGATTGTTGCGTCATACCGAGCGCGCCATTAAATTCTGGACAAATTGATGCAAGTCTTCTTGGGTAAAGGGCTTACTCAGACACTGATGGGCTGCAAGGCTTGTGCCTTGCCTGTTCAGGCTGGGCACATAACCACTGATCACACCGAGTTTTAAGTTTGGGTAAGTTTCATGGCAAAAGTCGATTAAACCCAACCCGTCATTGAGGTCGGGCAACGCTAAGTCGGTCAAGACGAGCTGAATGCTCACGTCGTCGCTGCGAATCCAGGCCATTGCATCGTCTGGATTCGCAGCTTCGAAGACTTGATGACCCGCTAGCTCAAGGTATGTTTTTGCAATAAACCGAATGTCAGCATGATCATCGACCAATAAGATGTGTACCCCATCGTTTTCCGTCTTGCCCAATCTGTTTATCGTTTCGTCATTACGCTGTGAGGCTTGCCGGGTAGCATCGCGTAAATTTGCTGGCGGCTTGGCGGCGCCCGACAGACTTTGAACATCATCTGTGATGGCCTCTTCCGTGGTTGGCAGGTAAATATAGAAGGTTGTCCCCTCCCCTAGCTGACTACTCACTCGAATATGACCGCCGCATTGAACAACGAAGCCAAACACCATCGCCAACCCCATGCCGGTGCCTTCCGACGCACCTTTTGTCGTATAAAAGGGCTCAAAAATCCGTTCAGACACGGCAGGGCTCATGCCCGTACCGGTGTCACTAATCGATAGGCAAATGAGTTCTTGGCGGCGTAGCGCTTTGGGTAAATGCTGCACACGATCTTCATCGGATAAATCCGTTAAAGCGAGGAAAAGTCGTCCGCCATCGGGCATCGCGTGACGGGCATTAACGACCAAATTAAGCAGGGCGTTATTCAAAGCGTTCACGTCTAATTTTACATTTGCTTGACCCGATTCTGCCGAGAAACCGATTGAGATTGCCCTGCCGGAGGCCTGTTGTAAAAGCGGGAGGTTCTTATTAATCTCAACTGCCAAATCGACAACCATTGGATCTAGGATTTGCTTCCTCGAAAAGGCCAGCAACTGACGAATAAGGTCGCTGCCTCGGCTCGACGCTTCCAGGGCGATTGCGAGACTCTTCTTGACTTCGGGATTCGCTGAAACTTCGCCTGATTGTGCGGACTGGATGACGTCAAGCGACCCTTGGATTAGCTGTAGCAGGTTATTGAAGTCATGCGCGACGCCACCGGTCAGCTCTCCAAGAGCGGTCAGTTTCTGGGCATGAGCAAGATTGGTTTCTAAACGTTTGCGACTCCGCATATCTCGCATAAAAGAAAGCAGCAATGCTCTTCCGTTGAGACTAATGGTGGACGATGTGCTTTCCACTGGGATTTGATCCCCACTCTTTGCCAGCAACGTGCCTTCGCGTTGATGCGAGCGATTAGCTGTGACGATCCTGACCCGCTCATTCCACTCGATGGCGTCCAGAGAAGGCGATATATCGAAGATATGCTTATTGAGCAGCTCTGATTCAGAAAAGTCTAGCAAGTGAAAGGCAGCCTGATTGGCATAAACAATCTCGCCATCGATGAGGTCGAACAAAAGGCAGGCATCGCCCGCGCCGTCGAGAATCAACTTAAGGCGCTGCTCATTTTCTGCAATTTGTTCTAGCTGATCTTTTTGTCGTTCAATGCTGGCGTTCACTTCGGAGACCAGCACCCCAATTTCATCTTGCTCGTGACGCTTAGGTTTTTGGATTGTTAAACCGAGCGCAGACAAACTCTGAATGTCTGAAATAACGTGTTGAAGTGGGGAAATTATTTGTCGCCTTAATATGAAGATTAAAACAACGACCAGTAGCATGATTCTGAGAATTGCAATCCAGAGAAATTGCCGGTTGCGTTCAGAAAAGCCCTGCATACCACGACGAGGCTCAATCGAGAGATGAAGTGTGCCATAAAGCCCGGAGCTGTCTGCTGACGCGTCGATCGGGTCCTTGAACAGCGGAATAGCCTCCCGTGTTATGCTTTTATCGATTAAAAGTGAGACCAGCGGCATCCTTTCATCCAAGGGTGGATTACTGCCAGAAGCTAATACTGCGCCCGAATCGTCTTCGAGTCTCACTGCATCAATAATCTCATTCATTAAGAGACCGTTGATCAGTTGTTGCGCCAGCACCGAATCAAGTTGGTAAGCCGCGTTCACAAGTGCCGGTTTACTGGCGGTAACTGCGCGTGATAGGGCCAGGCGGTCGGCCTTAAGCTCGTCTTGGAATTCAAGATAAACTTGGGCAACGCTGAAGACCATGCTAACCAAGATAACGGCAATGAGCGCCGAAAAAACAGCCCGAATCGCGAGTGAGTCTGCCCGCTTAACGCCGATCATTGACACGTCACAGTTCGCTCTTGCAAAAGGGCCTGTTCTTCTGGGACCCTTTCCAGCCCAGTTCAGCGTGATGCTTAGCCACTTGGTTTGACGTCAACCAAGGATTCGAGCACTGATGGAAAAGCGGCATCGGCGATGGCGCGCATCTCATCTTCCGTCCGATCTTGAATCGGATGCTCAACATAGAGCCGGAATGGATGAAAACCGAGTGCATTGCCCTGCGCTTCAGCGGCTTGTTCAAATTCTACCGTTGCAACAAAGGCGCCTGGTAGCCCGCGTCGGTCTAGATCTAGAATGTCATGCAAACTGCACGACGTGCAAGATCCTCAGTCAGCCAAGGCTTCTAATACGGCGTCACAGGACCCTGCAATTTCTTGTCGCAGTGCATCGGGTGCAACCCGCGTAAATGTGGGTTTCCGAAAACGTTTTGTGATGGCGCCTTGTTCATTGAGCAGCGCCTCAATGCGGTCCAAAAAGACGTTACCCTTCGGTTTCGAGATATCAAGTAAACCGATCACTGCGCCGTCGATTTGGCTCAGTCTTGGCAACGGTTGTCGCCCTTCTGGCATTGCTTCCGAAGTTGGATCTAATAATTCCATAGTTTGATCTCCTACTAAGATTGAATCTGCCGGGTTACTGGAACACTGCCGGTGCTACCACTGGCGCCCCATCCGGCAATAATGGCAGAAAAAAGTCCCGCTCGTCCGCCCGCTCTGACGATATTTAATCCGCCTTCTCGAAACTTGCACAAAACGGCGCTTCTGAGCTTTTCAGGGAGGCCCTCAGCGATGCCGCCAGCGCCCTGAATCAGTTCTTCGCCCGGGATCATCAGCAAATCCAAAAGACGGTCTTTGACTTGTTGCTTGTTCCACTGCGCGTCGCGAAATATCCGCTCATGCTCAGGTGACACGACAAGGAATGCATCAGAGCCTTGAACCATCTTTGGGTGACCAATAACGCGTAATCCTGCTGCAAAGGATCGACAGAGTGACTCAGGGTCTCGAGATTTTTGGTCAACCAAGCCTTGCATCCCGTCGGCCGCAAAGACCGTAACGGTTGATTCTTCAGACGAAAACCCTTTCTCTACCGCGAGTGACTCCCAGCAGGAATTGGTTTCATCTTCGGAAAAGCAAAAAGTGTATTTTCCCGGGTTGCCGAGTGCTGAGCGGTCAACCCCGCCTGGCCTGCCGCCGCCCACATTGCGAATAATGAGTTGTAGTGCGCGACCAATGGTTGCGTTAGCGCGATTACCCTGGCCGAGGGCATTTCCACCGGAGTTCATTCCAATTGCTCTTGAGATTGGGCCGTTCACAATCACCATTGGACCGGAAAAATAGGTCGTAGCTAATAAACCATGCATACAAAACTGATCTTCTAAAACGGCTTCAACGGCGGCAATTACAACCGGGAGGTATTCGGGACGACAACCCGCTAAGACCGCATTGATCGCAATTTTTTCAATGCTGCAGGGGGCAAAGTCCGGTGGCACAATGCCAATGATTTCATCGGGTTGCCGCCGCGTTCCTGCAAGCATTCGCATGACACGCTCGGCCGTGGGCGGCACCACAGGTAGCCCATCAGACCAACCTTGGTCATAACCGATTTCAATGTCATCAACGTTTTCAAAATTTAGACGCCGTGCAGCGAGCATGTGACCAGAGAATTGGGCAGCCAGGCGTTCTTGCATCCCTGGATCGTGGGTCTTTGAACCGCACCCCGGTCTAAATTTCGGCAGATCACTTTTGAATTGAATGCCGAGAAGCGCCTCCCATGCGGCGACGTCCCAGCCAAAGATTCTTGAGGTCTCAATACCATCTTTTTGGATAATGAGGGTGGGCACGACTTCTATTCGCAATCGGTAAGATTGCTCGAGCGACGCATCAAACTCGACCGGAAGACCCGTCGGAAAGTCTTGAGTATCCTGACAGATGACCCGGGGATTAAAGTGCTCAGCGATCTGTCGAATAATAGGCTCGATTAAGGTGCAAGTTTCACAACCTTGTTTCACAACCAAGGTGATTTCTGTCATGGCAGGTTACCCTCTTTAAAATGTTGACGAACCTGCTTTAAATCTTCCGCCGTATCCACGCCAGGTGGCACAGGCCTTATGGCCTTTTCAACTAAGATTTCTGCGCCATGAGCGAGCGCTCGCAATTGTTCTAGCTTTTCGAGTCGCTCAAGCCTTGTGGTCGGCCATTGAACAAATTGGTTTAGAAACCCGACGCGGTAAGCATACAACCCAATATGTCTTAAGTGGTCGTCCGCCTCGATCGGGTCCTGATCTCTGTTAAACGGAATCGCGGCTCGGCTAAAGTAAAGTGCTCGATTTGTAAGGCTTGTAACAACCTTGACACAATTGGGGTCCGATAACTGTTCAACGTGATCAAACCTGCAAGCCAGGGTCGCCATTTCGGTCTGCGCCCGCGCAATGCCCTGAGCAACCTGATCTAAGCATTCCGGGGGCATTAAGGGCTCATCGCCCTGTAGATTGACCACGATGGTGTCATCACTCAAGTCAAGGCTTGCCGCTGCGGCAGCCAGCCGGTCCGTGCCAGACGGTAGGTCCGCCTGAGTCATGACGACATCACATTGGCTACCCTTCAGGGCGAGCTTAATATCTTGATGGTCTGTTGCCACGATCACCCGGCTCGCGCCGCTCAACATCGCTTGCGTCACGACCCGCTGAATCATGGTTTGCCCCCCGATGTCACACAAGGGCTTACCCGGCAAACGGGTGCTTTGCCAGCGGGCTGGGATGATAATGACAAAAGGTGTTGTCACGAGGTCGGCGCCGCCTCGTCTTCGTGGCTGAGCGTATCACTCAAACGCCTTGCTTGGTTGGGTAACATGACCGGAATGTCATCGCGTATCGGGTAAGCTAATTGATCAACCGAGCAAACTAACTCTCCCAAATTCGAGTCAAGGGTGAGCATCCCCTTACACACCGGGCAAACTAAAATTTCTAATAATCGATGATTGATCGCCATAAAGCCTACCTTAAGTTACTTGCCTTAGATTTAACCACACGGGTCCAGCAACGTCTGCGTTCACAACCAATTTGTGACCCGGGTCTTTAACTATTCGTTCGATTGTAACGTCCGCCGGATTTGTTCTTTGAGGGCATTGGGTAGGTCCAATCGAACAACGAGAACGAACACGGGCGCCTTAATCATCTCAAAGTCTAGCGCGCGACATCTACTGTAATCTTTCTCGGTTATCACCACCGGCCGGTCGTCATGAAAGTTAAGATCTTCTTCGCTAAAGGGCGCATGGTCCGGCCAAGGATGCTCGATGACGGCGCAGTCTAAATCCGAAAGGGTCTGGAAGAATCGTTGCGGATGCCCAATGCCGGCCACGCCATGCACCGATTTTCGCTGGATAACATCCAAGGAGACTTTCTGAGCGGTTTTAGCATCAAGTAAGTGGTCCACCTCGACGGCAATTGGGAGGGCGCTTGTGGGCGCAACCTTAAACTGATCGGGCCCATTGACTAAAATACAATCGACTTCTTGGAGTCGTGAAGGTTTTTCTCTCAGTGGCCCTGCTGGGAGCAATCGTCCATTGCCAAAGCCGCGCAAGCCATCGATCACAACAATCTCAAAATGCCTTGGCAGCGAATAGTGCTGTAAGCCATCATCACTAATGATCACGTTGCAGTCGGTGGTTTCATTTAATTGGGCGGCTGCTTGAACTCGATCCCGGCAACAGATTGTGGGCACGCCCGTCGATGCCTCGATCATGAGCGGCTCGTCACCAACCAATGCTGGATCGGATCCCGCAGTGACGCGAATGGCCTGCTTCGTAGACCCACCGAAACCTCGGGAAATCACGCCAGGCTTATAGCCTTCTTCGATTAACCAATTGGCAAGGGCAATGACAACAGGCGTTTTACCGGTGCCTCCAGCGGTAATATTGCCCACAACAATGATAGGGATTGGGCTCTGGTAACGTGCTTGGTGGGTCTCTGAGCGACGCCGTTTGCGACCCGCGAGCTGCTGGAACAGCCAACTGACCGGTGACAGCAAACTCAGCCATCGATCTCGCCGATACCAAGCCTTGGGTAACCATAGTCCCAAGGCAAAGCCCTGCCGCTGATCGCCTGACAAGCCAATTGTTGCCGCCGCAATTGCGGCTTGTGGCGGAGGCTCAAGCGCTGCCTCTGTGTCATTCACTTGATAGAATTGCGCGTAGCGCTCGCCAAGCTGCAGCAGCTCTTGATGCGTGCCTTGCTCCTTAATTTCGCCGTTGTCTAAAACCAGGATCCGATCCGCTTTTTCGATCGTGCTCAGGCGATGAGCAATCACGATGGTCGTGCGCCCTTTAACAACCTGCTCCAGCGCGGTTTGGATGGCCCGTTCTGATTCAGTGTCTAGCGCGGAAGTCGCTTCGTCGAGAATTAGGACGGGGGCATTCTTCAATAGCGCTCGGGCAATTGCCAAACGCTGACGTTGCCCGCCAGAGAGCAAGACGCCGTTGTCACCCACTTCCGTTGCCAAGCCCTGATCAAATTCTTGGATAAAATCCCAGGCTTGGGCATCGCGCGTCGCTTGCTCTACGTCGGACGCCGTTTTGTCCGACAAAGCGCCATAGGCAATATTGCGCTCAATTGTGTCATTAAACAGCGTAATCGTTTGGCTAACGATCGCCATATGACTTCTCAGGCTCTTGCGCGTCATCGAAGCAATCGGATGACCGTCTAACAAAATATCACCAGAGGTGGGCTCGTAAAACCGCGGTATTAATGAGGCCAGAGTTGACTTGCCGCCACCGCTTGGCCCAACGAGAGCGATTGTTTCACCCGCCAAGGCTGTGAAAGAGATATTCCTAAGCACTTCGCCGTCCGCACGCGGGTAGCTAAACGATACATTGCGGAATTCAATCGAGCCTTTGACCGCTTCTAAGACTAAATCGCCATCATCAGGCTCGACCGCTTCGTCTAAGACGTCAAACAGGTCGGCGGACGCCGCAATCCCCTTTTGGACAATGGCTATGATTTCGGTTAACTGACGGATGGGTTTTGCTAGGAGCCCACCCGTTGTGATGAAGGCCACGACATCACCTGTTGACATCATGCCGCGAATGCTGGGGTCCAATAGCAACCAGACTAACCCCGCTAAGACCAAGGATACGATCAATTGAATTACGGGCGTCGCGATGGCAGAGGTAATGACCATTTTCATCGACTGATTGCGATTAAAGGCGCTGACTCGCTCAAACCGTTTTCGTTCATAGTCTTCGCCGCCAAAGGTACGAACCTCGCGATAACCTTGAACGGCTTCAGAGGCCACTTGTGTGACGTCCCCCATCGAGTCTTGAATGCGTTCGCTGATTCGCCTAAAGCGGCGTCCAGCAATTCGAGCGAGCAAGCCAATAATGGGTGCTGCGATTAGAAACAATAGGGTTAGGCGCCAATTAAGATAGATTAAGAAGCTTAGATAGCCGACGACAGTTAAGCCTTCGCGAAACAGGATCTTAACAGCGTCGGTTGCCGCCCCCGTGACCTGGGTTACGTGATAGGTCAGTTTGGCGACTAGGTGACCGAAAGGATGATTGTCAAAGTAGCTACTTGGCAGGTTTAGAAATCGATCGAACAGCTCGACACGCAATGAATAGATCATGGAATTTGCAGCAAAGTGGATAAAATAGTTGCCGATAAAGGTCCCGAGCCCACGGATTAGAACAATGACGACAATTGCGGTCGGGACAAATTGTTGGTTGTCGATCGCATTCACCGTTAGCCAAGCCTGCAGCTTTTCCATGACCCAGCCTGCCGTATCGGCTGGGCCGTCCTGGAGTGAGTCCACTAAGTAGGCAACCAGTTGTACGACGCTCACATTGGCGATGGAATACAACGAAAATCCGATCAGGCTCATGAAGAACGCCGTCCACGGCGTATAACTGAGTAGCCGCTTGTAGATCACACTGTCCGTTGTTTTTGAGGTCATGGCGTTATCAGTTGGGGGCTTCTGAATTCGACTGGGTTTTAATTTGCACTCGGCTGATGCCGGCTTGGGTCAAAATATCAAGTAGGGTTACGACATTTTGATGACTGGCGCGTGCATCTGCCATCAGGACAACGTGCTCTGGCTTTAGTGTGTCGATAGTCGATTGAATGGCTATTGTGAGCGCTGCAGAGCCTTGGCTCAAAACGACGGCATCATTGATCGCATATTCCCCGCGACTCGAAACACTCACGACCATTACATCTTTGGTTGGTTCTGATTGACCGTCGGCCGTCGGTAATTCCAAATCGATCTGTGTTTCTAATTTAAACGACGTCGAAACCATAAAAAAAATAAGCAGCAAGAAGACGACATCGATCAAGGGCGTTAAATTGACCTCAAGAGGGTCTGTTCTTCGACGAACAAAGTTCATCCTTTTGGCCGCTCTGCTAAAAAGGGCACCTGTCGCGCGGTGATGTGATCAACAAGGCTCTGCGCATCTTGTTGCATGTCGATTGCAAGTTCGTCGATTTTTCGAACCAGAAAACGATGGCAAAACAGTGCCGGAATGGCCACGCTTAGCCCAGCGGCGGTGGTAATCAGTGCTTCGGAAATACCGCCCGCTAAGGCTGGCGCATTGCCGATACCTGCCAATTGAATGGCGCTAAAGACTTTAATCATGCCGATGACGGTGCCCAACAAGCCCAGTAAGGGCGCGATCGCCGCGACGCTGCCCAAGGTCGACAAATAACGCTCCAAGTCATGTACCACTTGAATGCCGGTGGCTTCAATGCTTCGAAGCATTGGATCTCGCCCAAACGGGTTTTGCTGTATTCCCGCAGCCAGCACTTGCCCTAATGGCGAGCTGAGCTGCAATTGATTGAGGGCCTCTGGCGTGAGCGCGCCCGCCTCTATCTGGACCAGCACATCGGCCAAAAGGTGTCTCGGCGCAACCGTTTGACGTCGCAGCGTCCAGGCACGCTCGATTGCAATGCCTGCGGCAACAATGGAGCAGGCAATGATCGGAATCATCAACCAGCCCCCTGACTTTAGGAGTTCAAGCACGCCACATCCCACGTTGAGGAAATCGTTACTTTAGCACAAGGACTTGGGTTCGCCTCGGCCCTATCAGCGCCTGCATTATCGAACATCAAGCCACAATTTTGTTGTCAAATAACGTTGCTATCTGGTGGGCACTGAGGCCCAAGTCTTGGGCTAGGATCTCTTCACTGTGCTCTCCAAGGCTCGGCGCGCGAAGCGCAGGCAGGTTGGTGCTTGCGCCAAAGCGAATCGGATTCGCTGGCGCAAGGTAGGTTCCAATGCCGGGCTGTTCTAGCAAATTAAACAGTGGATTGTCTTCCGAGCAATCCGGATCCAGTGCAAGGAGTTCTTGGAACGTATGATACGGCCCAAAGCAAACACCCGCCTCACTCAGCCTTTGACTCACTTCCTGGCCCGTATGCGCTTTAAACCAAGGATTGATGAGCTCTGTAATTAATACGCGGTGCTCAAATCGTTGGCTTTGGGTCTCAAAATAAATTGATTGATGCATCGCTAGTTCGGCGACTTTCTCAGCGATGCCGGTTGCTTGGATGATTGCCTGCCATTGTTTGGGTGTAAGCCCAACCAACATAAAACGCTTGCCATCCTGACTCACAAAATCTTTCCCGAAGGCGCCGTAGAGGTAATTGCCATAGCGGGGCCTGTCGGCTTGGTTTATTGCGGCTTCTGCTAGGTTGCCTAGGTGACCGGCGGTTGCGAGTGCGACATCTTTCAAAGCAATTTCGACCAACTGGCCTGCGCCTGACGTTCGGCGATGACGTTCGGCGGCCAGCAGCGCAGTTGCCGCCATCTGACCTGTAATAGTGTCCCAGGCTGGTAACACATGGTTTGTGGGCGCTGGGTCCATCGGATCGCCCGTTACCGCGGCAAAACCACTGGCCGGGTTAACCGTATAATCTACTTCGGACCCCCCTTTTCTATTTCCAAGTATATTGATATAAATCAAATCATTACGTGCTTTTTTTAAACTATCATAAGACAACCATCCACGCGCCGGGAAGTTGGTTAAGAAAAGTCCGGCGTCATCGCCAGGCCGAGCCAAGAGCGCGGCAATCAGCTCTTGCGCCTCAGGGCGTCGAATATCGAGCTGAATCGATCGCTTGCCTTTATTCATACCGGCCCAGAATAAGCTGTCGCCAGCGCTGGTTACGGGCCAGCGCTGGTAGTCTAAGCCGCCGCCAATCGGGTCAAAGCGAATGACATCAGCGCCCAACTGCGCCAAGGTCATACCGCCTAGGGGCGCTGCGACAAAAGCGCTGCCCTCGACGACCCGCATTCCCGCCAAAATTCCCTGCATGCTCGCTCCTCATCGTCATTATCGTGTACCGGGCGGTGACCGATCATTGGTTCTTCAACCAGCCGTTTCAAGTGTCACTAGGGTAGTAACGCAGCCAACGACCAATCCAGGACCTTGGCGTCAGGTAAGTCGCTCGGCGCCTCGGGCCCGCGCTTTGCGAAGACCTCAACCGAAAGCTTTGCAACTGTTGCGTCTTGAACCTTATGGGTATCCTTAATCGTGATCTGCGAGGAAAGGATATCCCCTTCAAAAACAGGACCAACATGATCACAACGATACCAGGCCAGGATTTGTAAGATATGCGGTAAGCCCATCGCCAACTGTTTGCTGGCAATCGATATGGTGTGCCCGCCATAAACGAGCCGTTTACCATAAACGCTGCGAGTGGCATCCGTATGCGTCATGGCAAGGTTGAGCGTCATTCGGACGAGTTCTGGCGCGCAAGTGACCGTATCAGCGGCTTCGACTAGCAGCGTTTGTCCGACCATCAATGGCTCGGATGCGCTGGGATACCGGGCTCGATAAGCCGCAAAGTGCCAATCCGGAACATGCGCCAGCAACTGCTCGTCAGTAATTTCTGCTGGCATGATGCCAAAATCATCGTCGTGACCCGTCTTGGCATCGGGATCTCGACAAGGGATCATTGGGCAACGCCAAAAATGTAGGACGGTCTCCCCTTTTTGGTTTTCGACTTTGATTTCCAACGCGACCATTCCTGATGCGGCTCGTCCGGGCTTGATCGTGTTTTGTTTTAGCCCGACAACCTGCGTTCGCGTGGTCAGGGTGTCCTGGATAAATACCGGCGCCAGCAGTTGAAGTCCTCGATAAAAGAGATTGCCCAGAACGCGTTGGCTTGGAATGGTGCTTTGACCGATCGCCAAATTGCAGACCAGTGCTGGGTTGACAAGCATCCTCGGTTCACGGGTCACAGACTGACATAGGGGTTGATCTAACGTTAGACGGTTGCGGTCACCAAACAGGCCTTGGTGCAAAGCTGCCATCCCCTCAGTCACGGTAACAGACGGGACATCAGAGAAATCTTGACCGATGAAAAAATCTTCAAAGTATGGGACAAGCATCATTGTGAGCAACCTCGCGTCGAAATGGGCCAAAGCTCCTGTACGTATCCGTCTCGAACCACATAATAATAGTCATGCAGGTTAACGGTTGGGTCACAATGCGGCGTTAGCAACTCCAATTTATCGCCTAATTGTAGTGTCCTAGACGGGTTGTCCAAAGCAACAATGCCATGCTCATCGCCGCCCCAATAGTAATTGAGCCCATCGACGTCTTTGAATTGGGGCGGCATCTTGTCAGAGGCGAGGGATTTAAACCCAGCATCAACGGTCACGGTCCGCGGCTTAGGTTGGCTAATCAAAGTGACCAAAACGGTTAAGGCCACCGAGAAGTCCTCAAAGGTGGGACCATTGTTACTTTCAATATCTCGATACTCAATGTCCATAAACGCGTAGGAGCCGGCTTGTAACTCGCTCAAGATGCCCAGGTCTGCTTCAAAGTCGATCGAACCTGTTCCGCCGCCAGACATCAACTGCACCGAGTATCCTGCGCGCTCCACGACGTTTCTCGCTTCAGCGCCTGTTGCCAGCGCCCGCTGATACTTGCTTTTTCGCTTGTCAAATTCAGGGATGTGCATGCAATGTCCCGCATAGGTTTGCAGCCCCAAAAACACCAAATGTGGGCAGTCGCGGTCAATCATTTGCAGGAGTGCAAGCAACGCCTCGTTCGGCGCAATGCCGGTTCGGCCAAGGCCTGGATCGATATCAATCAAAATTTTCAAGGTTGCTTGCCTTTGAGCAAGCGCGGCTTCAAGCCGCATCACCGCCTCAGGGTGATCAACTACCACAATTAACTGTGCATTTTTTCGCGCCAGTTCGGAAACGCGCGTAATCGTTCGCTCATCGACAACAGGTGAGGTAATCAAGATCGATTCAATGCCTGCACGTTGCATAACTTCCGCCTCAGACACTTTCGCGCAGCAAATACCTGCTGCACCCAAAGCTAATTGTCGGTGCGCAATGACAGGGCATTTATGCATCTTACTGTGTGGCCGCAGCGCAATGCCGGTGGTTTTTGACCACTGCGCCATCCGAGCGAGGTTTGCTTCAAACCGAGCCTCATCCAGCAATAATGCCGGTGTTGGCAAATCCGCAACGGGTACCGGTTCGGCAAGCCGAATTGGGTCAATCGGTCGAGCGTTCAATTGGGCGTTAAACCACTGATCAAATTCCATTGGCTTCCTCGAAGTGACAATCCTGAGTTTGGCAATTATCACCCTGCTCAACTTGCAGCGTGACATGATGAATCGAAAACTGTTGTGCAAGCGCGCGGCTAACGGTTTGATAGCCGTTGGGTTGTGCCCACAGGGGATGCTCTGGCATCACCAAATGCGCGGTCAAACAGGTTTCCTGCGTACTCATGGCCCAGATGTGTAAGTCGTGGACCGCGGTAACCCCGCTAATATTCCTTAAAAATTGAGCAACCGCTTCCGGGTCGATATTGGGCGGCACTGCGTCGAGGATGAGGCTGAGTGCATCGCCCAGCATGCGCCAGGTTAGGTATAAAATGACCGAAACGATGGCCAAGGCCACGACAGGATCTATCCAGTAGGCATCGGTGTAAAGCATGACAATGCCCGCAACGACAACCCCTGCTGAGACCAAGGCGTCGAATGCTAGATGCAGAAAGGCACCTTTAATATTGAGGTCATGATGACTCTGCTTCATGAATAGCAAGGCCGCCCCGCCGTTGATGACAATGCCGATTGCGGCGACATAAATGACAATTTCTGTCTGCACAGTGGTTGTGGACGATAGTTTTTCAAGCGCGCCGAACGCGATGTAAATCGATGCAAACAGTAAGGTGATGGCGTTTGCGAGGGCTGCTAAAATTGTGGTTCGACGATAACCGTAACTGAAACGAGCGCCCGCTTTCTTGGTTGCAAGGTAGCTGGCGATCCAGGCCAAAACAAGACCCAAGACATCGCTTAAATTATGTCCGGCGTCGGCCAGAAGACCCATAGAGTCTGCTTCTAGCGCCAAGGCCGCTTCAACAATCGTAAAGGAAAGGTTGGCAAAGACAGCGAGTCCAAAGCTTAAATTGATCTTCCCGGAAAACGACGGTGCGTGATGGCTGTGATGGCCATGATGATCATGCATAAAAGCGTCCTATTCGCTTAGATTTCCCCAAGCCACTTCACGACTTGCAGGTTCAGTCTATCCCAAGCTGGAGCGCGCCAAAACCGCTAGATGCTTTGCGTTTTTTGCGCAACCAGTCTCGCGATCGCAAGTGAAGCCGTCAGTCCTGGAGACTCTATTCCAAACAGATTGACCAAATGAGGAAACCCGAGTTCAGACTCTTCACGAATCAGAAAGTCTGCAGCCGGCTCGCCCGGCGCCTGAATCTTGGGTCGTATGCCGGCATAGCTGGGGTTCAAACTGCCGGACTTAAGTCCTGGAAAATATCGCCGAATCGCGCGGTAATACGCCGGCAACGCGCCCGCGTTAACCTCAAAATTAGCGTCAGCCACATATTCAACATCGGGTCCAAATTTGACCTGGCCGCCCAAATCGATCGTTGCATGAATGCCAAGTCCTGCGCCATTCGAGGGCGGTGCCGGATAAATTAGATGGTTGAAGGGATTTTTACCCGTCATTGCAAAATAATTGCCCTTACAATAATACAGCTTCGGCACAGCGCTCGATGGAAACCCGTCAATTCCACTTGCAACAGCTTGTGCGCCAAGACCTGCCGCGTTGATTACACAAGCAGCGGTGATTTCAAATTCAGATTGGTCCGCTTGCACGCTGACCTTGAGTCTAAAGCCACGGGCATGTCGCGATATCTGAGAGACTGCAGACTGAGTACTCAATAGTCCGCCATTGGCCTCGAAATCTCCGAGCAGCGCATTCATGTAATCCTGCGCACTTAAGATTCCGGTAGAAGGCGATAACAACGCCCCGAGGGCCTGCACATTGGGCTCTAGCACGGTAACTTCAGACTGTGTGAGCTCGATCAGGTCGGTCACGCCGTTGCGATAGGCTGAGTCAGCAATACCCGTAAGTTGATCAAGTTCTGACGTATTGGTCGCAACAATTAATTTACCGCAGCGTTTAAAGGGCACTGAATATTGCATGCAGAAGTCGTACAACAGGGCTTTGCCTTCCAAGCAGAGGTTGGCCTTATTGGAGCCCTTTGGATAATAGATACCAGCATGAATGACTTCACTATTGCGGCTGCTAACACCCTGTCCGATTTTGGGTGTGCTTTCTAGGATTAGACATTCTTGACCGGCTCGAGCAAGTTCACGGCCGATCGCTAAGCCGACAGCACCGGCCCCGATAACAATGGTTTGAATATGATCTGACATAGCAAGGCGGGCTTAGAGCGTTCGGTCGACATTATTGCAGCTATCGGAAAGCAGGTCGATTAACCGCAATCGCCGCCAATTGCGGAATGCCTTCTAAAAAAGGCGCATTCGCGTCCAACAGGACACCTCGTTACATGGGGAGTGGGTACTGCCGGTTTTCAATTGATTGGGTTCCGACTGGTCGTTGCGGCAGCGCCTCCGGAAATTGTGCTGCAGTTAATAAAGACCTGAGGTGAAGGCAGACTAAACGACCCGTCCGAAGCTTGTCTTTGCTGGATTTCATGCGTTTCGCGGCTTGCATCGCTAATCGAGAATGATCCTTGTCATTTGTCGCAACGCACACTTTATCGGATCGTGATGGCAAGGCCGTCATCGACAGCGAGCTGCTGTTTAATTGACCGCTCTCTCTTTGGCCGAGCTCTCGCTTGCCGACCTTTGATTTGTTTACCGACCTAGGCCAAATTCGACCTGGGACGAA
>ENA-OQVM01000343-OQVM01000343.1-marine-metagenome-genome-assembly--contig:-NODE-343-length-75788-cov-10.314327_pt1 | contig 75788 bp, 68 predicted proteins | sample MGYA00237776_ERZ505498 | MGnify/ENA primary metagenome ERZ505498 (study PRJEB26159, sample SAMN06265151) | marine metagenome | isolation source: Helgoland LTER site | place: Germany:Helgoland, sampling... | reverse complement strand
TCAGTACCGTCGAGTCTTCCCACAAGACGTGAGAACAACGGCTGGAAGGCGGGAACTCACTCGATCACTCAAGGTCAAAACAAAGAAGGAAGCGGAGATTGAAGCGGCTTTGCTGGATGTTGAATTCAACAAGATCGTCGCTACTGCTAGAGGGACCGGTCAGCCGAATGAAGCCACAGCTATCGTCCTTGCAACTAGACTGCTTCAGTCCAAGGGTCTGCTGACCTCTGAGGGCGCAGTGAACTTCCCTCAGATCGATCCGAGGAAGCCAGAACACAGCACCATCGAAAAGCAGCTTCGGGTCATTAAGGGTGTCATTGAGCATCCAGCTATCCTGTTCGACACGTTGCCAATGCTTCGAGACTACCTGTCGTCATTGAAGTCCAGAGACCCTGCTGACCCTGTCTTCCCCCGCTACAGCAAGCCCAAGGGCAACACCAACCTAACAAGCGCCTTCGGTCGGTTGTGGACTGGGGCTATTTGGATCAGTTGGCGTACTGACTTCGGAAATAATCTCAAACTGTCATGTGTGCGTGATGTGAGTGTGGCACTGAAAAGGTCTGTCCTAGCCGTTTGGCGGGATGACTTCCCGCTTTCAGCACACAGCTCTATGGAGCTCCATGACCGCACTATTTGACCAACGCCGCCCTGTCCCTTCGCAATCTACGCTCCAAAGAGCTTGTGGGTGTGAAGCCAAGTTCGATCATGGTGTCTTGCAGGAAGTCGAACTGGGCTGACGGCAAAGGCCCTTATGCCAAAGGTTCAACCCTCTCGAAGGAACCGCATTGGTTGGAAGCCAAGAAGAAGGCGACCAATGACTACAGACACTGCACACACATGGTCTACCTCAACGACCTGCATCTGCCACCAAGCAGCAAGCTCTGGCTCGGTCTGGATGATGCTCAGCAAGATGAATGGGCCAAGGGTACATTGGTGCAGTGGGTGTTCAGGTCGGCTCTAAGAGAGCCAGAAGGCCCAAAGGTCACGTTTTGCAGTCCATCCAAGCGGATGAGGGGCTTGCTGAACCAGTACTGCAGTGCTTTTTCACTACAGCAGGCCTAATAGCTGTTCAGTTAAAATGCGTTACAGGCTTGCTTCGTAAAGTAAAAGAAGCTCTCTCACAGACTACAAGGATAAAATGCCTATCAGGATAATAACCATTAAGGATTGTAAACCAGTAAGGGATAACCTGATTTGTGTTAGCCACTTTGACCGAGCTATAAGCTGCAACCAATATGGTTTTATTATTTGTGGTAGAAAGCCTGTAAAGGCATGAGAGAGGTTTCTTCCCCCTTGCGCTTTGATTTCACTGAGCTTTCTCTCAAGGAGCCTTGATCCCACCACCATGCAGGGTCACTGACAGGTTGTTGTTGCTGCACTTCGATCAGAAGAGAGCCTTCATCACTTAGTCTGAGAAGGCTCCCAGTTTAGATTAGATAATGTCTGCTATGAGCTGTGCGGCCGTTGCTACTACGCCTGTTCCGGCAGAGCCAATTCCTTCAAATGTGATGGTATGTTCGCCACCGCTATCGGTCCAAGTGAGGTTTTGATCTCCATTTGTGGATGTGATCTCTCCAGCGCTGGCGCTCACCCCGGCCAGGACGTCGACTGTATCATGGTTGTAGTTGAAGTTTTTGATCGTAATGGATCCAATATTTTGGACTAAAGGGGGAGCAATTGAACCTTGGAACGTTACTGAGTCAGACGCTGCGTCGGCGCCAAAGTCTAGGTAAACTAGACTTAGGCTGGCGATATCTTTGTCACCGAAAGTCAGACTGTCCATGCCTGCGCCGCCCCAGTAGAGAACATATCCCGCATCTTCACCAGCATTGTCTCCAGCCACAAACCTGTTGTTGCCACCAGCGCTCATGTCGAAAATTGCTTGGATTCCAGGCCCACGACCTAAGTTCGTCAAGGCACTGGTTGCTGCAGCCGTTGAAGCTGCCGTGTAGCCGACGAATGAGTCAGCGCTACTGCCAGTAATCGTTATGGTTGCATTGTCAGGAATATCGGCGTTGGTCCAGAACTCTGGCCCTGCAGTAGGCACTGAAGGCTCCTCCTCTTCCGTCGCCTGTTCGTCGGACTTAGTTCCGGGGATCGAAGATAGCAAGCTAAGGCCAGCAAGAGATAGCCCACCTACTGCCGCACCAGCTGCTTGTCCAAGGTTACCTTCGAACTGTGTCTGGGTCTCTGAGCTGTTCTGCGCTAATTCAAACCGCTGGATATCCACTTCCTCGAACAGGCGAGGAGCAAGACCGTCGCCGCTCCATAGCGGGCTATCATCAGCAGCGAGAACAACAGAGCCATCAGGTGATCGGACAGGCTGAAGTTCAGACGTCAGCTGCGCTCTTATCGCCCCCATAACAGGAAGGCTTTGCATCGATGCCTGTGCGAACTCATCGGTGATCAGCAGCAAGCCGTCTTCAAGGATTAGGTATTGGTTTGGGTCGAGGCTAAGTTCCTCGCCACCCTCAAGTTGGAACACAACAACACCATCATCCATAAGGCGGTAGTGATCCGGCAACAACAAGGTCTGCAGTCCACTTTTGTCAGCATTAGCCAAACCAGACCAACCAATAGCCCCCGCTGCTAAACCGAGTACCGAAGCCGTAGACTTGAGTGTTTTGCGGTCTGCTTTGGTGCCGGAAGTGTCTAAAAGTCGCATGGGTCCCTCGTCAATCAATTGATGCTGATGACTTTTGGAAACAACCGCTAGAGACAGTCAGGACCAATACACCAAAAAAGTTTGAAGTGCTGATGTCCTCACATTGGAGACTGCAGTCCAAGGGGTGATTAACCTTTTCCTGTGGGTAACTCGAAATTTATTATCTTAAAGAGGATAGAGCCTAATGTTACTCTCGTCTTTAGGTCTCCAGCATGGGTTTATTCGACCCCCAACACGGCCAAATGCCCGAAATCGCAGATGTGGAATCATCGCCCAGTCAGAACAAACCTTTACTTTAAAAGGACTCGCTTGCTCAAACATTAGCAGTCGTGAAATTGTAATAAGATCGCCATGTTTGGTCTTGCTTAACTCTCTGTGATTGCGTTTATTCTCTGACGGTGAGGACACTTTCCCATGGGACAGTAATGCTAAGACCACACCCCTAATTAGGGTTCTCGGGGGCTTAATACATAAAAAAATGAGACGTATCGATAGCGTGCTAACTACATATCCTAATAGTTGAATCGACACAGGGCCGTTGGAGTCAGTAATGATTGGAGGTGTCTGTTGGGCTATAGACGCGAAACACGCCCCAATGAATGCGCTGTTTGCGTGTGGGAAACACCATAGAAACGGAGACCAGCCGTTTGGGGCGATCTTACTCGGTGTCTTCTGCCGGAAAAGCGAGATCGATTGATACAGAATCAGTGAGGCCATTCCCATCTGATACCGTTATGTCCCAAGTCCAGGTATCGGACTCGATAGCAGCACTACTGCTAGAACCAATCCATGTTTCGAGTTCATCAGACCAAATCAGGTAAGCTGACCCTGCGTCGTTCCAGTAGATATCAAACGCCGCCAACAACTCAGAAGGCGAATTGTAAAGATCGTCATAACCAGTGTAATCGCTCGAGCGGACCCCTGTTATAGTCCAGACCAAGGCGTCCCCATCAGCATCCGTTGCACTGGCATAAGGCAATATGAGGGGGGAGCTTCGAGTCAGTTCAACCCCATTTGCATTGAAGAATTGGCCGCTGGTGTCAAAGTTGCTTGAGGGAGAAATGCTGCCAGGCAACGGGGAAATCGAGCCCGCCTCCTCGATAACGGGGGCAGCATTTGGACGAGCGGGCGTTGCATCGTCGCCAAGGGCATCGTCATCCTCAGACGAACCGCCGCTGTTAAGCATCGCCATCAAAAGCATGCTCCCAGCGCCCCAATGGTCGAGTGGAAGAACCCCGTCGTTTTCGTCGATCGTCGTTTCCGCAGACTGCGCAACCTCATAGCTCTGAAACTCAACCTGCTCTGACAACCGAGGGGCTTGCCCGTTCGTGATCAACAGCGCTTGAGCCGGAGTCGCCGCAGCAACCGTACCATCGATGGTGGCAATCGGAAGGAGGTCTGGCAGCAACGGCGCGCGCACCGACGCCATCGCGGGCAGGCTGATCATTGACGCTTGAGCCAACGTGTCAGTGATCAGCAGCAGCCCGTCTTGAAGGATCAGGTATTGGTCTGAGGTCAGGCTGAGAGTCTCGCCAGTCTCCAGCTTGAGCACCACAGCGCCGTTTTCCAACAGCCTGTGGTGTTTCGGCGAGAGCATCATCGGCAAACCAGTCTCTTCGCGGGCTGCCTCAGCCAAGCTTGACCAGCCAATTGCCCCAGCTGACAAACCGAGCATGGCGGTTGTGTCGCCCAGTGACGCGCGCCGGTTCGGCTTCGTCATCGGCTGGTTTTGCGGACCCGCTGTGAAAGTCATCGGATCAGCCCCAATTCAAGAAAAATCGACGAAAGTTGACGCCACCGGAGCGCAGATAAGAAATTCGCAAGCTCTTGCCTCTTTTGATGGTTCGATAAACCCAATCAAGCCGTGCATCCATCGGGATGCCGCACGTGAGGCGCAACTTTGGTGAGTGAGGGGGAACGGCAAAACCGCAAATATTACGCCTACATTCTAAGGGTAATTCGATCTCAAAAATGCTTGGACGATAGCGCGGCTCAAAAAGTAAAATAACGCGACATGCTGATATTAACTACGGGAGCTTACTGAGCCTGATTTTTTACATGATACGGATCATCTTATTTTAAAATTATGACCAAGTTTTCAACAGTGACTCAGCGGATGGTTTCTGATGTTTTGATCGTAGAAAAAAACAGAAAACCTTTGGCACTCCATGAAGAAACAACTGATTTCCAGTACAATCCTAGCGTCAATGGCAACAGTCAATGTGAGTGGCGCTGTCGATATTACGCTTGGTGGGTCCATCGACATGGGTGTTGATTATGGTTTGGGGAAGAAATCCGCCAACTTCACTCTGGGACGTATGTACCAAGATTTCGAAATGACCATTTCTGCCGCAGAAACAACGGATTTTGGTTTGCGATACGGTGGTTTGCTTTCGGTAGCATCTCTCCAGAACTTTACCTTTTTGCCCTACTCAACCGATGAGGGCGGGAAATACATGGTCAAGGCTACCGTCAGTCAGCCGGCGGATATCAAGGCACGCGCATATAACGTGTCCGGTGGCGAAGAGGTTGCCGAGTCGAAAATTGTGGCGGTGAAGATCAACTCTGATTGGCACGCACTGAACGATACTAAGACTTCTCATTTCTTTGAGCTGTCGGCATTCAGTCAGGACAACGTTTGTAAAGTCGCAGGCAGGGCGGGGCCAAGCGCGAGCAAAACAGCCCCCCAGTTCTTTAGTCAAACTGAAGAGGGTCGCATTCCAACGACGGGGTCTCTTAAATCATTCGCCCAATCAATTTCGTCCTTGTTCAACATCCGCCGGCCAAAGGCCGGGGATTACTTGCCGGTCGGTCAGGTGGCGAACTGGAACCTGTACACCATCGCTACGGCCTCAACGGTGAATGCCAATCCCGACGCTGTGACCGTCACGGCGATCAAGGAGATCACAAATTGGGTCAGTGCGGGCGGCATTTCTGCAAGTCTGACACTGCCAAACGCCAATCAAACCGATCTGATCAGGTTCAGGGTAACGGGCACGTACAGCACCACGCTAACGGCGGTTGCGACACCGGGGCCGGGCGGGGTAGGTGGGCAACGAAAGAACTTGGCCTTACACGTGAAAGACCGCGTGGCGGTAACCCTATCGGACGAAGCCGTCATCACCGGAGCAGAGGTTTATGGTGGGCCCTTTATGCAGGTTCGAACCGCGTCTTCGATGACCAAGCTTGTGGTGGGGGCAGCCTGCATAGAGGGTCAGGACACGTCAGCGACGGAGTTCTTTCTCGACAACACCTCACCAGTTTTGCGGGCAGGCGACGCTAAAATCTTTGTTGAGGGTGGCTTTGGTACGCTTTCGCTGCAGTCCGACAATTACGACTATGTCGGTTCCGTCGCGCCAATATTGGAGGCTGGCGGCCAAAGCGACATCGATCCCGATGGGCCGGTTCTTGTCCTTGAAAGTGCCAACATACTGGGCCTTCGCCCTTACGCAGCCATCGATTTTCTGCGCGGTGATGTTCTGCTCGGTGGAAGCATCTCTTTGAGTGGCTTCCAAGCCGCTCTCGATCTCTACTATTTCACGGATACCAACGAAAACCGGGTCTTTGACCTCGCGGCGTGGGATGCGGGCCTTCGCTACTTCCATGGCCTCAGCGAAGTCAGCATTGTTTTGGATTCTGCGAGCCAATGGGGTGTTTCGGCGGCAACGCATCTGGTCGGTTTTGACGTTCTTGCTCAGGCTTCTTCGCGCGCGCAGGACGATCACGCAATGGGCGGCCTAAACTATGCGCTTGAGGCTGCCACGACCTTTGATCGCCTCGGCGTGCGTGTGGCGATTGATCAGGCTCTGGCCCCTGAAGTGGCGCTGAGTTATGACCTTGAGGGGCTTAACTTTTACCTGAATTACGAGGTGGTCGAGGCCGAGGGAAGCATTGGCGCAAAATTTAGCTTCTAGGGGGCACCCGGCTAAAATCGCTTGTTTCGACGCGATGAAAGTCCCCAAGCTGCGGCCATCACAGAGGGGAAAATCATGCGGGACGCGACCAAGCAGCGAGATATGACGGCGATCGCTTCTCTGAGCTTCGAAGCGGCATTCCGTGCCAGTCTTGATGACGCCGGCGGGGCTTTGGTCCGCAACGAGGCGGGAGCTGAAAATCTGTGCGTCGCGCAGATCGAGACACCGCTCGATACTATGGTTGCCATTGCTGACGACCACGCTTTGCATATGCTGGAGTTTTTCGACCGCAGCATTTTTGGTCGAGAAGTGGAAGTCATCACGCAGGCGACGGGGAAGAGCGTCGCCGTTGCCGAAAATCCAGTCATCCGCACAATTCGGAACGAGCTAGGGGCATTCTTTGCAGGGGCAAAGGGGACTTTTGAGACTCCTCTTGCGCTGCATGGGACCGACTTCGTCCAATCCGTATGGCGCGCACTGCTCCGGGTTCCACCGGGTGAGACCCGCAGCTATGGCGCGCTATCACACGATCTCAATAACCCACGCGCTGTCCGAGCTGTCGCCCAAGCCAATGGCGCAAATCGCTTGGCAATTGTTGTGCCCTGTCATCGAATCATCGGCGCCGATGGTTCGCTGACGGGCTATGGTGGGGGGCTTTGGCGCAAGCGGTGGCTGTTGGATCACGAAATCCGCCATTTTGGCCACCGGTTGCTTTGACGGTTAAGCAGGCTCGCTTGCTTCGCTGTCGTCGGGCTCGTCCCTGTAACGCTGACCGCCGCCTGAACTTCTGGACCGCACCTTGTCGGCCATGCTTTGCATGCGTTCTCGAAGCTGACCCAAGCCACCGCCCACGTTGCCCCCCTCAACCGAATTCGCCCAACGTTCGGCGTCTGATAAGGCTTGATCCATTGTTTTCATGGTCGAAGACAGGTCTTCGGTCTCGTCTTTGAGCCAAACCAGTGACGTCCGGACATAGACCAAGGCCAACCCATTGCGCCGGAATGTGCCTTTCCATCCGCCAGAATTCAATCCAGCGGCCTCCAGCATCCATCCCATCGATTGCTCAATGCTGCGGCGGGTTTTCGCGGCGAGGTGCAGGTCTGAGCGCGCCGCCATCGCCATGACGCCAAGCGCGTCTTTGAACGGTTCAAGAGCGTCAAAGCGGGCCATCATGACTTCAAACAATCGGTCGCGCGCAGGATCGTCCGGATCGACCGATCCAACCTCGTTCAGAACCTCAGCGTCGATTTGCCGATTGAGCTGACCAATCAGGTCGTATTTGCTGCTCAAGTGACCGCGCAGCGTTGCGAGATCCATTTCTGTGACCTGGGCAACGTCCGAAAGGCTCAGGTTTGCCCAGCCTTTTTCGGCAATCGCGTCATAGATGCGCTTGAGAGTGTCGAGGGGGAGGGACGCCATGCTTCGTGCTCCTGTTATCAAACCAACCAACATATGGGGTCGATGGGAGGGAAATTTTAGACGTTACAGAGTCGCGGATAGGCGTAGGGGCAAAAATAAAGGGCGGCAACCCGAAGATTGCCGCCCTGAAACAGAGGCCGAAGGGGCCGATTAAGCGAGGCGCTATTGTGCCGCGCAGAGCGCTTCGAGTTCCGCAGCGCTCGAACCACCGGTAATCAAGCGCGCGATGTAGGCTTCCTGATCGCTCAGTTGACCGCGCTGGTTGTCGATGAACACGTTATTCTCACGAACAACACGTTGCAGTCGAGCCAACTCCTCGGACATGTTCCGGCGGGACGTTTCACAACCTTCAAGGCTGATTAAGGCCTCTTCCAGCTGAGCCTTGATAACAGCGTAAGACGGGTTTTGCCCTGCCAACGCTGCGGCCAAGCGATCGCGCTCGAGCGTTACCGCTTCCAGCCGGTTTGAGATCGTCTCGTAGGATGGGTCTTGGACGCTCAGTATTGCCAGCAGACGATCCCGCTCGGCGGTCAGATTTTCCACCTGCGATTTCAGGACAATGTAAGACGGGTCTTGACTGTCCAGAACGCCGATCAGTTGATCCCGCTCGCGGCTTACTTGCTCAAGCTGCATGACGACCTGATCGTAATCGGGATCCTGGCGATCCAGCAAAGCAACCAAGCGCGCATTTTCCGCTTCAACCATCGCCAACCGGGAAACAACAAGGTCATAGGCTGGATCTTGGGCGGTCAGGGTGGCCCGCAGGGTATCGCGCTCTTCGACAATCAGGGAAAGCTCACGCTCAACCATGGTGACGTTGATGTCATTGTTGCCGGTCGACGAGGCAATGATGGCAATCAAGCTGTCGTGCTGTGCTTCGAGCTCGGCCACACGGTCACGCAGAACGGCATAACTTGGGTTTTGCTCGCTGATCGTCGCCTGCAGCGCGTCGCGCTGTTCGGTCATCGTCTGCAGATCGGCAACCAGCGTATCGCGGGAAATCCGAAGCGAAGAATAATCGCCAATACAGGCTTTTGCTGCATCCCCGAGATCTTCAAACTTGGCGTCTGCGAAGGCCACCATTTCTTCATCCGTGCTGCAGCTTTGCAGCAAGCTGAGGAAGGAGCCACGGGCTTCTTCGAGCTGTAAATGCAGGCGGCGGGTCCGGATGCGTTCGTCACCCAAAGCCATGCGAGCCTCGTCCAAGGTGGTCCGCAGGGCGCGGAGGTCGAGGGTCAAATCTTGGATTTCGATATCTCGCTCTTCGACCACCATCGTCAGGTTCTGGTTGGTTGCCGTCAAATCGCGGTTCGCGATGAGCAAGCCATCACGATCGTCTGTGACAGATGCCAATTCGATCATCAGCTCATCGATGATCCGTGAGCGTTCTTCGAGTTCCAATTCCAAGGCACGAACACGCGCTGACAGGTCTTCGTTTTCAACCTTGAGCGTATCGATTTCGACGTAGGCCGCATTCAGGCGGTCACGCAGATCAATCACCAAGGCATCCAGAGCATCACGCTCCTGCTCAACATCGGTGATGTGGATGTTCAGCGTGTTGATTTCCAAGTCAGAGCCGCCTTTGGACGCAACAGCTTCATCGCGTTCAATGGTCAGTGTTCTGCGCTCGCTGAGCCAATCGCTCTGCTGACCTTCCAACAAAATAACCTGCTGTTCGAGGCCTTCTTTGTCCTGGGCCAATTCGTCGGCCTGTGCCTGCAAAATCAAGACGTTGTTTTCGGCATCAGCGGTTGCGCGCTGTGCTTCTGAAAGTTGATCCATCAAGACGATAAGGGCCTGGTCGCGCTCATCGATGATGATGGTCAACTGGTTCGCTTGCGTCTGCATTTGCTCAACGGTCTGTGCCAGCGTTTCAATCTGGGTTTCGTTGGCACCAGAAGACTCACCCAAAACCACGATCGATTCGCGTGCTTCTTCCAAGCTGCTGGTCAGGTCGGTGATGGTCATCTCGTTGCTGCTCAGGTCTTCACGCAAGGCGAGGATGATGGTGTTCAAGCGGGCGATTTCGTCGTCTTTTCCGCCCACCGCGCTCAAGCTCTCACGGAGGCTTGCAATTTGCTCGTTCAGGCTCGCAATCACCGCGTTTTTGCGGGCCAAAAGACCGTTCAGGCTTTCGATGGTCCGGCGGAGTTGAGCGATTGTCGCGTCGCGGTTTTCGATGATCTGATCCTTGCCGGCCAGTTCCGAAGACACGCGAGCAAACTCTGAGCGCAAGGTGCGTTCATTGGTTTCCAGCTCAGTGATCCGAGCCAGCAACTCTCCAATCCGGTCGTCTTTGCCTGCCGCATCATTCGCCTGACCTTGCAGGATCACGAGCGTGCGGTTGTTTTCGGCCAGCAGCGCCTCTAGGCGCGCAATCTCGGCCCGGAGCGTGTCGTTGTCCGTGCTCAGACCTTCAACCGCGCCCGTCAGGCTTTCGATTTGCAGGACCAGCTGTGCATTCTCGCTGCTCAAGCCTTGGTTCTCAGCACTCATTTCATCAATCATGCGCTGCAAGCGGCTGTTGGTTGAGTTGGCTTCGGCCAATTCGGTGCCCAAGGATTCGACCAAAACGCTCAACCGGGCGATTTCGGCCTTGAGTGCGGCGATTTCATCGCTGTCGCGCTGGTTCGCCAACGCCGCGTTCAGACGATCCTGCAGTTGACCGATCAAGTCGTTCAAGCGGTCGATTTCAGCTTGCTTCGCTGCGCTTTCTGCCGTGAGCGATGTCTTGTCTTGCTCCAAGAGCAAAATAGCCGCTTCGAGGCCGGTGATCCGCTGCTGCTTCTCGTTATTCGAGGACCGAAGGCGTGCGATCTCAGCCTGCAGAGCGTCAAGCTCTTCTGTCCGATCTGCGTCTGCGAGGCGTTGGGTCAGAATGATGATTTGGTTTTCAAGGTCAGCCTGCACCTGCTGCTGATCGGCGAGCAGGGTTTGCATCGCCATCAGGTCATCGTTCAACCGGGCATTGGCTGTACGCAAACGCGATAGGCGGAAAAGGAAATCAGTGTAACGCGGCAGCTCTGCGGCGCTCTCCGTCTGGATCAGGAAGCCGCCGGTCTCATCGCTCAAGCACTGGATCTGCTCAATCGATTCCTCCTGCAGGGCGATGCCCAGCAAGAACACGGGAATACCGCGGTTCTTGAGCGTTGGAACGAGGTCACAGACATTCACGCCGCAATTGTCTTCCCCATCAGAGACCACCACGATCGCGCCTTGGGAGTCGGATGGGATCTGGTTCGCAGCCAGAGCGACCGAATCGCGCAGCGGGGTCTTGGCGCGATTGACCGGGGCCAGTGTGCTGACGTACCCGCGCAGACTATCCAAAGAAGCGCCCGGCTTGGCGAACAGTTCAATATCAGAACAATCGTTTTCGCTGCGGTGACCGAAAGCGACCAAGCCCGTGTTGGACTGTGCGGTTACATCCGGAAGCACGTCGACCAGCATCGACTGCGCAATCTCGTAACGGCGCTCACTTCCGAGGAGTTTTAGCATCGACCCTGACATATCCACGACGATCATGGTGGTGGTGTCGGCGCTGTCTTGCGCGCTGGCGGGGATAGCTGAAGCGCCGAAGGTCAACGCGGTTAGAGCGCCGAGGGTTCGCGCAATCACGGTAGAAAGTTTCATTGTGCTGCCTTTGTTTTTTCTGCGCGCGGTCAAACAGGTATCAACCACGCTGAAAAGGACGTTTTTGGCCCCTGATACAGGTGCGCATTTATAGTCTTGGCTCTTACAGATGACCAAAGAAACGGCAACGATTTGACGGCATTCCCCAGCTTTTAGCAGCCCGCGACGCAAATTTGAGACAATCATGTCACGATATTTCGAATTTTACGGACCTACTTTGTAGGCGAAAATATCTGACAAAGCGGATGAGCTGTGGGATTCGGTTGTATTGAGGCCAAAAAACCGTGTTTCATTCTTTTTATAGGCACGGTGGGTCGCCGTCGCCCGATGCGAATTGCAATAACCCAGTTTCCTTAGAATTGGTCGCGTAACTTAGCGCATGCTACGTTCTGATCGAAGAAGTCCGCATTGATTCGCTCTGCGGGTTTGGCCGAGATTGAGCGCAGGGTGTTGGTCTGCATATCCAGCAAAAACACGCCAGCCTCGCCGCGCATCGACGGTATTTGAACCGCCGCCTGTCCGTGTGTTCCAATGTCGCAAAAGATCGCGCCGGCGAGGTCCATCGACCCCATGACATGATTTGTATGCTCGGTCAGCTCAAAGCGTGCAATCTCGTCCAGCTTGCTGCCGTTCCACTGGTGAATGCGCAGAGTGGGACGAATATGCGGGGTCTCGATCACGGCGATTTCCCGGCTGCCATCGCCATCCAAATCAACCGCGCCATCGAGGGGGTTCAGCCAGCGCTGTCCCACGCCAATAAATTCAGACTGCGCCATGGGGAAGACAGATGCAGACTCCCCGTCCGTCCCTTTGTCGAACGCATACAAAGCCACAGATGCGCCCAGCTCGCGGTGGGTGACAATGACGATGACTTCCTTGCGCCCATCATCATCCAAGTCTGTGACCCGCACCCGGCGGTCTTCAAAAACCATCTCATAGGGCAAATTGTAGGGGTGAAGCGCCGAGCCTCGGGCATCGATGGTCATCAGGGTGCCGTACTCAAACGACTGCCCGAAAACGCCGTGCTGATAGCGCTTTGTCGGGTTCGCCAAGCAAACCCCGGTCAGATCCTCACAGGGCCCCAGCTTGACCGTATTCACCACGGCTTGAGCATTTGCCTCTGCCGGTGAAAGCGCCATGAGGGTCGCAAAGATGAACATGATGGCAGCAACAATGCTGTCGAGGATCCGTGCGCCGCGCACGGTTGAAAGCGCGGGTGCCATTTGCTTGGCGCCATAGGCAATCGAGAAAAACCATACAAATGAAGCCGTCATCGCGCCCACCGCAAACCACCAACGCTGGTCCCCAAACTGCGCCCCGGTCGACCCAAGCTTCACGACGGTGTCGAAGTAGACGTGCGGGTTGAGCAGCGAAAAGCCCAGTGTCGTGGTCACAGCGCGCATCGCGGTCGCAGGGGCGTCACTGCCGCTGGTCAACCAGCTGTCTTCAGGCTTCTGAAACACACGACGCAAGCTCACCAGCCCGTACCATGTCAAAAACCCAACCGCCAACCACTTGGCGATAAACGCGATGACGGGAAACTGTTCAATGACAAGAAACAGCCCGCCAATACCCAAGAAGATCAGGACGGTGTCGCAAATGGCAGCGGTCAGTGCTGTTGGCAGCACTTGGCCCCCGCGCAATCCTTGGCGAATGACAAACACGTTTTGAGCGCCAATGGCCACGATCAGACCGAAGCCGAGCACAAGCCCAGCGAGGAGGGGGGGTAAACTGAGAAGATTCATCGTGGTGGACTATCAGGCGTCGGTGCTTAAAGCCAGCACACGGCTGATCACTGTTAACGAACGTCCGCTTTCATCCATCCAGCGGTTGCAAGCGTCCTGCGTCGCACGCTGCGCGGACTTTGTGCTCAAGGCTTTGTCGATGACCCCGGATTGCCGCAGAGCGGCTTCGACGCTGGCGCTGGCGATGAAGCTCGGCGCGCCCATGAAGCGCAAAAAGTACTGCCCGGTTGTGCCGCCCAAGCGCGTGCCTTCCTTCTTCATTTTTTCGAGCAAGCCAAAATACGCGTCCGCTGGCCAGTGACCCACCATCGCGCCAAAGGAGCCGAACTCATCAGCAACGCGCAAGAACCAAAGCGCATTGTCCTGGACTGACTTGATCTTTGCGCCGTGACGAATGATCGAGGCATCGCTTGCCAGCGCATGCAGCCGCTCATCCGGGAAATGCGCGATGGCGTTGGGCGAAAAATTCTCGAACGCGACTTCGTGGGATGGCCATTTTTGATCGACGACCTTCCAGTTAAAGCCTGCTGAGAAAATCATGCGAGAGGCTTGTGACAGCCAACGGTCATCGGGAATGGCAGCGAGTGTTGCGGCGTTCAAAACGGTCGAGTTCGAAAGGATATTTTCCAGTGCATCGGCACCGCCCTTCCGCGCAGCGGCCTTGTCGTACAGCTCAGCAAATTTGATCACGGCAAGCGCCTTTCTTAAAATCCACGACCGTCTTTTAGGAATTCGATCTCATCCGCCGTCGAGTCCCGCCCAACAATAGCATTCCTGTGCGGATAGCGGCCAAACGTTTCCAGCACCTTTGTATGGCTGCGCAAGGATTTGAGATTGTCTTCCATACCGGGCCGGTCGAACAGCTTTTCCGCAATTTCGTGCATGGCCAAGCTTTCGGCGTGCATGAATGGCATATAGAGGAAGGCGAGGCGGTCTGGATTGATCCGCTGATCGTCGCCGGCGGCGATGGCTTCCTGCGCCAGCACCAAAGCAAGGGTGTCTGTCGCAAAGCTGCGCGGGTCGTTTCGGAACAGATTGCGGGAGAATTGATCGAGCACGATGATTTCCGCCAAGCGTCCATCCGGGGTCTCGCGCCAGTCAAACAGCTCACCCCGGCTTGCGGCGTCATGGGTTTGGGCAAAGCGCGTCGCGATCGCCTCGTCCACCTTGGCAAAAGTGTTGAACCACTGCTGAGGTGTGAGTTCGTCAAACCAAAAGGAAAGCACGTCTTGAACGCTCGCTAGAGCCATTTGCGGTCTCGTGTTGGGCTAGGACTGTTCGCGAAGTTTGTCTCGCACCGGCAGGAAGCGGTCAACAATCTGTTGGTACAGGTCGCGTTTGAAAGGCACGATCAGCGACAATGTTTCTTCGAGATCGACCCACTGCCAAGCGCTAAACTCTGCGTGTTCCGTCGCGATATTGACGTCCGTATCCTGACCGAGAAACTGCAGTGCGTACCACTTTTGCTGTTGGCCCACGTAGGAGCCGCGCCAAAGCTGCTTCCGCAACTCTTCGGGGAAATCGTAACTCAGCCAGCGTTCACCCCCGCCGAGAAACGTGGTCAGCGCGGGGCTTACACCGGTCTCTTCTTCCAATTCACGGAAAGCGGCTGCTTTGGGGTCTTCGTTGGGGTCGAGGCCGCCTTGGGGCATTTGCCAAGCCGAACCGGGATTGTCGATGCGCTGTCCAACCCAGACCTTGGCCTGGCTGTTAAACAGAACGATGCCCGCGCCACGTCGGTAGCGCGGGTCCAGTTGATCGGTGTCAGACATCAGTTCTGGAAAATCGCAATGCCGCGGATCAGGTCTTTGGCCCGAACCAGCTGGAAGTCGAAGAATTCTTCTTCCGCAGGCTCGTCCTCTGCTGCCGCGTCGTCTTCGCCTTCACCGCTCTCCTCGCTGCCTTCACCATCGCCCGGTGCTGCGTCACCGTCGGCGTCCCCGTCGGTGTTGCCGTCTTCGCCGTCTGTGGCGGGTGCCGTGTCGTCATCAGCGGTTCCGTCGTCAGACGGCGCAGCATTGTCGCTGTCCGCTTCATCGCTGCCTTCAGCCGCTGCGTCGGTGTTGGCGCCGTCATCGAGGGCGTTGTTGTAGTCGCTCTCGTAACGGAAATTCTCGGAGCCATAGCCTTCCAGCGGCTCCAACTTGGCAAGCTCGACCAGAATATCCGGCTCGATGCCTTTAGCCTGAATTGAATCACCCGATGGGGTGTAATACCGCGCGGTTGTCAGTCGCAAACCGCCTTGATCCCCCAAACCAATCAACGTCTGAACCGAGCCTTTGCCGAAGGTTGGCGTACCCAGAAGGATGCCGCGCTGGTGATCTTGCAGCGCCCCTGCAACAATTTCCGAGGCGGAAGCGGAGCCGCCGTTAATCAGGACAACCAGCGGCTTGCCATCGATCAAGTCGCCGGCCTTGGCAAAGTATGAGGCGTCGTCTTCGCTGTTCCGATTGCGTACGGAAACGATCTCGCCCTGTTCAAGGAACGCATCGGCCACGACGATGGACTGGTTCAAGTTGCCACCCGGATTGTTGCGCAAATCCAAGATGTACCCGGCCAATTCCACGTCGTTTTCGGCGGCTTCTTCTTTCAGGCTGGTAATCTCATTTTCCAGGCTCTTGCCGGTCGTGCCCAAGAAGCGGTTGATGCGGATATAGCCAATGTCATCGTCTTCGATGACGCTGCGGACCGATAGCAAGGGAATGTTGCCGCGCGTGACCGTAACGTCGAAGGATTCCTGCGTTGCCGGGCGAAAGACGCTGAGGGTGATGTCGCTGCCCAACTCACCGCGCATGACGTCTACGGCCTCGTCCAGCGTTTTGCCTTGCACGCTTTCCCCGTCCAGAGCCGTAATCAGGTCTTCGGCTTGCAAGCCGGCGCGCGCACCCGGGGTATCATCAATCGGTGCAATGACTTTGACGTAGCCGTCTTCCATCGTCACTTGAATGCCAATGCCGCCAAAGGTGCCGCGCACGTCCTTGCGGGTCTCTTCATAGGCTTCGGGCGCTTCAAAGGCCGAGTGTGGATCAAGGCTTTGGAGCATGCCTTGGATCGCCGCTTCGATCAGTTCCTTGTCGTCAACTTCTTCGACATAGTTTTGACGCACGGTATCAAAGACGTCCCCAAACAGCTTGAGCTGACGATAGGTTTCATCATTTTGCGCTGTGCTCAGCGGTGCCCAAACTGCTGCGCCTATGACGCCAGCAGCGAGAACGGCGCTAATGCCGCGACGGAACATCTTATTCATTGGTCATTGATCCCACTAAAGCCAAAGGATCGACCGATTGCTGGTTGACCCTGAATTCAAAATATAAGCGCGGTGCCGAAGACGTCTCGGTCGCTGCTTGTGTAGCCATTAAGCCCAACGGCGCACCCTGCCTTACCCAGTCGCCGACAGAGATGGCGAAACTATGGAGCCCGGCTACTAACGTAGCGCCCTCGCCTTCATGTTCAATCACGACAAGGTTACCAAACGACCGATAGGGGGCAGCATAAGCGATTTTGCCTTCAAAGGGGGCGTAAACCGTTGCGCCCGGTGACGTGAGCAGTTGCACGCCCTTGGCATAAACCCGCGCTGGGTCGTTTGGATCTTCTTCACCAAAGCCATACCGGATGTCACCCTGCTTGACCGGCAGCAGCAGGGGCTTGAGGTCTTGGGCCAAATCGATGTCGGGAAAGGCGCGAAAGTCGCTTTGACGCTGGGTGTAAACCCCCTCGGGCAGCGCGATGATTGGGTCTGTTCCGCGCGGGGTCCGTTCTGCGGCTTGACCGGTGTCAACGCCTTCCATGACCAGCGCGGACCGCAAAGACTCCACAGCGTCATTCAGAGAATGGACCCGAATGCGCAAGGCATCCAAGGGGGCCAGCTGACCCAAGGCAGCATCAAGGTTCAGCGCCAGATCGCGCTCGACATAGCGCGCGAGCGCCCGTGCTTGCAGGTCTTCACGCGACAATCCCGTGGTTGGCCAAACCTCCTCGCGTTGGCTGAGTTTGCTGGCCAGTGTCATGGCGTTGGCGCGGTAATGCTGCAGCTGTGTGGTTTGGGCGTTGATCACAGCCTCTTGCCTTTGGGCCTCGCGCAGCTGGGTCGTTAAGCCCAGCAGTGCCCGCGCGCGCTGCTCCTCCTCTCCGTCCTGTGCTGCGGCGAAGCTGGATAGCACCACCAGCGCTAAACCACTGAACAGGGCAACGATTCGCCCCATCAAATCAGTGCTTCGCCCGTCATATCGCTGGGTTGTTCGACCCCCAGCAGAGCCAGAATGGTCGGGGCAAGGTCGCCCAATCGCCCATCGCGCAGCGCCAGAGTGCCCTTTTCCGCGCCGACCAGAGCCAGCGGGACGAGGTTGGTCGTATGGGCGGTGTGTGGTCCTTTGGTGGCTTCGTCCCACATGGTCTCGCAGTTTCCATGATCGGCGGTGACAAGCATTTTACCGCCCTGTTCCAGAACCGCGTCTATCGCCCGGCCAAGCTGCTCATCGACGGCTTCACATGCCTTGATCGCAGCGTCGAGGTCGCCCGTGTGGCCGACCATATCGGGGTTTGCAAAGTTGCAGATGAAGACGGCATTCTCTGGGTTCTGGATCGTTTCAACCAAGCGATCCCCAACTTCAGGCGCGGACATTTCCGGCTGAAGGTCATAGGTCGCGACTTTGGGGCTTGGAACCATGATGCGGGTTTCGCCCGCGTTGGGGGTTTCGATGCCGCCGTTGAAGAAAAAGGTCACGTGCGGATATTTCTCCGTCTCCGCAATCCGTGTCTGTCGCAGCCCCGCTGCTGCAAGCACTTGCCCCAAGGTATTGGGCAGGGGTTCTGGCGCAAACGCTACGTGCATGCGCGCTGCGAGATCGTCTGAATAGGGTGTCATGGCCAAAGCGCTGGAGAACGTTGGCCGGTCGCTGACATCAAAGCCGTCGAAGTCCGGCATCAGCAGCGCATTGAGGATTTGCCGCACCCGATCGGCTCGGAAATTAAAGCACGCCAACGCGTCTCCATCTTCCATCGGCACAAAATCGGCGGTTATGACGGGCTCAAGGAATTCATCGGTTGTGCCGCCAAGATGGGCTTGCTCAATCGCAGCGCCCAGATCGCTGACCGCCGCTCCCCGGCCATTGCGGAGCGCGTGGTAGGCTTTTTCCGTGCGCGCCCACCGCGTATCGCGATCCATCGCCCAATAGCGCCCTTGCAAGCTGCCGATTCGGACGTCGGGAAACGCTTTCTGGAAACGACGCAGGTCCGTGGGCGCGGTTGTCGGCGGCACGTCGCGGCCATCGGTGAAGGCGTGAACAATCACATCCAGCCCCGCAGCGGACAGGATTTTCACCAAATGCCCCAGATGATCTTGGTGCGCGTGCACGCCGCCGGGGGATAGCAGCCCCAGCATATGGACCCGCCCGCTTCCGGCTTTCGCTTCACGGATAAAGGTATGGATGGCGGCATTGCTCGCGGCATCGCCGGTGGCAAAACTGTCCGACATGCGGGGCAGGGTCTGCATCACTTTGCGCCCGGCACCAATGTTCAGGTGCCCCACTTCCGAGTTACCCATTTGCCCCTCCGGCAGCCCCACATCCGCACCGCTGGCCGACAGATGCGCGGTCGCAAACCGCTGCATCATGGCATCGAAGTTCGGGGTGTTGGCCAAGACCGGGGCGTTGAAGGCTTCGCGATCGCCAATGCCCCAACCGTCTAGAATGATGAGACCAACAGGTGTGTCAGGCATGGATTATCCTCAACGCAGAAAACAGATGAAAAGATTATCCGTCTCTATACGCGATGATAGGGGTGTCCGAGAAGAATCGTTTCTGCGCGGTATATCTGTTCAAACAGGAGGCCTCGCACAATCTGATGCGGCCATGTCATGCTGCCGAACCGCAGCAATGTGTTGGCCCGCTCCCGCAATGCATTGGACAGGCCATCTGCGCCGCCAATGACAAAGGCCAAATCGCGACCTTGATCCAGCTGGTCGCCCAGCAACCGAGCAAATTTCACGCTTGGGATGTCGTCGCCACGCTCATCGAGCGCCAGCACAAAGCTGGTCGCGGGGATGGTCGCAAGCAGGGCGGCGCCCTCTTGCTCCTTGCTCGCGCGCTCTGGCAATTCGCGCACGGTGGTCTTCAGCCGTTTCAAGCGCTTGGTGTAGCGCTCAACAAGCTCCGTCTCCGGCCCACGTTTCAAGCGGCCGATTGCATAAACGGTGACAGCCATCGAAGCCTACGACTAGGCTGCGGTGGCTTCGTTCGTATCGCTGGTTTTGGTGTCGAACTTGGGGTCCCACATCTTTTCCAGCTGATAGTATGCTCGCACTTCCGGGCGGAAGATGTGGATGACGACGGCATTGGCGTCGACACAGATCCAGTCTCCCTGACCCGTTCCCGTGATGGAAACGATGTCAGCGCCCGCTTTCTTCAAATCCTGCCGCAGGTATTCCGCAAGCGCGCCGACATGGGTGGTCGAGCGGCCTGAGCAGATTACCATATGATCGGAAACAGAAGAGCGTTCGCGCAAATCAAAAGTGGTTACGTCCTCGGCTTTGTTATCGTCGAGTACGGACTGCACAGTCTCCAGCACCAATGCTGGATCGATTTCATTCGCGGTCCCTCCGGATTGGGAGAGCGCCGCCGGCGGCACATTTGGTGCGGCCTCAATAGCCTGAGCGTTCAGGACAAGTGCTCCTTGTAAAGCGTGTAACCCTACAATTCATAGAGTACGCCAAAATTCTTAAACTGAAAACCTCAAACGGCAAAAGCCCGCCTCCCTCGTAAGGGCGCGGGCAATCAGGAGCCGACTGATGTCTCAGCAGGGGCGAAAGAAGAAGGCTACTTCTTCTTTTCAGCCGCACGCTTTTCGCGCGCTGCTTGGTTCAGCTTCGCAGACCAACCGGATGTCTTCTCGGCGATACGAGCAGACTTACCCGTGCGGCCGCGCAGGTAGTAAAGCTTCGCACGACGAACACGACCACGGCGAACAACGGAGATGTCGTCCAGACGGGGTGAGTACAGCGGGAACACACGCTCAACACCTTCGCCGTTGGAAATCTTCCGTACGGTGAAGGAGGAGTTGAGGCCACGGTTCTTACGAGAGATGCAAACACCTTCGTAAGCCTGAAGACGCTCGCGAGCGCCCTCAACCACGCGTACGTTTACACGTACGGTATCGCCAGCGGCGAAATCAGGGATGGACTTGCCGTCAGTCAACTTCGTGATCTGTTCGGCTTCCAGAGTTTGGATGAGGTTCATGGCCTCTTCCTTTCTTTTGAAACAGTTTCATCGACAGCGGCTTGTTCCGTATCCAAAAGATCCGGTCGCCGCGCCGTAGTTATCTCTATCGCTTTATCAGCGCGCCAACGGGCAATAGCCTCGTGGTTCCCGGAAAGCAACACTGAAGGGACAGTTCTGCCTTGCCATTCTGCAGGGCGGGTATAATGCGGGTACTCCAAAAGCCCGCCCTCAAAGCTTTCATCGGTGCCTGAGAGGTCATTTCCCATGACGCCGGGCAGCAATCTTATAATCGCATCCAACATCACCAACGCGCCAACTTCGCCGCCGGAGAGGACATAATCACCAACACTGACCTCCAGCGGCTCGTGCTTGTCGATCAAACGCTGGTCGATTCCCTCGTAGCGGCCACAGAGAATACGCACCCCGGGCTCCGTGGCCAGCTCCCGGCACAGGGCTTGATCCATAGGGCGCCCACGAGGGGTCATCAGCACCAAGCGACCGGGTTTGCCCGCATGGGCATCCAGCGCGGCGTCGATGGGCTGTGCGGACATCACAAGCCCTGCACCGCCGCCATAGGGGACTTCATCTACTTTGTTGTGCTTGTTTTCGGTGTAGTCGCGAATATTCACGGCGTCACAAGCCCACTGACCGGTCTGTAGCGCCTTACCCGATAGGGCATGGCCCAGTGGCCCCGGAAACATCTCAGGGAACAGGGTGAAGACGGTGGCGGTGAATGACATGGCGCTAGTGTACGTTACCCTGCTCGTCTTGAGCAGTGACTTCTGGCGGTGGGTTTAAAACCACGTAGCCTTCGCGCATGTTTATTTCTGGAAAATTCGCGTTGCTAAACTCGTAGGAACGGACTTTGCCATCCTCGTGCAGCACGTCGACAATATCGCCCGCACCATGATCGAGGATGTTGCGGATCAAACCCGAGATCTGACCGTTGGCGTCGCGTGTCTCCAACCCCAATAGATCAGAGGTGTAGAATTCATCATCGTCGAGATCGTCGGGCAGGTCTTCGCGGAGGATATAGAGCTCCACACCCCGCAGCGCATCAGCACCATCGCGGTCATCAACGCCGTCAATCTCACACAGCAGCGTGCCTTTGGCATCTCCAACAATGGAAATGTCATACACAAGGCTACCATCGTGATTTGTTACGTCACCGTATTCAACAAAGGCGTCTGGATCTTCGGTAAACGAACGTATCTTCACGGTTCCCCGCACGCCGTGCGGGGATGTGATGACGCCGATTTTCAGACGTTTTGGTGTTTCGGTTGAAGTTGTCATGGACAATGACCCTCGACCTGAAACCGTGAGTGCTTACTCTTCAGCTGCTGCTGCTTCTTCAGCAGCAGGTTCAGCAGCGGCTTCAGCAGCAGCTTCGGCTGCGGCCTTTGCTGCTTCTTCCTTCTCGCGAATGCGCTCAAGTGCTTTTGTCTTTGGCCTGTCTTTCTTGGTCTGCTCAGTGCGAGCTTTTGACTCAACAAGACCAGCCTGCGCCAAAAGACGCTGAACACGATCAGAAGCCTGAGCGCCAACAGACAGCCAGTGCGTGACGCGATCGCCTTTAATCACGAGACGGTTTTCGTCGCCGTGTTCGAGCATTGGGTTGTAGGAACCAACGCGCTCGATGTAACGGCCATCACGTGGCATGCGGGAATCCGCAACAACCATGCGGTAATAAGGACGGTTCTTGGCGCCACCACGGGCCAAGCGAATTTTCAAAGACATATTGTCGATCCATTCATTTTTTATGGGGTTTGGCACCAACCGATAAGCGCTGATACCGGGCCGTGGGATCTACGGCCTAAAACGAAGTTAGTTTTTGAAACCAGGCGGGAGTCCGCCCGGCATCTTGGGCAGGCTCTTAGGGTCGATACCGGATTTGGTCAACATTTCTTGCAGTTCTGCGGGGTCCATATTCCCCATGTCTGGCATGCCGCCACCTCCGGGCATGCCCGGGAAGCCCCCTTTTCCGCCCATTTTCTTCATGCGTTTCATCATCTTTGAGGCCTTGTCGAACTGCTTCAACAGCTCGTTGACCTGCTGGACCGACGTGCCAGAACCCGCCGCGATTCGCTTTTTGCGGTTTGCTTTGATGACATTGGGGAAGGTTCGCTCCTGCACGGTCATCGAGTCGATAATCGCGATCTGGTGCTTCACTTTGCGCTCGTCCATGCCGGCAGCGGCCATTTGCTTCTTCATCTGGCCTGCGCCGGGCAACATCGACATTAACCCCTGCAGACCGCCCATCTTGTTCATTTGCTGAAACTGAGACCGCAAGTCGGTCAGGTCGAAGGAGCCTTTCTTGAGCTTCTTCGCCATCTTCTTGGCTTCATCCTCGTCAAAGGCTTCTGCCGCCTTTTCGACCAGTGAAACCACGTCACCCATGCCCAGGATGCGACCGGCGATGCGGTCAGGCTGGAACGTTTCCAGCGCGTCCATTTTCTCGCCCATACCCAGCAGCTTGACCGGCTTGCCCGTCACGCCGCGCATCGACAGCGCAGCACCACCACGGGAGTCACCATCCACCCGCGTCAGCACCAGACCCGTAATGCCAACCTTTTCGTCAAAGGCGGTCGCCGTGGTGACGGCGTCCTGACCGGTCATGGCATCAGCAACCAGCAGCGTTTCGTGCGGCTGAACCAAATCGCGAACGGCCACGACTTCATCCATCAGGGCATCATCGATGGTCAGACGACCTGCCGTATCGAGGATAACCACGTCATAGCCCCCAGAGCGGCCTTCACGCATGGCCCGCTCTGCGATCTGTGTTGCGCCTTCGCCGGCAACAATCGCCAGGCTATCGACGCCCGTTTGCTCACCCAAAACCCGCAGCTGCTCTTGGGCTGCTGGACGGTGAACATCCAGTGACGCCAGCAGAACGCGGCGCTTGTCCTTTTGCGTCAGGCGAAGCGCGATTTTTGCGGATGTTGTGGTTTTACCGGAGCCCTGCAGACCAACCATCAGGATCGGAACGGGCGGGTTACCATTGATCTTCAGCGCGCCTTCGCCGTCGGCGGGCGTCAGCGTCTCGACGAGCGCGTCGTGAACGATCTTCACAACCTGTTGGCCCGGCGTCACCGAAGAGAGCACTTGCTCCCCAATCGCGCGTTCTTTGACTTTGTTGATGAGGTCTTTGGCGACGGGCAGGGCCACGTCAGCCTCAAGCAGGGCGATGCGGATTTCACGCGCAGCGGCAGAGACATCGGCTTCGCTCAGCTTTCCTCGTCCACGCAGCGTATTAAACACGCCCTCAAGGCGGTTGCTCAGACCTTCAAACATGTCGGCTCATTTCTTGGTTTGGAACTTCCTAGTCACTGACATAGGCTCTACCAGCCGACCACGCAAACGCAGGAAAGTTGAAATCGTTGAAAAATACTGTTTTTGCCCCGTTGATCGCTTGGATGGCACTGCTCTTTACCCCCTTGGCCGGTGCCGCCGGGATTGATCAAGAAGCCTATATTGAGGGCGACGTCTTGCGTGCGCTGGTCTTGGACAAGACGTGGTACGGGCGATCGGTGGGGGGTGGCTTTGATTGGGTGGAGTATTACAGCCCAAACGGCGATGCATTTTACCTCGATGATCAGGGGTTTTTGCCGGGAACTTGGACCATCGTGGGGGATCGAGAGATCTGTTTTGACTATCCGGCGCTTGGCACCTTTTGCTTTGCCGTTTACGAAACCGACCAAGGTCAGATCGCGATCTATGATCTGGACGACAATACCCTGATCCATATCACGACGGAAATCGTCGCTGGGGACCGCGAGGGCCTGAGCCGCCGATGATTGCCGGGGATGAACGGTGGCGGAAATGAGTTTTTTAATCCGGTTCATTCATGCCTGAGCGCGAAGATTAGCAGGTGCCTTGCGCAACTGGTGGCGCGAATGGGCGGTTTTTTGGCGTGGGGTCTGTCACGCTGAAACCTTACAGTGGCCAATGACGACCGCTGAACGAGAAGTACTTGGCATCCGATGGCAGTTCGTCCACCGCTCCTAAGGCCGGTTTCACAGTCGGAAAACCTGACAAGCCTATTTCTCGGCCTTCTCTACGGCTTGGAAAACCTCCCACGGGCTTTTGTCGTCACGATCATCTCTTATGACGCGTTGCGGCTTATGGGCAGTGAGAGCAATGCATCCTATATGCTTGCCTGTGCTGCCATTGGCTCGCTGGTCGTTACCCTCAATTCCGGGCGGTTGATCCGCCTTATGTCCCGCAAGTGGGTGTTCACCCTTGCCGTGGCAGGGCTCGGCCTTGCTGGGGTTTTGACCATGTGGGGTGATCCGTGGCTGTTTACCTTGGGGCTGTTTTTCCGCAACGCCGGGGCCGGACTGACCTTGGTTATTCTCTCGCTCTACGTGCTCGACTTTGTGCCACAAAAAGATTTGGTACAGGCGGAGAGCCGCAGGATGTTCTTCGCAGGCGCAGTCTGGCTCTTCGCGCCCACCGCGGGCGTCTTTGTCTGGCATGCCTTTGGACCCGCAACAGCCTACTTGATGACCGTACCGGCGGCCGGCCTGCTGTTGACGGTGTTCTGGGCGTTGCGTCTGCGCGAGGCTGAGAACGTGGACGCCGAGCCGACCAAGGCGCGGGTCAACACGCGGGAAGCCATGCGCCGCTACTTCAACGACCCAAACCTCGCCATTGCCTACTTTATTGCTGTCAGCCGTTCCGTGTTCTACGTGTCGATCTTCACCTACGTTCCCATGTACGTCGTCAGCGTGGGTTTGGACGAAGCGCTGGGGGGCTACTTTATCTCTGCCTCGACGCTGGTTCTGTTCGCCGGGCCATTCCTGTCGCGGTTTGTCCCGATGATTGGTGTGCGACGGCTGATCATGTGTTCATTCTTCTTCGCCGCGTTTTGCTTGATTATTGCGGGCAACCTGACGGCCAGCCAAGCCTACCTCGTGTTTGGCTTGCTGCTGGCTTCAACGGTGTCAGCCAGTGTCTTGGATATTGTCGGAAATCTGCCGTTCATGCGGTTGGTAAAGCCCGAAGAGCGCACGGAGATGAGCGTGGTCTTCTACACATGGCGGGATTTGAGCTTTGCAATGACGCCCTTGTTTGGCGGATTTATCATCTCGCTGGGCGGTATCGAGGCCGTGTTTGTGGTTCTCGGCGCCATGTTCTGCTTGATGACGGGCCTGACCTTCGCTTTGCCGCGCATCGTCATGTCCAACGATGCGCGGCCAGCGATCTAGTCTCGTCGCGCGATCTAGCCGCGCAACGCGCCACCAAGGTTCTTCGCAACCAAAGCAACGATCTTTTCTGAAACGCCGTCGATGTCTTCATCCGTCAGCGTGCGCTCGGTTGGCTGCAACGTCACGTCTACAGCCAGCGATTTTTTGCCTTCAGGCACGTTGTCACCAACATAAACATCGAACAGAGCAACGCCGGAAATCAGCGTTTTGTCAGCCCCACGAACGGCCTTAACCAGCTTCTCCGCCGACACGTCCGCATCGACGATAAAGGCGAAGTCACGCTTCACCGGCTGAAAGGCAGACGGCTTGAGCAGCGGTTTTGCGGTGCCGGGCTTGCCCTTCTTTGGTGGGACTTTATCCAAGAACAGCTCAAAGCCCACCATGCGGCCTTTGATGCCCAACGCACGCAAAGCCTTGGGGTGAAGCTCACCGAAAACCGCCAGCGTGTTCTTGCCCAGTCCCATGGTGCCGGAACGACCCGGATGGAACCACGCGGGAATGTCTCGCGTGTCGGTCATCAGGTTGTCAACGGGTGCGCCAAATGCTGCCAGTGCGGCGAGTGCGTCAGACTTGGCGTCAAAGGCATCAACCGCGCGAGCGCCGCCCGCCCAGTGGCGCGGATGGGCCGAACCCATGCGCACGCCACCCACGGTTGGCACCTGTCCATCCGGCTTGGTGGACAGAAAGCGCAAGCCCGCCTCAAACAAAGCAACGTCGCCGTAGCCCCGGTCATTGTTCCGGCTTGCGGCCATGATCAAGTTGGGCAGCAGCGACGGGCGCATGACGTCCAGATCGGCGCTGATGGGGTTGGCGAGCAGCAAGTCAGATTGGCTGTCGCGGTCCCAACCAAAGTGTTGGGCAATCTCGGAGGAGGTAAACGACCACAGAACCGCCTCGTCCATGCCTTCGGCGGCCAAAGCACGCTTCAGGTCGCCCATGGCCCGTTGGTGCGCAGACAAAGCCACCGCAGGCATATTATCAGGCCGGGTAAAGGGGGTGGTTGGCAGCGCATCCAGACCGATGATGCGCAGCACTTCTTCAACCAAATCGGCCTGACCGTCGATGTCAGGACGCCAAGAGGGGACTTGAACGGTGGAACCGCTGACCCGAAAGCCGAGGTCTTCAAGAATGGCCGTTGCTTGCGCGGTTTCAACGGCCATGCCGCCGCGGCGCTCAATCATGCCAAAGTCAAACTCAATGGATTTTTGCCAAGCCGGTTCTTGACCCGCGATGTGGACTTCACCCGGCTCGCCGCCGCAGAAATCCAGAATGTACTGTGTTGCGATGTCCAGTCCATCCACCGCAGATGCACTGTCCGTCCCGCGTTCAAAGCGGAAGCGCGCATCGGTGTGAATGCCCAGCTTGCGGCCTGTGCGTGCAATGTTGGACGGGTTCCACAAAGCAGCTTCGACCAGCACGTTGACCGTGTCTTCAGAGCAGCCCGTTTCCGCCCCGCCAATGATACCGCCCAAGGACACCACGCGATCAGAGTCAGCAATCACCACCATTTCAGGGTCAAAGCTGTATTCCTTGTCGTTCAGTGCCATCATGGACTCGCCATTCGTGGCGTGCCGCACTGTCAGCGAGCCGCCAGCGATTTTGTCAGCGTCAAAGACGTGCATGGGGCGGTTTTGGTCCAGTGTCATCCAGTTGGTGATATCCACCAAAGCAGAAATCGGCTTTTGACCAATGGCCTCCAGCTTGCGTTTCAGCCAGTCAGGGGACTCGCCATTCTTGACGTTCCGCACGACCCGGTAGGTAAAGATCGGGCAGTTTTCCGTCTCAATGGTCACCGAAACCGGGCTGGCGCCAGTGCCGCCGACGTAAGCCGCGCGGTTGTCGCGCAGCGTGCCGAGCTTCGCGGCTGCCAAATCACGCGCAACCCCGCGGACGCCAAGACAATCAGCACGGTTGGGCGTCACGTTGATCTCAATCACAGGATCATTGATGTCGCGATAGTCGATGTAGGCCATGCCAATGGGGGCATCTTCGGGCAGCTCGACGATACCGTCGTGGTCCTCAGAGATCAGCAGCTCCTTTTCAGAGCACAGCATGCCTTCGGACCGCTCGCCGCGAATGGAGCCCAGCTCAAGGGTGAAGTCCTTGCCCGGGATGTACGTGCCAACGGGCGCAAACACCGACACCAACCCCGTCCGCGCGTTTGGCGCGCCGCAGACAACATTGTAGAGGGTGCCATTGCCCGGATCCACTTTACAGACCCGCAGCTTGTCAGCGTTTGGGTGCTGCTCAGCGGAGATCACCTTGGCCACCACAAACGGGGCCAAAGGGCTTTCTTCGATTTCTTCAAGCTCAAGACCAACGGCGGTTAACTTGTCGGTAACAGCCCGCAGGTCTGCATCGGTATCGAGGTGCTCTTTGAGCCAATCCAGCGTGAATTTCATGGGTTAGCGCCCCCGAACCAGAGATGGGAGAAGATGCGGCTCGAAGCCGTAGTGCTGTAACCAACGGACGTCGCCGTCAAAGAACGTGCGCAAGTCGGGGATCCCGTACTTCAGCATGGCCAGACGCTCGATGCCCAAACCAAAGGCAAAGCCCTGATACTCTTCGGGATCCAAGCCACAGGCTTCCAGAACCCGCGGGTTCACCATGCCCGAGCCAAGGACTTCCAACCAGTCGTCCCCCTCACCAATCACCAACTTACCGCCCGAGCGGTCGCAGCGAATATCAACCTCGGCTGAGGGTTCAGTGAACGGAAAGTATGAGGGACGGAACTGCAAGGTCAGGTCCGGAGCGCGGAAGAAGGTTCGACAGAACTCCAGCAAGCAACCCTTGAGCTGCGCCATGTTGGACGTTTTGTCGATCACCAGCCCTTCGACTTGGTGAAACATCGGGGTGTGGGTCGCATCGCTGTCTGAGCGGAATGTGCGCCCGGGAACAATCACCCGAATGGGCGGCTTTTCTTTCAGCATCGTGCGGATCTGCACGGGCGAGGTATGGGTGCGCAGGACCAGCGAGCCTTCATCGCCGCTGTGGCCGTTCATGTAGAACGTATCCTGCATTTGCCGCGCTGGGTGATCGGTGGGCATGTTGAGGGCGGTAAAGTTGTGCCAGTCGTCCTCGACTTCTGGCCCTTCAGCCCAAACAAAACCCATCTGGCCAAAAATATCGATGATCTCATCAATTGTTTGCGTGATGGGGTGCAGGCGTCCCACTTTGCGGGGGCGCGGGGACTGCGACACGTCGATGGCTTCGGCGGCCAAGCGCGCGTTCAGCTCCGCATCGGCAAAACCGGATTTTTTGGCATCCAACGCGCCTGCGATCACGTCCTTCAACGCGTTCAGCGCCTGTCCGGCCGCCTTTCGCGCTTCGGGGTCCAGACCGCCGAGTTGTTTCATCTGCGCGGTGATTTCGCCTTTCTTACCTAAGGCGGAAACGCGGATGTCTTCCAGCGCGGCAACGTCGCCTGCGGCGTCGATACGGGCCATAAGATCCGACTTGAGGGCTTCTAAATCCATCATCGACCACTTGTGTCTATTGGTGTTGTTCGCGGCACTATGCCAGTAAGCGCGCCTCGGGTGCAGCGCTGCTAGGTCTTTGGCCGCATGCGTGAGGCGCAACGGGAGCCCGGCGCGTCAGCACAAAAAAAGGGGCCGCAAAGCCCCTTTTCTGTCGCCAAGAGCAAACCGACTTAAGCGGCTGCCTTTTCCAACGCGCCCTTTGCCGTTGCAACAATCGCTGCAAAAGACTCAGGCTCACGCGCTGCAATGTCGGAAAGAACCTTACGGTCAACTTCGACACCGGCTTTGTTCAAGCCGTTCATCAGCTGGGAGTACGTCAGGCCGTTTTCACGGGCGCCGGCGTTGATCCGCTGGATCCACAGACCGCGCATCTGCCGCTTTCTGGTGCGACGGTCGCGGTATGCGTACTGCAGATCCTTATCGACGCGCTGTTTAGCGGTCTTGATCAGGCGGGAACTTGCGCCGCGCGAACCTTTCGCGAGCTTGAGAACCTTCTTGTGACGAGCGTGGCTGGTGACGCCGCGTTTAACTCGAGCCATCTATTCAGCCCTCCCTATGCCTGAGCCATGGCCGCACGCTGCGCACGGGACTTCCGGCGCTGCTTACGGTCGTAAGGCATGTAAACTTTAACCAAGCGTGCATCCGCTTCGCACATGATGGATGTGCCGCGGGCTTTACGCTTCATTTTCTGGGGCTTGTTTGACTGCATGTGGCGCATGAACGCGTTATTCATGCGAACTTTGCCAGACCCAGTCATGCGGAAACGCTTTTTGGCGCCCGACTTTGTCTTCATCTTCGACATTTCATCTACTCACTAAAAGTGTTGATACGACCGCGCGCAGGCATGTCGATTAGGCCAAGCGCACAGGGGACTCGCACTGCGACCGTAAAGACGCAAAGCGATTGGCGGTTTCTATAGGGGGGAACCACCCTTGGCAAGCGTTGGCTTACGCAAGGGTGGGTTTCAACGGATAATGGGCCCGCTGACCGGTCTTTAGGTCGGCTTGGGCGCTACGATCATAACCATTTGGCGGCCTTCCATCTTTGGATGAGCCTCCAACTTCACAGCATCACCCAATTCAGCCTGCACACGCTCAAGAACGCGGCGACCCAAATCCTGGTGTGCCATCTCACGCCCACGGAACCGCACGGTGAACTTCACCTTGTCTTCGTTCTCAAGGAACTTGTTCGCGTTGCGCATTTTGGTTTGGTAATCGTGATCGTCGATGCCTGGACGCATCTTGATTTCTTTCAGCTCAACGATCTTCTGGCGTTTGCGCGCCTCGTTGGCTTTCTTTTGCTGTTCATATTTGAACTTGCCGAAGTCCATGATCTTGCAGACCGGTGGATCTACGTTTGGGGACACCTCAACCAAGTCGAGGCCGGCTTCTAGCGCGCGATCAAGTGCGTCGCGCGTTGTGAGGACACCGTAGTTGGTACCTGCATCGTCAATAAGACGGACTTTAGGTACGCGAATATCGCGGTTGGCCCGAAACTGATCCTTTTTGTTCGGCTCCAAACGAAGGGGTGGACGTGCTATGATTCTAATCCCTGTAGTGAAAAATGAGTACAGCGTCGCTGTGTACGCCAGCGGCGTCTGCGTCAAGCAAATAACACCAACAGTTGCACCCGTTAAGCGTCAACACATACAAATAATGCGAATTGGCCAAGATATTAGACATTCTTGGCCAATTTTATTGGTTTCAGCTGTATGGCGCCCGCGTTAGGTCGCTGATCTGCTCCAACGCAGCATCCAGCGCCATCATTTCTTGATCTTTGCCGCCCAACGTCCGGAGCGCGATGGTTCGTTCATCCGCTTCGCGACGACCGACGACGGCAACCAATGGCACCTTTTGGTGCGAGTGCTCGCGGATCTTGTAGTTGATCTTTTCGTTGCGCAGGTCCGAAACGGCCCGAATGCCCCGACTTTTCAGCTCGGCAACCACTTCTTCGGCGTAGTCGTTGGCGTCTGTTGTGATGGTTGCCACCGTCACTTGCGTCGGCGCGAGCCACAGCGGCAGTTTGCCCGCGTAGTTCTCGATCAAGATACCAATGAAGCGTTCGAAGGAGCCCAAAATCGCGCGGTGCAGCATGACTGGACGCTGCTTGGATCCATCCTCGGCGATGTAGTTGGCGTCCAGGCGCTCGGGCAGAACGAAATCGACCTGCCATGTCCCGCATTGCCAATCACGACCAATGGCGTCCCGCAGCACAAACTCCAGCTTTGGACCGTAAAACGCCCCTTCGCCCGGGTTCATGGTGTAGGGCAGTCCAGCGTCTTCGATGGCCTCGCGCAGCGCGCCTTCGGCTTTGTCCCACGTCTCATCCGTACCGGCCCGCGTTTCAGGGCGGTCCGAGAATTTAACAACGACATCGGTAAAGCCAAAATCTGCGTAAATCTGCATGAGCAGCGTACAGAATTCCTTGGTCTGCTCGGTCACCTGTTCGGGTGTCGCAAAGATATGCGCGTCGTCTTGGGTAAAGGCGCGGACCCGCATAATGCCGTGCAAAGCGCCGCTTGGCTCATTGCGGTGACAGGAGCCAAATTCCGACATTTTCAGCGGCAGGTCGCGGTATGATTTGATGCCCTGGTTAAAGATCTGCACGTGGCAAGGGCAGTTCATTGGCTTCAGCGCCAGAATACCAGCGTCATCGTCTGCTGCGTCACCGGTGGTGAACATGTGCTCGCGGAATTTCTCCCAGTGGCCGGAATCTTCCCACAGCTTGCGATCGACCAGTTGCGGTGTCTTCACTTCTTCATAGCCAGCGCCGTCCAAACGGTAGCGCATGTACTTTTCCAGCTCGGTGTAGATCCGCCAGCCCTTTGGGTGCCAGAAAACGCCGCCGCGGGCCTCTTCTTGCATGTGGAACAGGTCGAGTTCCTTGCCCAGCTTGCGGTGGTCCCGCTTGGCGGCTTCTTCGAGCATGGTCAGGTGGGCGCGCAGAGACTTGGGGTCTTCGAACGCTGTGCCATAGATCCGCTGCAACTGTTCGCGGTTGCTGTCACCGCGCCAATAAGCGCCTGCGACGGAGAGCAGCTTGAACGCCTTACCGACTTTCCCTGTCGTCGGCGCGTGTGGCCCACGGCACAGGTCAATCCAATCACCCTGAGAGTACAGCGTGATGGTTTCCCCTTGGGGTAAATCCTGGATCAGTTCGACCTTGAACTGCTCACCTTTGGCTTTGAAAAACTCAATCGCTGCATCGCGGTCCATGACCTGCCGTTCAAAGGCTTCATCCCGCGCGATAATCTCGTGCATCTTCGTTTCGATGACTTCGAGGTCTTCGGTGGTGAAGGGGTCAGCGCGGTAAAAGTCGTAAAAGAAGCCGTTTTCAATGTTCGGCCCAATGGTGACTTGAGTCCCGGGAAACAGCTCCTGCACCGCTTCGGCCAGCACGTGTGCGCAGTCGTGGCGAATGATCTCCAGCGCTTCTTCCGTGCCTTTATCGCGGACGATAATTGCGACCTCAGAGTCTTCTGTGATTTCGCGGCTAAGATCCCAAGCCTGACCATTGACGGTCACCGCCAAGGCTTTCTTTGCAAGGCCCGGAGAGATCGACGTGGCGATATCCATGCCGGAGGTGGAACCGTCGTACTGACGCTTAGCGCCATCGGGGAGGGTAATTTCAACCATTTTTGATCACAGATATTCTCTGGTGAATGAGGAACGCACCGCTTTGATCACGCGCGCAGCGATACGTTATGACGAAACCGTCAGGAATCCTTACGCAAGTAGCTCATCGTAGATGTCAAAAATCTGACGGGCGGTTTCATCGCGTTTGTAGGTCTTGAAGGCGTGCAACATGGCATTGTTCTCAAGCTCCGCCCGCTTATCCGGCTCCATCGTCATCGCCCAACCCAGCGCCATGGATAGCGTCTCCGCGTCACCGGGATCAAACAGAGCCCCATTCACACCCGGGTCAACCTGAAAAGCCGTTGAGCCATTATTTGCGCCGAGCACGACTTTACCCGCCGCCTGACTTTCTGCGCAGGCATAGTCGAAGGCGAGATTGCCGTTGACGGTTGAAATCACGATGTCAGTCAACTTGTACAGGGTCGCGGGGTCTTCGGTGCCTTCATATATTTTGATCCGACGCTCCAGACCTTCGGCTTCGAGTTTTTGCGACAGGCGGTAGTGATACCGCCGCTCGGCCTGACCCACGCCAATGAACAAACACACCCAAGTCTTATCCAGATGCTGCTTCAACGCTTCAATCACGGCGTCATGGCCGGCACTGTCTTGCAGCGCGGCAGGGAAGATGATCACGGGGCTTTGCGCGGTGATTTCCATGTCGCGCACCATGCGCGTCAGGCGTGCTGCGGTAACCACCGACGGATGCAGCGCGTTAACCGCCAACCCGGGCGGAACCACGCTCGCGTTCACGTCATGCAGGTAACCCGCTTCACTCAATAAATTCTGCAGAAAAGGCGAGGCGAGCAAAACCCGGTCGCCTTTCAGCGCGGTTTGCAGTCCGGGCGTGGGCTTGCCGTTGCGCCGAACCGGCAGGTCGTAAAGGCTGACAACATGGGGCACGCGATGCTTACCCACGGCCTTTATCACCAGTCCCGCTGCGTCTTCGCCGTGCGAATGCACCAACTGCGCATCCCACTCTGTCAGCTTTCCGGCAATTTTACCGGCTGGATTTCCGATGGGGTTTACGGACGAAATGGAGATGGTTTCGTGCTCAACATTCGCGCGCTGGGCTTCAGCAACCATCAGGCCGCCGCCGCTGACAATTTTACTGTTGCCGCCAAACCGTTGAATGGCAGCTGCTAAATCCAGCGCGACACGGTTGACCGGGCCAGCCTCAAGATATTCCGAGACCTGAACGATTGCGCCGTTCGACCCTTCGCCCGTTCCACCACTGGTGGGGGTATTTGCCGTCATGGTTCACCCAACACTTTCACTCTCTCAGGCTGATCAGTCCTGAGCATTTATCGCGCCAGTTCCCCTGGCGGGTTGTCCGTTGCGGTCATGTGTGAGATGCCAACGGGAAACGTCAGCGGGCACGAAAACCTGACAAACCTGCAATACAGTCGAGGCGCATAATGACAAATACGCTAATTCGGACCGATGGGACAAGGCTGGTCTACGATCGGTTGAAGGGTCAACACGATATTTCCAAGCCGGGATTGGTGTTTTTATGTGGTTTCGGGTCGGATAAAGAAGGTTCAAAGGCGTTATTCCTAGAGGAACACGCAAAAAAAACCGGTCAATCCTTCGTCCGTTTCGATTATTTCGGTCACGGTCAGTCTGACGGCGACTTCAAAGACGGCACAATCAGCCGCTGGGCCGAAGATACCTTGGCCGTCATCGACGCGCTGACCGACGGTCCGCAAGTGCTGATTGGCTCGTCCATGGGGGGGTGGCTGATGCTGCTGGCGGCTTTGGCGCGCAAAGACCGCGTGGCTGGCCTCATCGGCATTGCGGCGGCGCCTGATTTCACCAAGCGCTTGCAATGGACGAAACTGACCGCCGAGCAACAGCAAATCTGCATGGAACAAGGGTTCGTGCAGGTGCCGTCAAACTATGAAGACGATTATATCTTCACCCGCGCCCTGTTCGAAGATGGCGCGCAGAACCTGCTTCTCGATGGACCCATCGACCTCGATATTCCCATCACCTTGCTCCACGGCCAGCAAGACGCGGATGTTCCGGTTGAGATTTCACTGGAAATCGCTCAGCAGGTCCGCAGTCAAGACGTGGTGATCGAACTGGTCAAAGCCGCCGATCATCGCTTCTCCGGACCGGGGGAGCTCACCCGGTTGGCCGCGGCTGTGGATACGATGACGGAGAACCTTAGCTGATGGCTCGAACCCCCAAGGAACCAACCAGTACCCTCAAGCTGCCGGTGCGATCCGCCGTTGCGCTGGAGATGATGCTGTCCGCCCTGATTTCACTGCTGCTGGTCGAGCTGGGGCGCATGGGTGGCCCGGTTGGCTGGGCTTTTGGCCCGCTCAGCACTTTGTTCAATTGGTTCGCAACCTTCTTTCACGAATTCGGCCACGGCTTCTTCGTTCTGGTCAGCGAAAGCACCTTGGTTGATTTCAAGCTCAACTGGGATGGATCCGGTAGTGTGACCTACACGGTTGAGAGCTGGCGGCTGCCCATAACGTGGGCCGGCTACGCCACGCCGCCCTTGGTCGGTGCCGTGCTTTACTGGGAAGCGCACGGGCGGGGTTTGGAGACGCAGGGAACGCTGGTCGTTCTCGCGTTGATGATTGGCGCCGTAACCCTGTGGTGGCCCAAGGACGACGCTGTATCCACCATCACCATTGCCGCGATTTTGGTGGTAAGCCTGCTGGTCGTCGCTCTGTTGTGTGCGTCCAGCATTGGCCAGCGTGTACCCGTCGATTGGGTGCAACGCATTCTTGCTGCGACCTTGCTGATCGAGGGGGTTCGGTCGGTCTGGTATCTCTTGGGTTTGGGAGAGCCATCCGATGCCGCTTCGTTGGCCAGCCTTTACATGTTGCCGGAGTTTGTGTGGGTGCTGACTTGGCTGGTGTGGACCGCGCTGTGCGTGGGCATCACTTATCGGCTGGAGGTCATCGACCGCCGCCGCAAACTGCTTAATCCGCCCCGGAAAACCCGGACGAAGAAAAAATAGCATCCAGTCCCTCGCGGTAGGTTGGGAAAGCGGGTTGCCAGCCTAAAACGTCTTTTAGCTTTTGGTTCGAAACCCGCTTGTTGTCCGCGTAGAAACTACGGCCCATGGGCGAGAGCTGTGCTTCATCCATGGAAACGGGCTGGGGAACCGGATGATTGAGCAGGGCGCAGGCATAGGCGATCACGTCCCCGGGCGCGCATGAAAAATCATCACAAACATTGAAAATGTCCGCCGAGGTCGGGGTCGCGGTTCCGGCTTGCATTGATGCAAAGACCGCCGTGGCGATGTCCTCAACGTGGATGCGGCTGAAGACCTGCTCAGGCTTGTCGATAATCCGCGCGCGTCCGCCGCGAACGGTCTCAAGTGCATTTCGCCCCGGTCCATAAATGCCGGCCAGCCGAAAAACGTGCAAAGGCCACCCCAACGCCGCCCAAGCCGCCTCCGCCGATAAGCGTGACAAGCCGCGGGTTGATGTGCTGCGAGCCGGGGCGCTTTCATCGACCAAAGCCCCTTGCCAATCGCCGTAAACCACGGTCGTCGATAAGTACCCCGCCCACTGGGGCTGCAGCGCTGGTGCCACGGGTTGGATGAGCGGCAGCAGGGGGTCGTTACCGGATTTTGCGGTGCCAATGGACTGCAGAATATGGGTGCTTTGGTGCAAGGCCGAGATGACCTCGCCGGAAAGGGCGGTTGTCGTGCTGGCGTCAAAGGCAAAGGCGTTGATGCCTTGGGCGCGAAGCCGCTGCGCTTTCTCTTCCGTCCGCACGGTTCCGCAGACGGTCCAACCGTTCGTCAAGGCGAGGCGGGCCAACGCTTGACCAGAAAAGCCCAGGCCGAAGCAGAATAATTGTTTAAAAGGGGTGCTCACGGTTTTGCCACGCTCATCAGCTAATTAGATCCCATGACACTTAGTGATATTTTTCGCCGGACAAGCATAGGGTTGATTTGCCTCACCACGCTTTTTGCGGTCGAGGGCTGGGCTATTGACCCCGAAGACGTCCCAAACGATTTTCGGGGCACCTTCGTCAGCTGTATGGCCAAGGGCGAATTCGACCCAGTCGCGGCCAAGGAATACGCCGAACAATGGCTTGCATCCGATACCGGTGGCGATCCCTATGCCTTTTACTGCTTGGCCGTTTGGACGTTTCATACCGGTGACCCGCGCCGTGCTGCTGAAATTCTGGAAAACCTCAGCGAAGATCCTGTGCTGCGTGATACCGATTACGCGCTCACACTGCTGCGGTCGGCGGGCGATTTGTTCGACGCGGCAGGCGAGCTGGAGCTGGCCTTTCGGGCCTATTCCAAAGCCTTGGATCAAAACAGGTTCGAGCCGGAGCTTTGGGTCGATCGTGCTTTGGTGCGCGCGGCGCTTGGTGACTTTGCGGGGACGCTGGCTGATCTGGACCTGGCTTTGGCGCTGGATGCGGACAATGTCGAAGCGCTGGTGTTCCGGGGTTCGAGCTATTTGGCCGTCGATGAGTTGGACGCCGCCGCAGACGATGCCCTGCAAGCCCTGCTGCTGGAGCCCTTTAACATCCCGGGACTTTGGCTGCGGGCGCAAATCGCTTTAGAAACCGGTGACGCCCAGCTCGCGGCAAGCGACCTAGAGCGGATTATTGCCCGAGACCAAGGCGAATACGCCAACCTTGCCCGTGAAGCGCTCGAAATTGTGTCTTGGGCCGCTCAAAAATCCACGTTGGAGTAATGTCGAGGCGGCGGAACGCCATCGATGCGGTCGGCGAGGATCGCTTCCATCGCACGCCGTGACTTGACGCGCGCGTACCAGCGCCGGAGCACGGGGTAGCGATCCCACTCGATCAAATCCACGTAGTCCAACACCGAAATTTGCGCCACCGCTGCGATGTCGGCGAGACTGTACGAGCCCCCGGCAATCCAATTTCGGTGTTCGTAAAGCTCCTCAATCGCGCCCAAGTACTTGGTCGAAAGCTGCACGGCAGTGCGCATGGCGGTGCTGTCGGGCGCGCCCAGACGGGCCATCGGCTTCTGCACTTTTTCAAACAAGATGGGTTTGGTGACACGCCCCCCCATATCCACCGCAAAATAGTGCGTCAGGCGACGGGTTTCAGCGCGCTCAATGATGTCGCGACCAATCAAGGGGGGCTCAGGATAGCTCTCGTCGAGGTATTCTGCGATCACCATCATGTAAGGAAGCTGTGCCCCCGTTACGTCTTCCAGCGTCGGAATTTCCATCACGGGCGCGTCCGGCACGGGCATTGATGGCGGCGCTTCCCGAAAATCGAGCCGCTTTTCACCCAGCATCAGGCGGATGATTCGGCAATTGGGATCCAGAGGGAAATGATATAATGTTCGCATAATATTCGCCTACAACCTCAGACGATAGCTGACAAGGCTTTGGCGGCAGCAAAGGGCATTCAAGAAGGCCAAAAAACGACAATTCCATTGAGAAATCATAGCCCTAGCCGTTTTTGGTGGCCTGTGACCCGTTGCTCTTTCGCAACGCTGTGCATCCCAAGGCACAGTCTGTCCGCGAGTTCGCCCAAAACGGGCTCCCCGATTGTTTCCCTGAGGGTTTGAGGGGATGACCAAAGGCATCGTTTTTCACAAAAACCTCGTAAGGGGCCAGAAAAACGCACAATCACTGCTTAGGCGTACTGCATGTTTGGGCTGCTCGTTCTTCAATCGATTGTTCAGGGTGTTACGGAATTCCTTCCCGTTTCCAGCTCAGGACATCTCGTGCTTATCTGGAGCGCTGCATCCTGGGTCGGTATTGGCGATGGGGTGACCCAAGCGGAGATGCTGACGCTCAACGTCGCGCTGCACGTGGGAACATTGGCCGCTGTGGTGCTGTATTTCTGGCGGATGGTGTTCGACGTGGCGCAAGGCGGCATCGATGCCTTACTGTTTCGAAAAACCTACAACCGCCGCCTCTTCTTATTCGTGGTGATTGCCAGCTTGCCGCTGATGGCCGCAGGTTTGGCCGTGGCAACCTTTGTGCCCGATGCGTGGCTGCTGAATCCAATGGTCGTGGCGACCGCGACGTTGGTTTTTGGTTTGGTGCTGCTGTTTGCTGACATTGGTTTTGGCAGTCGGCGCGCGGCCAAGGACATCACTGTTGTTGATGCTTTGGTGTTCGGTCTCATGCAGTGCCTTGCGCTCATCCCCGGAACATCACGGTCGGGCATTACAATGACCGCTGGTCGAATGCTGTCCATCAATCGGACTGATGCGGCGCGCCTGTCCATGGTGCTGTCGATCCCGGCGATTATCGCCGCTGGCGGCTATGAGACATTTTCAACGGTAAGCGCGGGTAATTGGGAGCTCAGTCGCCTTGCGCTCTTGGGCGCTGGCTTGGCCTTTGTTTCGGCTGTCATCGCCATCTGGCTGTTTATGCGGTTCATCCGGGTCTCGGATTTGCTGCCGTTTGTGATCTACCGCGTTGTTCTGGCGCTTTCCATCTTCGCCTTCATCTTGGTCATTGGGGTGTCAGCGACACCCCCGATCTAAAACAGCAGCGCGTTAGCCCGCAGAGGCTTTGGCGTATTGCCCGCCATTTCTGAACCGCACCAAATAGGTCGGCAGAATGGACTCGATGGGAGCCGGTTCGACGCCCAAAGCCTCGACGCCCGGTAAAGCACCCGTCGCAACATTGTCCGTGCGCAGCAACAGCACCTGATCCCGCGTCAATGGTGGGACCGGAAGCGCCGTACCCATCAAGCCAATAAGCTCAGCCACGCCCCAGGGAATGTGAACCTGCGGCGCCTTGGAGTAGGTGATGGACTGCATCAGCGCCATCAGCTCTTTGAACGAATAGGTCGTCGGCCCGGCAAGCTCAAAGACTTTGCCTTGCGTCGCGCTATCGTTCACGGCGGCCATCACACTGTCCGCGAGATCAATCACAGTGATTGGCTGGAACAGGGTCTTGCCGCCACCGATCAGCGGCACCATCGGCATTCCACCGAAGCGGTTGAAGAAACCGTCCTCTGGGCCAACCACAATGCTTGGGCGCAGGATCGTTGCTTTGGGAAAGGCGCGCAGGACCGCTTTCTCGCCCAAGGCTTTGCACCGAGCATAGTCTGAAGCACTGCTCGCATCCGCGCCCAAGGCTGAAACCTGAACCAGTGTGGAGGCGCCAGCCTTGGCGGCAGCAGCGGCGATGTTTGCAGCGCCATCCACCATCGTTGCCTCAAAAGATTGGCCCTTGCCGCTTTCAAACAGCAGCCCGACCAAGTTGATCACAACGTCCGCATCCTCAACAGCCCGCGCCACCGCGGTTTTGTTTTGAACCGGCGCGTAGACCGGCTGAACCTGGCCGACATCGCCCTGTGTCAGCAGGTGGCGCGCCCTGGACGGGTGGCGCGATGCGATCCGGACACGATACCCTGCTTTGGTCAGCTGGGGCACGATGTACCGGGCCAGAAAGCCCGTACCGCCAAATACTGTTGCAATCTTTTGAGACATTTTCAGAAACTCCGAACGCGTCTGCCCAAAAGGGCAATTTGAAGGTTTGAAAACACCAATAGTCCATGCCTGCCCCGGTGACAAAGCGCGTATTGACCAAGGGAGGTTCACACCGCAGAAAATGATAGGCTGGCATGTGTTGACATGTGCGGCGAAACGGGCTTTATCCGGCTCACTTCAGTCCGGCTGCGGAGTCAATTCGCGGTGCTGAGACGGAGCCCAGGTGGCGGAATTGGTAGACGCGCAGGTTTCAGGTACCTGTGCCCTTAGGGGCGTGGAAGTTCGAGTCTTCTCCTGGGCACCATATAGTTCAAAAAATATCAGCAAAATCAATAGCATAGAAGTTCAGTTAGGCCTCAGTGTACATTTCTGTGTACATTTGCATTGACCGGTTACAGCCGCAGCGATCCACCCGATACCCCCCCCCGGCATCAAAAATACGCGGGGGCAGCTTTATTTGGGTTCTGACCAGCTTTAGCCATGCAGCGCTGACCCAAAGCGCCATGGCGCCCTTATCGCTCACGTCCACCGCATCCACGGACGAAGCGACACCCCACCGCGATAGCCCCGCTCCGCCCACCTCGACACAGCGCCGTCACGGCCATATCGATTATGTCGATCGTTTTGCAGCGATCGCGTGAACCGACACCTCCCGCGTTAGCTCCAGCAACGACCGTCTCGACGCCATTACACGGCGCTTGTGTTGATCGTGGTGACGGGCTGATCGAGTTGGGGCTAGCGCGCGAACTCATCGTTGCGGTCGAAACGTGGCTTGCGCGTGAATACACGGCCTGACTGATTAAAGTTTTCGATCGACTTAGCCGCCATGCCAACGCTTTCGCCTTGGCTCAGTCGCACCTCTGCTTCTCTCAGCTTTGCAATGATCTCTTCTGGCTTGGCTCGTTTAGCCATCGTCCCGCTCCTTCTCTAAGAAGCCAATCCTAACTCAAAAGGTGGACCACTTTTTCGGGGGCACTCCAACTGAGCAGGCTGCTGAGACCGGGCAGCGTCGACGCGTTTTCCTGGCCGTAAATATTTGCTAGATTAGAACCCAGTATCGACTTTCCCTCGCCCTGTACATGAAAAGAAATGGGCGTCCAATCCGAAGATCTGACGCCCATCTTGCAAAAGCTAAAAAGGTTTTGGCCTGTTTAGTTTTCCGATCAGTTCAGTGTTGCCTCGAACAGATAAACCTTCTCATCCGGGCGGGGGCTCCAATTAATTCGGTTGGACACGCCGTAGAAGTCCGGCTGGAAGTAGAGGTGCAGCCAGGGGCCATCGTCGTAGAAGACCTGCAACATCTCATTTACGATCTCACGAGTCTCGTCCTCAGATTCCGCGTTGCGGATATCTTCCCAACGGTCGAACCAGCGCGGATCATCCCAGTGGGTGTAGTTGGTGCCCGAGTCCACGGCTGCGAGGTCTGTCATGTCGTAGAGCGGGCTCCACAGTGCGCCACCAGACCCGATGAAGTACAGCGGACCTGCGTTACGCTTACGGATGAGCGGGATGTAGACGCTTCCCCATTCCATGATCTGCAGATCCACATCCAGACCCACATCACCCAGCATCTGGGCAATCGCCTGCACAACGTTGGCGTCGTTCAGGTAACGGCCCTGCCCTGCCTGAAACGCGATGGAGAAGCGGGTACCATCGTCGCCACGGGGCCAACCGGCCTCGTCCAGCAGTTGTTCAGCCAGTTCGGGATCAAACGGATAGGGCTCAATGTCCGGGTGGGCATTTGACGGGTTCACGATACCGGTCATCCGCTCACACTCAAAGTTCAGGAGCGCGGAACAGATGGTGGGCACGTCTACAGCATATTGTAGGGCACGGCGTACGTTTGGATCCTGAATAGCATCACCGCCGGGTTCCATCGCCATCGTTTCTGACAGGTTGAAGCCAACATACATGCGGCGCGTCCCCTGAATTGGGCTCACTTCCCCCACGCCAGATGCATTGATCACTTCCATTTGGTCGGGGGCCACGTTGGTAATGATGTCCACGTTGCCGGCCATCAGCTCGGCCGCGCGGGTGGAGGCTTCAGGGATAATCCGCCAGGTGATGTTCTTCACCCCGACATCAGCTCCTTCGACGGCTTCAAGCACGATCTCGGACCCGCGACGCCAATTAACAAGGCGGTATGGTCCAGATCCGATCGGGTTGCTAGCGGCCTCATCGAGGGTCATCGCCTCGTAGCTGTCCTTGCAGTGAATCATCACTTCGGCGATCAGACCGAAGGCGATGGGGTTGGGGGCGCCAAGATTGATCTGTACCCGTAATTCGTCCAGAGCCTCTGCGCTTTGGAAGTCGATGGAAGAGAACACAAAGCCGGGTGTGTTACCGGTAAAGGCATTTTCCGGATCGGCTGCGCGATTGAAGGAATAGGCAGCATCCTCTGCAGTCAGTGCCTCGCCATCATGGCAGGTCAGCCCCTCGTCGAGGGTGTAGATGTAGCCTAGGCCGTCTTCGGTAATCTCAAGGTTGTTGGCAAGAACTGGCACAGCCTCACCAGAGCCGCTCATCGTGAAGAGCGTGCCGAAGATGTGGCGCGCAACGTTGGAGTTGTCCCGTGACGAGATCGGAGCAGGATCCAGCGTGCTGATTCCGGTGCTTAGTCCGACAACAATCGCATTTTCCGCTTGCGCAAAGCCCCCCGTAGTTAGGGCAAGACTCGCAGCAGCTGCTACAAGGAGATGGGGTAATTTAAGCATTTTCTTCTTTCCTTTAGCCAAATGAGTGGCGTTCGGGGACTGATTTTGTGTGGTTAGATCGTCTTTTCAGTCCGGGTTTGGCAACCCCGAAGTACCTCAATCGGCGACAGGCGCGTCTTGTTTGGCCCTCGGTAGCTACAGAGATTCGACGATGGTCGCCGGATCAAAGGCGGCCAAAATACGCGTATGTTCAGAAATCAGCTTGATGGCGCGGTCGGAATCGCCAGCGGCAATTGCGTCCACGATGGGAGGATGGTTACCCGCAACCTCGGAAAGATTGCTGTCGTCTCGGTTGCGCAAGGCCATGATCTGATGGATGCGGAGGTACAGGTTTTTCCATGACGCCAGCAGGAGGTCGTGGTCGGCCAGCCGGATCAGGGCTTGATGAAAGGCTTCATCAGCGGCCACGAGAGCTGCGAAGTCATCGGCTTTGGCCGCGGCTGTCATGACGTCACAATGGGTGCGCAGATCATCAAGGGGAGCGTTGATTTCAAGAATTCGCCGCACTGCCATCACCTCGAACACCTCGCGCAATGAATAGGTTTCACCAATCTCGCGGGCAGTCAGCGGCTTAACACGCTTGCCCTTGTAGGCGATGGTCTCCACCAACCCGTCGTTTTCGAGGATTTGGATCGCCTCACGAATTGGTGCGCGCGAGACGTTCATTTGCTCGGCGAGGGCTGTTTCCACCAGCCCGGTGCCAGGCTTAAGGCGCCCACTAAGAATCGCACTGCGGAGCCGATTTGCCACTTGAACGCGCAACGGGGCGTTTTCGATTGGTTGGATATCGTGGGCCATTGTGTGGGCCGAAGCCCGTCGTGTCGCCATCTTCATGAGTAATTGCCCTTCAAACAACTGTTTTCTGCCTCTTGGCCCGTAGTTGCGAGAGTCGCACTGAAAACAGGACAGGCATTGAAGTGGCGGTATGTAAGGGCACTGAACGACTTCTGCAACCATGATTGGCAATGCACAGGTCGATTGGATACAATCCATGACAATACAAGGCGCTGGCCTTACAGTGCCTGCTGTATACCGTTTCTTTGTGTGTTGTCGACAATCCATGAATAAACAGTGCTTTAAGGGAAGAAGACTTGTCAAGTATTCATCAAAAAAAAAACTTGGCTGTGGTGAGCTGAATTCCGCGGATCGCCGCGTTTCAAGATCTATGCTGTGTTGGTCTGCGCTATTGCCCAAGCCTACGTAGTATGAATGCACGCGCTGGTTTGGCCCTCGCCCACGGATTTTAGCTGAGGCACCACCTCGGCGCATTCGTCGGTTGCCAAGGGGCAGCGGGTTCTGAAAACACAACCTGATGGCGGGTTGATAGGGCTTGGAATATCACCCTTTAAGATTATCCGGTCGCGCCGCTTACCGGGGCTGGGGATCGGCACGGCGGACAACAGCGCCTTAGTGTAGGGGTGGTTTGGGCGGGAATAAAGGTCCACGACCGAGGCAATCTCCATCACGCGGCCAAGGTACATGACAATGACCCGATCACAGATGTGCTCCACCACGCCAAGGTCATGGGCAATAAATAGCATCGTCAGTTTGAGGTCGGTCTTCAGATCCTCGAGCAGGTTGATGACCTGCGCCTGAATGGAGACATCCAGCGCCGAGACAGGCTCGTCCGCGACGATGAACTGAGGCTCCACCGCAAGTGCACGGGCGATGCCAATGCGCTGCCTCTGCCCGCCGGAAAACTCGTGCGGAAAGCGGTCCAGATGGTCGCGTGACAGGCCGACCTTTTCTAGCAGTGCGGCGGCGCGGTCATCATGTTCGGAAGCAGTGCCGATACCGTGCAGCCGCAGGGGGTGGGTCAGGATATCGCGGACCTTTTCACGCGGATTTAGGCTGGCGTATGGGTCTTGGAAAATGATCTGCATGTTCTTGCGGTAGCTGCGCAGGTCGGCGTGGTTCAATCCCATGACATCCACGCCGTCAAATCGTACGCTTCCTTCCGTAGCTTCTTCAAGCCGCAACAGCGTGCGCCCTACTGTGGTCTTCCCAGACCCGCTTTCACCGACGAGGCCAACCACTTCTCCGGCCATGATGTCGAACGAGACGTCGTCCACAGCCTTAACGTTGTTAACCACCCGTTGCAGGACGCCGCCGCGGATAGGAAAATACTTACGGAGATTTTCAACCTTGAGAAGTGGCGAGTTCATGAGGCTTGTCTTTCGTTTAGTGACAACTCGCGCCAGCGAGTGCAGCGGATTTGGTGGCTTTCCGTTGCGGTTTCCAGAGGGGGTAGCGCCGCACGGCACGCGTCGGTCACAAAGGCACAGCGTGGGTTGAACCGGCATCCGTCCGGCAAGCTAGTTAGGGCCGGTACGGTGCCAGGGATCGCTTTCAGCTTGGTCTTATTGATCGAGGACCCTAGACGCGGGATGGAATTCATCAGGCCCGCCGTGTAGGGCATCCTTGGATTGTTGAAGATGTCTTCCACGCTGGCCGTCTCAACCACTTGCGCGGCGTACATTACAACGACGCGGTCCGCGACTTCGGCCACGACGCCAAGGTCATGGGTGATGAAGATGATCGCCATACCAAGCTTTCGTTGCAGGTCGTCAAGCAACTCCAGCATCTGCGCCTGAATGGTGACGTCCAGCGCGGTTGTCGGCTCATCGGCGATCAGAATGCGCGGCTCACAGGCCAGCGCCATAGCGATCATCGCGCGCTGTCGCATGCCGCCCGACATCTCGTGCGGATAATTATCAACGCGGGTGGTGGGCTCGGGAATACCGACAAGGTTAAGCATTTCGATGGCGCGTGCGCGGGCCTTTTGATGGGACAGTTTTTCGTGGCGGATGACCATTTCGGCGATTTGCTGACCCACGGTGTGGACGGGGTTAAGGCTGGTCATCGGCTCCTGGAAGATTATGCCAATCTCCTTGCCGCGTATTTCGCGCATCTCGGCGTCGCTCCGGGAGGTGATCTCTTGCCCGTGGAGCTTGATGCTGCCGGCTGAGACACGCCCGATGCCCTTTGGCAGGAGACCCATGATCGATAGGCTGGTCACAGATTTACCGGACCCGCTTTCTCCGACAATGGCCAGGGTCTCTCCCGCGTGAACATCAAAGCTGACGCCATCGACGGCGCGTACCGAAAGTTTTTTGCTTAGATCAAAGGTGGTTTGCAGGTTGCGAACCTCTAGCAAAGGCGCGCCTTTTTGTGGGCCTAGTTGCTCAAGCGCCATGGTGCATGCCCCGATTGATCCTTGTTCGATCTGCTATCTTTCTCATCATCCGTGCCCCTTTGACATACAACACAAAAGATTGGCCTGACCGCTCCGCATTTCTCGATATGTCCGCTTGACGCATCGGCACCTGCGTGATTTGGTTGCAATACTGTCGACAATCCTAAGCCTACTCTGTGAGATCGTTTAATTGATTGTCAAGCGTCTAGGGGAAGTGAAGTTGGAAATGCATGACAACCTGCAGACAGGCGATGCTGGCGGCATCGACATGGCGTTCAAGCGTGCAGGTTTGCGATTTGTCGGCTCTCAGGGTACGCACGCCCATGCGCAGGAGGGGCAGTAGGACACATGTGGACGTTCCTGATACGCCGTTTGCTTCAGAGCATCATCGTAATGATTGGCGTGACGCTGATAAGCTTTGTATCACTCCAGATTGGCGGTGATCCGACTTATCTGTTTGTGTCCGAGAACGCCACCACCGAGGAGATCGAAGCCGCGCGGATTGCCCTCGGTTTTGATCGCCCGTTGCACATCCAATATCTCAGCTACATCGGCAACGTATTTCAGGGGGATTTCGGCAATTCGCTGAGTTACCGCATGCCCGCCATGGAAGTGGTGCTGGAGGCGATGCCTGCCACGATCGAGCTCACGTTCTTTTCGCTGGTGCTTGCCATCGGCCTGTCGATCCCGCTTGGCATCTATGCGGCTTTGCACCGTGGCAAGCCTATGGATGGTGGCATCATGACGGTGGCGATGCTGGGGCAATCGATCCCGAATTTCTGGATGGGGATCATGATGTTCCTCTACTTTGGCCTCTATCTGGGGTGGTTCCCGATATCGGGCAACGTCCCCTTTCTGGAGCCACTATTCGAGGGAGATTTCCGGAAAGCCTTCACGAACCTTCCCAGCACGCTGCATCACATGGTTTTGCCATCCTTCGCGGTCGGCACCTACACTCTGGCTCGCAACGCGCGGCTGGTGCGGTCGTCCATGTTGGAGGTCCTGCAGCAAGACTATGTGCGCACCGCACGTTCTAAAGGCATTTCCGAGCGGCGTGTGATCGTGAACCACGCGCTGCGTAACGCTTGGCTGCCCGTTGTAACCATGATCGGTCTGGAGTTCGGGTTCCTCCTCGGCGGTGTTGTGGTAGTCGAGACAGTATTCTCTTACCCCGGGATCGGGCGGCTGGTCTACAACGCGATAAACCAGCGCGACATTCCAGTCGTGCAGGCCTCGGTCATCTTGCTGGCGGGTATCTTTATCCTGCTGAATCTGATCGTGGATCTTGTCTATGCGCGACTCGACCCGCGCGTGAAACTAACTGGAGCGTCCTGAGCCATGGCTAAAACAAAACCCGTGCCCAGTGCGAGTTCGACACAAGCGGTTGGCGGCATGACCTCGTCCTACCGTCGCAAAGAGCTGCGCCGCGCGTTCCAAAGCATGGTCACTAGCCGATGGGCACTGATTGGGATGCTGATTTTGTTGCTCGTCACCTTCATCGCGATCTTCGGGCCGTGGCTGGCACCATTCGATCCCGACCGGCAAAACCTGCTTATGCGCCTGCGCAAACCCGGGATGCCGGCGCAGGGGGACCTGACATACTGGCTCGGGTCCGATCAGCTGGGCCGGGATGTGCTGTCGCGGCTGCTCTACGGCGCGCGGGTATCGCTGCTTGTGGGTGTGGCTGCGATCTTCGTGGGCGGCACAATAGGCACAGTTGCAGGATTGGTTTCAGGCTACTTCGGCGGTTGGATTGATGATGTGATCATGCGCCTTGGCGACATCCAACTGGCGTTTCCGTTCATCCTGCTGGCGATCATGTTCCTTGTCGTGCTAGGGCCGGGATTGGTAAATATTATCCTTGTTTTGGGGATCGGGCAGTGGATCACCTATGCCCGAATTGTGCGTGCCCAAACGCTCAGTTTGCGAGAAAAGGAGTACGTGGAGGCCGCACGCGCGACGGGCGACAGTACGTTTTCCATCCTGTTCCGCACTATCCTGCCCAATATCATTGCGCCTCTGACCGTTATAGCGTCTTTCAACGTGGCGGGTGTAATCCTTTCAGAGGCAGCTTTGTCGTTCCTGGGCCTCGGTGTGCCGCCCCATGTGCCTACTTGGGGTAGCATGCTGTCAGAAAGCCGGGATCATTTGTTGTCCAACAAGTGGTGGATGGCCGTGTTCCCGGGCCTCGCCATTGTGCTGACGGTCCTCGCGTTCAACATCATCGGTGACTGGCTACGCGACTTCCTTGACCCACGTCTGAAGGAAAACGGCTAGGACTTCTGCGCCTCACCCGCGTTGGTGGGAAGGTCATCGAAAGACCCGTAGTTGACGCTGTAGAGCTGCGCATAATGGCCGTCTCTGGCAATCAACGCATCGTGGTTTCCCTGCTCCGACACTTCGCCCGCCCGGAGGACGATGATGTTGTCTGCGTCGCGTATGGTCGCTAGCCGGTGGGCAATGACCAAGCCGGTGCGACCCTTGAGAAGCGTCACGAGTGCCTTCTGGATCAACATCTCGGTATAGCTGTCGATGCTGGCTGTCGCCTCGTCCAGCACCAGAATACGGGCATCGGCCACCAGCGCTCGCGCGAAGCTGACCAACTGGCGCTGACCGAGCGACAGGGTGCCGCCCCGCTCGCCTATCATCGTCTGATAGCCCAAAGGCAAGGCCATGATGAAATCATGGGCGTCCACGGCCTTTGCGGCGGCAATGACGTCCTCCTCTGTCGCGTCCAGTTTGTTGTAGCGGATGTTTTCCAGAAGTGTTCCGCTGAACAGATAGGGCTCTTGCAGCACCATGGCGATTTCGCGCCCGAGCGACGCGAGCGTAAGGTCACGCACGTCCGTACCATCGACAAGAACCTGTCCGCCTTGCACGTCATAGAAGCGGTTGAGTAGGGACACCGCGCTGGACTTGCCCGAGCCGGTGGGGCCGACTAGGGCCACCGTCTCGCCGGGATTGATGGTGAAGCTGACATTCTTTAGCACCGGATGGGCGGGGTTATACCCGAAGGTCACGTCGCGGAACTCGACCGCGCCTTGGGTGTCGTGTGGCAAGTCCACGACACCTGGGGCGTCGGCGATCTCGACCGGGACATCAAGCACATCGATCAACCGCTGTCCCGACGCCATGGCCCGCTGCATGACTGAATATTGCATCGTCAGTGACCGGATCGGGTCAAAGAAGCGCTGGATATAGAACAGGAAGGCGACCATCACGCCGGCCTCCAGCCGTTGATCCAGAACCATAGAGCCACCGACGACAACGACCACCGCCATGGCGATGCCCGTCAGGCTATCAACGATGGGCACCATGACCTGCGCGAACTTCGAGGCGGTGCGGTGGGCCATCAAGGTGGCGTGCGCCTTGTCGGTGTAGAGCGCGAAATTGACCTGCCGGCGGTCCATGCCCTGCACCGTGCGCACGCCGTGGATTGCCTCGGCCAACGCGCCGTTGGTGACGGAATTCGCGATATGGGCATCCATGAATGCACCGCGCGCACGCGGCAACCAGACAATGCGCACCAGATACAGGATCGGCAGTACACAGAGCGTTAGAAGGCCTAACTGCACGTTTAGCCAGAGCATCGAGGCGATGATCCCAAACAGTAGAACGATATCGCCCACCGACAGCACGGAGGTCTCCAGAAACTCCTGCATCGCGTTCACATCACCTTGCAGGCGCGACATCAAGCGGCCCACTTCGGTCTTGTCCATGAAGCTGAGCGACACGTCCTGCAAATGGCCGAACATGGCGGTACGAATATCGAATAGAACGTTCTCAGCTGCCTTGCCCACAACGCTTTCTTGCACCCAAGCGGCCCCGTAATTCATGGTGATGGCAAGGCCAAAGGCCATCATGGCTGTGCGCATTGCGGCTTGTCCGTCGGGGCCAGCCAAAAGGCCGTTGTCGATGGCGTAGCTTATGATCAGTGGAATGGCGATTTGGGTCGCCGTAAAGATCAACACGGCGATGACCGAGATGATCAGCTGCCGCCGGTAGGGCCGGACGAAATCCCAGATCCGCGATACGACGGTGCGGTCGAACAATCGCCCGAAGATCTCTTCCTCGACCCGTTGAGAACCTACGACGGCGCGCGGAGGGCGGCGGCCATTGTCGCGGATATCGCCACGTTCGACTTCAAGTTCCTCGCTCACGGTGTGGCCTTGTTTTGTTGCGGCTTATCCGGGCGGATCTGCAGATCATGCAGCGCGTGGTAACGTCCTCCCAATGCCAACAGATCGGCGTGATTGCCCTGTTCGACGATTTGGCCATCCTCGACGAACAGGATTTGGTCGGCATGCATCAGGGAGTTCAGACGATGGGCCACGATGATCGTCACACGCTCGCCGGATCGCGCCTGAATGGTGGTTCTGATCCGCTGTTCGGTGCCCGCGTCCACGGCGGCCGTGCTGTCGTCAAAAATCAGTACGGAGGGGTGCAGCATCAGGGTGCGCGCGATGGTCATGCGCTGGCGTTGACCGCCCGACAATGTTGCGCCGCGCTCGCCCACAATGGTCTCGTACCCTGCAGGCAGGGTTGCGATGAACTGGTGCAACTGCGCCGAGGCGCCGGCGTCGGTGATCTGCGAAGGCTGCGCCCATGGATTACCGTAAGCGATATTGTTCTCAAGACTGGTGGTGAAGAGGAACGCGTCCTGTTGCACGGCGACGACCGCGTGGCGCAGGGAGGTAAGCGTGACGTTGCGGATGTCTTGCTCGTCCAGTGTGATAGCGCCCTCCGTCACATCGTAGAAACGTGGCATCAGATGCGCGATGGTCGACTTGCCGCTGCCTGGGGGGCCGATCAGGCCGATGGTCTGGCCTCGCTTCGCCGTGAAGCTGATGCCTTTCAGCGTGGGTTTGGACGCGCCGGGATAGGTGAAGCCCACGTTGTCGAAGTGCAGAACGCCCTCACTGATTTCCACGTCCTTTGCGTCGGGTGCATCGGTGATAGCAAGGTGCAGATCCAGAAGCGCAAAGACACGCTCGCCACAGGTGGCGGTGCGGGCGAAGGAATTGACCAACATTCCCAATTGCCGCACCGGCATTTGCAGGATCGTCATGAAGGTCAGGAACGACGCGAGCGTGCCGACGGTAATTTCCCCCGCCATTACCTTGCCACCGCCCACCCAAAGAACTAGCCCCATCGCCACCAGAAACGAGAGGGTCATCATCGACGTATTGCGCACACGAATATCGACCCTCTCGTGGGCCAGCTCCAAAGCGCTTTCTGAGGCGTTGCCGTACTTCGCCATCTCGTGGGGTTTCGCCGCAAAGGCACGCACGACCCGGATGCCGCCGAGGTTTTCCTCCATCACACGGCTGAGGACGGACAGGCTGTTTTGTAGCTCCAGCCACGTACCGCGCAGCTTCAATTGTGTTACAGACGACCGCCACGCCACGAACGGCACGAAGCTGAGTGCCAAAAGCCCCAGCACAAAGTCGGTGGATAGCAACAGATACCCGCCAATACCGATCAGCATACTGAGAAGGACAATTCGAATAATGCCGGTGGAGAAGAACATCCGCACGGCTTCCAAATCAAGCATCCCAAGCGTAATCAGATCGCCTGAATGCATCCGGTCGTGGAATCCGAAGCTGAGGCGTTGGATCTTATCATAGTAGGCCAGCCGCAGAGTGTAGCCCATGTTGTGGCCGACACTTTCACTAAAATAGTTCTGGAAGACCGTAAAGGTGCCGCGCGCGATCCAGACCGCCAGAACGAGCCAAGCGGTTGCCCAAAGGGCGGCTGTAGCTGCCTCAGCATCGGCATAGTTGGAAGCGATCGTTTGGGTTTGGTCCACGGCGCGACCCAGAAGGAGGGGCACCAGAAGTTGTAGGCCCGACGCGATGATCGTCGACCCAATCGCTATGATGACCATCCCCGGCGTTTGCCACGCCAACGTTGTGACCCGCTTGATCGTTGCCAACCCGCTTTTCCAGCTGACCGTATCGGTGGGGCGCATGATCTCAGTCGGCGCGGGCATTAGGGTACTCCTATGGGGGCCTGCCTCGGTGGGGAGCCTGCCGTTTTGAGCGTTTCAAGCCCTTTGTAACGGTGTGACGAACACCCCGGCACCTTGCTGGCCCGTGACGGTGCCATCTTGGAACACGGTGTTTCCGGCGATGATCGTCCGCGTGACGCGCCCTCGAAGGTTGCGCCCGTAGAATAGATGTGCGACTTCGCGGGCATGGGTGTGCAGCGTCTCAGACGAAAACGCAGTCTCGCCCGCAAGGTCTACGATAGTCACATCGGCGGCGCTACCGGGTAGAAGCGCGCCCTTGAACGGGTAAATCCCATACCGCTTGGCCCCGTTGGCGCAGATCAAATTGTGCGCTTTTTTTAGTGTCAGGCGCCCCTGTGCCACAGCGTCCAGCATCACGGGGACAATGAACTCGATTCCCGGCACGCCGGGCGGCGCGGCTGGGAAATTCCCCTCTGACGCCTGTTTTTCGGCCTTGGCGAAGGGGGCGTGGTCAGTGGTTACGTAGTTGATCGTGCCGTCGGCGATGGCCTCCCACAGTGCGTCTTGGTCCGATTGGAAGCGGATGGGTGGGTTAACCTTGGCGTAAATGCCCACCTTTGCGACGTCGTCTTCCGTGGTGAATAAGTACTGGGGACAGGTCTCGGCGGTGAAGTCGGACGTGCCCTTAAACGCGCGCAAGACGCGGACGGTTTCCGCGTTCGTGACATGGGCGATGTGCAGTTTAGCCTTCGCGATCATGTTCATCGTCAGCAGTTTGGCAACGGCCACGGACTCGCAGATTGCGGGGCGGGATTTATTGTGAGTGGCGGCATCTGCGGGGTCGAGCGCCTTAGCGGCCTCCTCGAAATGTGCCAACAGTTGCGCGCTTTCGGCGTGGACCACGATGGGCAGGCAGGTGTCGGCCAGAAGCGTCAGGGCGCGCAGCTGATCAGCCTCGTCGGGGAACGCTAGCCCTTCAAACTCATCGGCTCGACCGGGTGGTGACGGGGTGGTGAAGATCTTCCACGCGATACAGCCCAAATTCATCATTTTGTCGCGGCTGGCCTTGGTCAAATTGCCGGGGGCAGCATAGAGGCCAAAGTCGATCACCGCGTTTTCCTTGAAGTGATCACGGCGGCGCGCAAGTTCTTCCGGGGTGGAGCAACAGGGCTTGGAGATCGGCATTTCAAACAGCGTCGTAACGCCGCCCGCTGCCGCCGCGCGAGTTTCTGACAACACGGTGCCGCGTTCAGGATACGCAGGCGCACGTACGTGGAAGTGGATGTCGATAATGCCGGGCAGCACAGTTTTGCCGGTGGCGTCGATGTTTTGGGTGGCGTCGGGCGCGGTGCCGGGCGCGTAGATGCCCGCGACTTTGCCGTTGTGCAGGCCAAGGTCGACGCGTGCTAGCCCGTGGGGTAGCAGCACCTCTCCACCCATAATTACCGTATCGAGCGCGTTCATTTTAGCCCCAACTCGGTTAGAGCCTTCGCCACGCCGTCCAGATTGGTCAGTTGCATGGAGGCGTAGTTGGGAGACAGCACCACCCCATCCCCGCCCGCGCGATACGTCGCCATGACGGAGCGGTACGCGATGTCCGGCGTGCATTTCGCCTGATCCGCCCGCACCCGCGGTGCGTCGATGCCTAGGCCCATAAACACCTTGGTCTTGTCGTGGATACCCGTCAGCGCGGCCTCACATTGGCCGTAGACGTAGGTATCGGGGTCGAGGCCGTCTTGTACCACAGTGTCGATGCCAGAGCCTTTGATGCCCAAGATTCCGTCCATGATCTGCATGGCTACGGCTGGGTCAAAATCGCGCAGAATGGTTTTCTGGAAGAAGCCAAATTCTCTGTGCCAAATCTCGCCAGATTGATGCTGATAGGTGATCGGCTTGACCCAATCGGCGTGCATAGTCTGCTCCTCCCATGGCCACTCAGCCCGGCGGAAGAGGTTGAAATGGTTGCGGTTCCAGACATTGAGCCCGAAGGGTAGGTTGGGCTTGCACCACTTTACCAAACCGTAAAGCTCCCGGTCCAGATCCTTGTTTCGCTCCAGCCAGAAGCGTTCCCAGATTAGGAATTCAGGGTTGGCCAGCAGGGTGCGGATAAAGGTGATGAACGCGCCGTCGTCGAATTCGCGGCCCCCTAAGGCGTCCTGCATGAAATCATACATCGCGATGCAGCCGCGGCGGCAGGCTTCCACATCGATGCCCCGCGCGATGGCCTCATTGCGGCTGGCTTCCGAGAAATCTCCTGGCGCTTCGCCCTGCATCATCTGGTCGAGCGGGCTGTTCCGCTCATTACACCACATGATCCCGTCGATGTCGTAGTTGCGAACCTGATCCTCGATCATCGCGTGCATCCAGTTACGGTAGTCGGGGTTGGAGGTGCTGGGTTCATCTTTGCGGACGCCGAACACGTCGACCTCCATACAGGTCGCCAGGTTGGGGATCTCGATGTTGTTAACGGATCCGTGGCCCGCGTATTTGAAAAACGGCTCCATTAGTTCGACATAGACCTTCATGTCGCGTTTGTGGGCCTCGGGGATGACAAGGTCGAGGATATCAACCCCATCCATCTCCTCATCCGTGGCGCGAAAATCCTTGATTAGGGTCTTGGTGTAATAGCGCGGATCAGGGTTGAAGTAGGCGCCGCCTTTCATCGTGAACGGTTCTGGAACGCCGTGGTCGGGCCAGCCATCAATCTTATGTGCAATGCTCCGCCCCGTTTTCAGCCCTAGCCACGACACCGTGCCAAGCATCAGGACATTGACGCCGACGCGGTCCTTCAGGGTGTTGAGCACAGTATCCACGCCCTCATCAATGAAGCTGATGGGGCTCACCTGGATGCCCACAAATTTCGCTTTGGGATCAGGGGTCATGAGTTTGCTCCGTGGTCAGCGATGAACTTGGAGATTCGCGCCATCGCCTCTTCGATCACCGGTAAGGGTTGCAAGTAGCTGATGCGGATGAAGTCGCTGTCCGGCTCGCCAAACATGTCGCCGGGGAAAACCATCACGCCGGTCTTTCGCAGGAGCGTTTCGCAGAAGGCTTTGGCCTTCATCCCCGTCGCCGCGATGTTGGTATAGATGTAGAACGCGCCGCCGGGCGCGCCGTATGTAAGGCCCGCTTCTGTTAGCGCCTTCATTAGATAATCGCGCCGTTCCGCGTAGGCCTTAAACGTCGCCTGCATCTCGTCTTGGGGACCCGTCAAAGCAGCCAGTGCGGCGTGTTGCGATACGGTACAAGTGTTGATCGACAGTGTATGGCGCGGCTCGGTCAGTTTTTTCACGAAATCAGCGGGTGCTGCCATATAACCCACGCGCCAGCCGGTCATCGCATAGGTTTTTGAAAAGCCGTTGAGCGTGATCGTCCGTTCCTTCATGCCGGGTAGCGTCGCCAGCGAAAGGTGTTCATGGGGCGGATAGATCAGCGCGGCATAGATCTCGTCCGCGATCAGCAGGATGTCATATTTAGCGGCCAGATCGGCGATCTTGTGAATCACATCGGGCGGCGTCACAGCACCTGTGGGATTGTTGGGGGAGACCATAACAAACATGCGCGTCTTTGGTGTAATCCGCTTCTCAATCTCTGTTACATCAAGGGCAAAATCATCCTGTTGGTAAGTCGGCACTGGGATCGGCACGCCGCCGCACATCTGCACGGCGGTGTCGTAAGTGGTGAAGCGCGGCGAGGTGATCAACACCTCATCGCCGGGCGCGACAAGGCCCAACATGCAGAGCATGATGCTCTCCTGCACGCCCGCAGTGACGATGATCTCGTCTGCCATGTATTCCAGCCCGTATTCGGCCTTCAGATTATCGCAGATCGCTTGACGCAGGGGTGGCAGGCCCGTGGGACCGGTATAGTGGTGCTGGTTATCATCCAAAGCCTGCTTTGCGGCCTCCACCACATGTTTGGGTGTGTGAAAATCCGGGTCGCCGCGCCCTAGCGCGATGACGTTATCGAGGCCGCTTGCAATTCCCAGCATCTTGGTGCGGAACGCGCCGTCTTCCTCCATGATGCGAGGGGCGGTTCGGTTGTGTAAAAGCGATCCCATCAGTGCATTCTCTTTCCATCAATGAAGGTCATCTCGACCTTCTCCAGCGCCATCAAGTCTTGATCTGGCTTGCCGTCGACCACGATCATGTCGGCCAGTTTCCCGGCCTCCAGCGTGCCGAGCGTATCGCCGAAGCCGTTGAGCACAGCCGCTCGCGCCGTGATGGCGCGTAACGCATCAAGGTTGTTTGTGCAGACGCCGACCTCCACCATGAAGCCCAGTTCGGGCACGATCCGATCATGCTCCACCGCGGGGCTGCCAGCGTCGGTACCAAAAACAATCGGCACGCCGGCCTTCGCTGCGCGCACGAGGCCGTCGAAACGCGACTTGTCAGCGACGGCACGCTTGCGTTCTTCGATCTTCCATTCGGGGATGCCGAAGGCGCGGGCGATTTCCTCATTCGCCTGAATGACAAGGGCGGAGAATGTCGTGACGACGGGCAGTTTCTTGTCGAGTAGCAGCTGGATCGTCTCGTCGGTCATGGATCCGCCGTGTTCCACACAATCAATCCCAAATTCTGCCACCCGCGCGATGCAGTCGTTGTAGGTGGCATGCGCGGTGATTGGCAGGCGGTTTCTGTGGGCCTCGTCAATGACGGCATGCAATTCGTCGTCGGTGAATTCCAGCGTGTCATGGCACGCCATAATCTTGATCAGATCGGCCCCTTGCTTGACCTGATCTCGCACGGCTCTGCGCATTTCATCGGCGCCGGAGGCCTCGCGGCAAACCCAATAGGTGTGGCCGCCGGTCTGGATGATGCTTTCGCCAGATACCAGCAGGCGGGGGCCGGGAAATATGCCTTGGGCTACGGCCTGTTTGGTAAAAAGGTTGGCGTTATGCACCCCGAGGTCGCGGACCAGCGTGATGCCCGCCCGCAGGCTCTTTATCATATTCCCCGCTGCCTTGTAGGCGCGGATCTCAGGGGCATCGAACATGGATTGCTGACTGAGTTCGTGGATGCCGTCCCACGACAGATGCGCGTGGCTGTTCATCATGCCGGGCATCAGGGTCTTTCCGTGTGTGTCGAGGGTTTTCATCCCTGATGGTGCGTCGCCGCGCTTGCCCACGGCGGCGATCTTGCCGCTCTTGAGATGCACGAAGCCATCTTCGATCACCTCATCCCCGACGCAAGTGATAACACGCCCGAGGAAGATGCACTCCTCGGTCTGCGCTTCAAACATCGGCTTGGTGATTTTTTGGTATTTCCAGGCGGCGGGTTCAGGCATCGAAAAGGCTCCTCAGATGGCAATGACGCGGGCGTCGATGGGTGTGGTGGCTTGGAATTTCGAGGGGATCTGCACCTCATCCTCTGCCACGATCATGGTGTTGATGGTGCGGTATCCATCTGTTCCGGGGCGGTAGACACCGGGCTCGTTGGAGAAAATCATGTGGGTCTGGATGGGGGTTGCATCACCGGGGGCGAGCCAAGGCGCCTCATGCCCCTCAAGCCCCATGCCGTGGCCAATCCTGTGGCGGATCGTGTTGCCAAGACCTGCCTTGCGAAGGGCGTGCAGCGCGACGTCATTGGCTTGGGTGCACGTTGTGCGGTCGGCACAAGCGGCGACTGCGGCGTCATTGCAGGCCTCCATCGCCCCCATGATCCTGAGCTGCTCATCGCTAATGTCGCCCACGATCAGGGTCACGCCGCTTTCGGCATGATACCCACCAAGGCTACATCCGATGCCTGCAATCAATGTCTCGCCGGGTTGCGGCACACGTTCCAGAACGGAGCCATGGGGAAGGGCGGCGCGGGGGCCGGAGTGGACGGAGGCGGTGATGCCCATCGGTATGCCGGTGAAGGCCTGTTTATGTTTTTTGAACAGCGCATGCCGCGCGTGGACCATGGCGTCGGCCATCAGGTCGGCCTCTGTGCCACCAGCGGTGATGATGTCGCCTGCGGCCGCATGGAGGCGCGTCAGAAACAGGTCTGCGAAGGAGGCGGCCTCAATGGTCAGCGCAATTTCCTCGGGCTCTTTGATCGTTCGCGCGGCCATGGCATGGTCGGTCAGGTCGAGATGCTTTGAGCGCTCGCGTGCCGCATCCAGAAGCGTGGCGTCCAGCGCGTCGATGGCCATGCGTTTGCGTCCTATATGGTTGAGCATCCACAGGACGGCCGGGATCTCGCCGGGGAATTCATCGTAGAAGCGCGCGTCACTGATCCCGGTGCCTTCGGCGTTCTCCCGCTCCAACCCCGGCAGCAATAGGACCGGGTCGGCATCAACGGGCAGCCAGACGCCCATAGGGCGTTCATTGGTGGACAGGAACAGGCCGGTGGCATAGGCAAGGTTCGGCGCGCGCAGTAGCAGCAGGCCATCAAGCCCCGCCATTTCCGTGCGGATGCGCAGCCTGTCGCGGGCGCGGGCGTGGAAGCTGGCGTCGAGTGGTTTCACAAAGTATTGCCCGTGTAGGGGCCTAGGCCGTCGAGCGCGGTCTGCAGGTTCAGCTCCTGCCCCAGCGCCTGCATGTCCGCCAGTACGGCGTTGTCAATTGGCACACCGTTTGCAGACTTGGTGGCAGTGCGCCGCGCCTCCTGTTCACCAGGCACAAGGATCTCGTCAAAGCCAGGACGGAGCGCGCGGGTCTTGGCCATCTGGACAAATTCGCCCATGCGGGTGGCATAGTCTTCTGGCGACATGAACCAAGAGATATCAATGGCTTGGAAATAATGGCTCACATCGAGTTTTTTAGGGTCGGCGTAGGGCGTCAGCCCGAAGCCGCCACCTGAAAGAACACCTGTCAGGGCCTCGGTCATGAACGCCAGCCCGTATCCCTTGTGCCCGCCGATCGCGAGTAAAGGTCCCTTCAACGCTCTTGCGGGATCGTCCGTCTCATGCCCCTCGGGGGTGATTGCCCAATCCAGCGGCATCTTTTTGCCCTCGCGGATCAGCCAGTTCATCATGCCCTTACCGGCGGTCGTGATCGCGATGTCGAGCACGGTTGGAAAACCTTGATCTGACGGCGCAGCAATGGACCAGGGGTTGGTGCCCGTCACACCTTCGCGTCCGCCCCACGGTGCCATTTCTGGGCCTGCATTGGTGAAAGCCATGCCGATACAACCGTGATCCAACGCCTGACAGGCATGGACCGCGCTAGAACCATAGTGGGTCGAATTGCGCACGATCACCGTGCCAATGCCGCCTTCCTTGGCCTTTTTGATCGCCATAGCCATCGCCCTGGAGGCTGCCACCGTCCCGATGCCGTTATGGGCATCCACCAGCGCCAGCGCGGGACTCTCCTTGAGCACGGACCAGCCTGCGTGCGGGTTGACCTCGCCGTTACCGATCCGTTCGTAGTAGCGGCGCAAACGAGCGACGCCTTGGCCTTGGCCGGGATGAAAGCGCAGTTCCGAGAAGATCAAGGCATCGGCGAAGATGCCTGCGTCCTGGGCTGTCAGGCCCAATGCCTCGAAACCCTCGGACACAAACGCGCGCAGCTGTTCGCGGTCGACATTGGTCATTTTGATGATGTGGGCAGGGCTTTGTTCGGTTGTCATACGGACAGTCCCAGAATGTCGGCGATGTTTGTGCCAGGCGCGCCGAAAGAGCCCAATTGCCCTGCGGGAGCGGTCATTACCACAGTCATGCCCGGACCATAGCCCGCACGGGGGCCGTCAGTTTGGCCGACGATCCCGATGCTCATCGCACCGCGCAGATAGCCGTGGTTGTAGCGGCTGTCGGTGTCTTGGATGGCCACTACATCGCCAAGGCGCAGTGCGTCTAACCCATATTCTGCAAGCGCCGTGCGGTCAGTGGATTGGATGTGCAATGAGCCGCCTTCCGATGTCAGGCCAGCGCCTGCGCCTACGAAATGAGGGGGCACCGTTGCCACGACCCCAATCTTCAAAACACCGCCCTGGGTGTGCTTAGGCAGGGCATCGAATAGCGTGGGGGATAGGGATTTGAACGCAACGTCTGGATGATCCGGTGCGGTCAGGCCAACACCCTCACTTTTTACTAATATCTGGTCATCGACGGCGATCTTTCGACGGGTCTCCAAATCGAAGTGAATAATTACCTGATCTGAAAAGCGCCCCGACTTACCCGTCACCACGCCGCGCACGCCCTTGGCGGCACCGCTCGTAATCATCGCTACGTTGCCGACGCAGGCGAAGACGTTGAGGCCGCGGTTTTTGTTGGCGTCCTTATGCACGATGGAGACAGAAGGGTGGATGCAATCGCCCGCCCATCCGAACGCGCTATCGCCGACGCTCACGTTATAGACGATGCCCCCGAAGGTGGGCCACAGGAAGGCCTTGCCGTCCGCATCAAGGCGGTAGGGCTCAGCAGGCAAGCCCGCAAGTGACGGGTTGGCGACCTGACCCATCACAGACACGGTGACGATATCGGCGGCGTTGGTTTGGATGCTCATGGCTCAGGCTCCGATATTCAACAATTGGGCTAGGTTGGCGGCGGGGTTGATGGTGAAATCAATTTCGCCGTTTCGTGCAGTCATCAGGGTAAGGATTCCGGGGCCGTGGCCCGTCATGATGCTGTCGCCGTGAATACACAGACAGATAGACACCGCCTCTTTACGATAGGACCGCCCCCAATGATGATCGGCGTGGCGAATAGCGATCACATCGCCAAGACGCATCTGGTCAATGCCCAGTTCTGCCATTAGCGCACGGTCGCCGGACATCAGGTCCTGGTCCACATATTCCGAGTTTAACTCCGCCCCCGATCCCATGATCTGAATGGGCAGCTCCATCGCCACCTTCACATGCAGGCGGCCTTTATCCTCTGTTATCCCAAGGGCGTGGAACAAGCGCGGGCTCATCTTCTTGAGCGCCACGTCGGGGTAGTCTGTCAGCGCAAAGCCTTGGCCCTTCGTCATCACCTGTATGCGGTCACCGGGGGCCATAACCTCATGGGCTTTGGGCGAAAACTGCACGAGGATGCGCGCGTGCTCGCCCACGACAATGCCGCGCTCGCCTGCGGCCATGCCAGACGTCACCATAGCCTCGTTGCCGATGCAGTTTAAGTAGTGCAGCGCGTGGTGGCGCCCCTGATCGGCGTCATCGTCGATGGATACGCCTGGCTCCACATGGTCGCCTGCCCATCCGAAAGCTCTGTCGCCGCAACAAACATTATACGTGATCCCATACATGCCTGGCAACACCGCAGCGGTGCCGTCGGGGTGGGGAATGTATTGGCCGGGGCGGACCGCTGGCGTCGTTATGACGCCCGAGACGGCCATCTCGACCAAGGTTTCTTCATTGGTTTTCAAACTGGACATCGGCAACGCGACCTTTGCGGGCATGGGCGGCAGAAAAGAGGCAATGTTTTGGTTTGACTCCCGATGGCTTCCTTGCCATCAGTATATTGTCGACATTAATCTTGCCGGCATGAGTTACACGAGCGGAATGGAGTGTCAAGCATCCACCGCAAAGGCGCTTGGTGTCCAAAACCCAAGGCGTTCAGCATGGGGATGTAAGCGAGGGAAGGCCCGAAATGAGCTATAGTAATTTAATTGAAGTAACGGGCCGGGTGAACGATCTGTTGAACGCGGGATCTGTCCTGTCTTGGGATGCGCGCACAATGATGCCCAAAAGTGGCGCGGATACGCGGGCTAAGCAATTGGCGACATTGGCCGTCGCAGCGCGTAACCTGTTGTGCTCGGACGAGATGAAGCGCGCGCTGGACGGCGCGGCGACGGACGTGGCGGGCAAGCCGGAAGACAGCCCCGAGGCGCGGATCGTGGCGCAGGTGCGCGAATCGATTGATTATCATGAGCGCATCCCAACGGAATTGCTGCGCCGCAAAACGGAATTGGGTTCCTCTGCCCATGAGGTGTGGGCTGAGGCGCGCGAGGAGGCCAACTTTTCCATCTTCGCGCCTGCGTTGACGGACATGGTCGAAATTAATCGTGAGATGGCACAGGCCATCGGCTACAAGCATCACCCTTACGATGCGCTGATGTATCGGTTCGAGCCGGGAACAACGAATGCAGGTTTGGCCAAGTTGTTCGCCCGCCTGCGCGAAGAAATGGTCCCGCTTGTTCGCGCGATTGGCGAGGCGGAAAAGCCGCGCTCGGACTTCCTTTTCCGCGATTACCCCGTGGAAGGCCAGATGGCGTTCGCGCTAAGTATGGCTAGGAAAATCGGCTATGACACAGACAGGGGGCGTTTGGATACGACGGTGCATCCGTTTGAAGTGTCGTTCACCCGCAACGACGTAAGGATCACCACGCGGGTTAACCGCAATTACATGCCGATGTCGCTGTTCGGCGCGTTGCACGAGGCGGGTCACGCAATGTATGAGCAGGGCGTTGACCCGGCTTACACGCGTACACCGCTCGCCACGGATCTGATTAGCCTTTACGCCGTGGGTGGCGTCAGCTTCGGCGCGCACGAGAGTCAATCGCGCCTGTGGGAAAACCATGTGGGGCGGTCCCGCGCGTTCTGGAACATTCACATGGATGATATCCGTGAAGCTTATCCCGGAACGCTTGATGACGTCAGTGAAGAAGAATTCTATCGCGGCATTAATCGATCCCAGCCGTCCTTCGTGCGCGTCGAGGCCGATGAACTGACCTATGATTTCCACGTCATGGTGCGCTGCGAACTGGAGGCTAAAATGGTCGATGGCTCGCTCAACGTAGGCGAGTTGCCCGAGGCCTGGAACGCCGCAATGAAGGAAAATCTTGGCGTCGACGTTCCCGACGATGGCAAAGAGGGTATCTTGCAGGACGTGCATTGGTCCTCCGGCCAGATCGGGACGTTTTGCAACTATACTATCGGCAACGTCATGGCGGCGCAGTTGTTTGACACGGCGACCGAACAGAACCCGGTTATACAGACCGCGTTGGACGGCGGGAATTACACGCCGCTCCGCAATTGGCTGACCGACAATGTTGCCCAACACGGGCGCCGTTTCACCCGCGATGAATTGTTGGAGAAGGCAACGGGCCGCCCGCTCGATCCCGAACCGTACCTCGCGCATCTGACAAGGAAATATTCTGACATCTACGCACTGGCGTAAGGGGGATAAACGATGACTACTGGCACCTTCAACCGCCTTGCCAAACGCGTGAAACTCTCTGATGGGGCGTTGATCACCAAGATGCTCGACATCGCCGAAGGTTTGGACGATGTGATCAAACTGGGGCGTGGGGACCCGGATCTGGACACGCCCGATCATATCATCAAGGCGGGGCAAGATGCGCTGGCCGATGGCGCGACGCATTACACGCACCCGCTTGGCATTCTGCCGCTGCGCGAAGCCATCGCCGATAATATCCGCGACTATGGCGGCGCAGACTACGCCAGTGACGAAATAATGATCACGCCGGGCGGCCAGCAGGGAATGTTCATCATTGCGCTGTCTTTGCTGGATCCGGGTGATGAGATCATTGTGCCGTGCCCGGGCTACAATCCGTATGGCCAAGCGGCGGAGATCTCGGATGCTGTCGTCGCGCAAGTGCCGATGACGATGGAGACGAACTTCACTCTCACCGCAGAGATGGTGGAGGCGCATATCACGCCAAAATCCAAGATCCTCGTACTGATCAATCCCAACAATCCCACAGGCTCCGTCACGCCGCCTGACGAGGTGCGCAAGATCGCGGAAATCGCGAGGAAGCACGACCTGATCGTGATTTCTGACGAGATCTATTCCCGGCTGACCTTTGGCAACAACACAGTGTTGCCGGTAGCGTCGCTGCCCGGTATGAAAGAGCGGACGATCACTTTGAGCGGGTTTTCAAAAGCTTACGCGATGACGGGCTGGCGCATCGGCTACCTCGCGGGACCGCGTGATCTGATCATGCCGATGTCCGAGGTCAACCACGCCTTCGCCATTTCCACCGCCGCCGTATCGCAACACGCAGCACTGGCTGCCATGACCGGCTCGCAGCAATGCGTCGAAGATATGCGCCAAACCTATGACGGCAGGCGCGCTGCGATTTGCAAAGGGCTTGATGCCATCGGCATGGGTTACGCGGAGCCGCAGGGAGCGTTTTATGTTTACGCCAACGTGGCGTCTCTTGGCCTTGGCATCACCGCTGGCGCGTTTTGCGAACGGCTTTTGACCGAGGGCCAGGTGATGATGTACCCCGGCACGATCTACGGTGATCACACCGACGATTTCGTGCGGATGTCGATGACCCAACCCGTCGAACGGATCGAAATTGCCATGCAGCGCATGGCGAAGGTCGTGGAAAGTTTCCGCGCCGAGCACAAACAGCCCGCCGAATAAGGACGCCGATAGATGAACGTCAAATCAGACAACCCAAACGTGAAAAGCATCAAGCACATGGCCTTTGCGGTCAACGATGCGGAGGAGGCTTTGGCGGCCTATGCCAAGTTCCTCCATGTGCCCGCCGGCACTGAAATCACCCACTTCAAGAAGTCCGGCAACAAGGTCGCTTTGTTCTACTTGGGAGGGATTGAGTATCAGCTCTGCCAATCCACCCAGGAAGGCGGACGGTTCGATGCCTGGATCAAGGAGCGTGGCGCCGAGGGCCTGCACCACATCTGCTACGAAGTCGACAATATCGACGACGCGCTGGCCCATGCCCAGGCACAAGGCGCGTCCTTGCGGGAATGCAAGGCATGCCAGAAGACCGGATCCCACGCGCATCCGGAGGGTTGGGTTGCCTTCCTCGACAATGATGCAGGTGGGATCGAGATCGAGTTCATGCAAGTCTACACGCCTGAGCAGTTAAAAAGATGGGAAGATAGCGCGGCGGCGGCGGTATGAGCACGGCGGTAGGCGAAAGCATCACGGTCGGTACAGCCACCGCGGCACCCGGAGAAGCGGTTCGCGGCGCGATCCCGGCAGGGGATCTTGCGGGCGGTGTAAAGGTTGAAATCCCGGTGGTGGTCATCAATGGCGCGGGTGAGGGCCCGACTTTCTGGGTCAACGCGGCTATCCACGGAGATGAGCCGGAGGGACCCTTGGCCTGTGCGCTGGCCGTCAAGAAAATCGACCCGGCGAAGCTTCGTGGCGCGGTCGTCATGGTGCCTTGTGTCAACCCTCTGGCGTTCTCGGCGGCCGAGCGGGGCAATCCGCTCGACACCTTCACCTACGACATGAACCGGATCTATCCTGGCAAGCCCGATGGCTATTTTAGTGACCGTGTGGCAGACGCCCATTGGCAGGCGATGAAGGACGTGGCGGATCTGGAGATTTCTATCCATTCAGGTGGTGCGCATAGTTTCCTCGATAAGGCGATCTTCGTCGATGAACGCGCTGAGAGCGTGGAACTGGCCAAGGCCATGGGGGAAGGCTGGGGCTGTATCATGTCTAACTTTACCAAGGCGGGCAGTCCCATGGCCGCGATGAACAACGCGGGGAAGGTGGGTATCACGGTGGAGCTTGGTGGGCGCTCCAACACCTCGCCTGAGCGGTTTCGTTATGTGGGTGAAGAGCTTTGCAAATCCATCCTTAACATCTGCTATCACTTTGACATGCTGGACGGCACGGTGACGTACCCAAACGACGCCACCAAGGGCCAGCAAGAGGCGCTTCTTGCGCCCGCGTCGGGCATTTTCCTCCCAGAGCCCGGCGTGGATTTCCTGACGATGATGAAGAAAGGCGACAAGATTGCGGGGATCATTAACATCTTTGGCGATGAAGTCGGCGTGCTCCATGCCCCCGCTGATGGCATGTTTTTTGGCTTGCGGGCATTGCCCAATGTGAACCAAGGCGATTGGTGCTGCTTCTTCAACAAGGTGGAGGGCTCCCGTGACTGACTCTCGCACCCCCGGAGCTCTCCCTTTCAACCGCGGCCGCGATCTGGCCGGATACGGCGCCTATCCACCCGATGCACGTTGGCCCGGCGGCGCGGGCCTTGCGGTCAACTTCGTCCTAAACGTGGAGGAAGGTTCAGAGTATTCCATCGGCGACGGCGATGGCCGATCCGAGAGCGCGTTGAGCGAAGTCCGCGCCTCGCGAGTACCGCAAGGCATGCGTGATCTGGCAGCGGAGTCAATGTACGAATACGGCAGCCGTGTGGGGTTTTGGCGCCTCTATGACCTATTTCGGGATCGCGATCTGCCGATGACTATTTTCGCAAGCGCTTTGGCACTAGAACGCACACCCGACATTGCAGCTGCAATCGCCGCGACGGATTGGGATATTTGCGCCCACGGCTATCGCTGGATCGAGGCTTATCATCTGACGCCAGAGGTGGAAGAGGATCACATCGCCCGTGCCTACGACAGCCTGCTTGCCATCGTCGGACGGGCGCCCAAGGGGTTTTATTGCCGATATTCGGCCTCTGCGGCGACGCGGGGACTGATTGTGGCTCATGGCGGATATGAGTATGACAGTGACGCCTACAACGATGACCTGCCGTATTGGACGGAAGTGAACGGCGCGCCGCATCTGGTGGTTCCTTATACAATGGTCACGAACGACGCGAAATTCCTGTCGGGCGATGCGTTCTCTGGCCGCAACTTTGGCGAGTTTCTGATCGACAGTTTCGACGTGCTTCACGAGGAGGCGAAGTCAAAGCCGCGCATGATGTCGGTCGGCTTGCACAGTCGGATCATTGGCCATCCCGGACGCTTAGCTGGGCTGATCCGGTTCATGGATCATTTGGCAAAGCACGATGACGTCTGGATCTGCCGCCGCAACGAGATTGCGCAGCATTGGCGCGAGGTCCAACCTCCGGCGCGCCCATGAGTGTTTTAAAGGTTCCCCTACGCGCACCTGACGCTACCGCTTTCGCACCCTATGGGGACTTGGTGGTGCCCCCGGAAACCCCCGGTTGCCGTCAATTCTACAGTGCTACCCTTCACACTCGCCCAACGGATAGCGCACCTGTCCTCCACGTCAATCATATCCTGCCTCAGACCCTGCCCATTGAGGTTACTGGGATCGAGCAGCATCCCCACGCGGCGCAGTGCTTTCTGCCCATCGACGTGGCGCGTTACGTCGTCATGGTGATGCCCTCCGACGATGCGGGCCAGCCGCAGACCGACCGCGCGTTGGCCTTTTTGATGCCTGGTACCATCGGGGTAATCTACAATCCTGGTGTGTGGCACCTGGGCGCGACTGTGCTTGATCGACCAGGACATTTCACCGTTTTGATGTGGCGCACAGGGCTGCAACAGGATGATGAATTCCGCTCCATAGCGCCGATGATAATTACTGACCCTACCTGAAGTGCTCCGCCGGAGTAACGAAAGAAAGACCCCCGAGATGCCTCGCAAAATTGAACTGTTTGTCCCTGCGATTACGCCCTTTGCCACTGACCTTTCGGTCGACAAAGTGCGGTTTGTCGCCAACGCCCGTCGTCTGATTGCCAACGGTGCCCATGGTCTGGCCCCTTTTGGCACCACGAGTGAGGCAAATTCCTTGTCCGTGGCCGAGCGCATGGAAGCGCTGGATGCCATTATCGATGGTGGGATCAATGCTGCTCAGGTGATCCCCGGCACGGGGTGTTGCAATGCAAACGAAACCATTGCGCTGTCGGCTCACGCAACCGGGCACGGCTGTCGCGGCGTGCTAATGCTGCCGCCGTTCTATTATAAAGGTGTCACCGATGAGGGCGTGTTCAATGCCTATGCCCGAGTGATCGAGGCCGTCGGGCCGGATCTACGCGTCTACCTTTATCATATCCCTCAGATGTCTGGAGTAGCGATCACATTGCCTCTGATTGAGCGATTGATTAAGCGTTTCGGCGACCAAATCGCGGGACTTAAGGACAGTTCCGGCAAGTGGGACTACACCGCCTCGGTGATTGAAGCCTTCCCGCAGATCGACACCTATTCGGCCTCAGAGTCCATGATCCCGCAGAACGTGGCCGCGGGCGGGGCAGGGTGCATTAGCGCCACCCTGAACGTGAACCCGACCGGCATCCGCGCTTTGGTCGACGGCTTGAATGGCCCTGATCACGACGCGCTCCATGCGCAGGTCAGCGGCGTGCGCAGCATCTTTGAAGGCATCCCTCTGATCCCGGCAATTAAAGCGGCCATCGCGGCCCAGACCGGTGACGCCGACTACGCCCGCATCCGCCCGCCGTTCGTTGAGTTAGGCGAGGCACATGCCGACGCCGTGACTGACGCCGTTCGCATCGCAGGCGAGCAGAGACCATCATGACGACAGGCCCCATACTGGTGACCGGAGCGGGTGGGTTTGTCTGTTCCGAGGTGGCGCTGGCGCTCCACCGGGCGGGACACGAAGTCGTGGCCGTGGACCGCATCTTCGACGCCGCCACGTCCGTTCGCTTGAAGAATATCCATAAGATAGAGGGAGAGCTTGCTCCGATTTTGAACCCGCTTGGCCCGTGCGCCGCTGTGATCCATGGCGCGGCCATTACCGCCTCACCGGAGAGGTTAGGGATCACACGCGCCGCGCATATCCGCCGTAACATGGACCTTTTGACCGCAACGCTGGAGTTCGCCCAAAGCGCAGGTGCGTCGCGGTTCCTGTTTGTCAGCTCCATGGGCGTGTTTGAACCCAATGACACACCAACCCCTAACGGGTGGGTTACCGAGCTCACGCACCCGACTGCCGATTGCACCTATTGCGCGGCCAAACATGCGGGCGAATTGCTAACCGCTTCTGCTGCGACTACAGGATTTGAGACCCTCAGCTTACGCCTTGGCAATATCTTCGGCCCCCATGAGGCCGTGCGTGAGAGCCGCCAACACCTGTGTCTTGTGGCAAGGATGGTGGCTGAGGCGCGCGATGTTGGGATCATCACTGTGCAAACGCCCGAAGCGAATCGCGAATGGGCGTGGCTGCCGGATTTAGCCGATGCGATCGTGCGGCTTATGGGGGACCCTTGGGAGCAGTCGGTCCTGCATGCAGGGGCGCCGCCGGTGATGGGCGACCTGGACCTTGCGCGGGCGGTTGTAAACCGAATGCCTCGGACTAGCATCCGCCTTTCGTCCCCGCCCCACGCAGCGATCCGTCCGCCCATGGCGAGCAGTTTCCAGACTGCGCTGACACAAACGCAATGGACGGCAATGGCTGCGGCGCTCGATCGGTTAATCCCTTTGGCGGTCATGCCGTGACCAAGCTGCGACTGATCATAGTGGGCCTAGGCGCACGCGCCCGGACGTGGATAAGGGTGGTACAGGCTAACCGGGATCTGGAGATCGTGGCGCTATGCGACCCTGATCCCAGCGCGCGCAACACGGTAATAGAGCAATTTTCCAGCCTGCCCATCGGTGCGGATATTACCGATGTTTTGGGTGTGGCTGCTGATGCAGTTTTGCTGGTCACACCACCCGGCGGCCGAGCGGGGCAGATTGAAGCCGCATGCAAAGCAGGCCTTGCGATCCTTGCCGAGAAGCCCTTATCCGATAGCGTCGTCAACGCCGCGCGCTTTGTGGAGATGGCCGAGGATGCAGGCGTGCCGCTGATCGTCGGTCTCAACTTCCGCTACCTTGCCGTGACTCAGAAAATGCGGTGGCTCCTGCAAAGCGGCGTCATTGGTAGGCCAGAGTTCGGGCGCTTCATTTACGAGCGCTGGCGCGATGGCACGCAGGATTGGCTGAACAAATATCCGCTGACGATGGATCACCCAATGCTGTGGGAACAATCGATCCACCACTTCGATCTGATGCGCTATGTCTACGATACGGAACCTGCGTTTATTCAGGCCCACACGTTCAACCCCAGTTGGACAATGTACAAGGGCGACACCAACGTCTCGGCCCTGGTCACTTTCGAAAATGGGATGAGCGTCACCTATCAGGGCACCTGGCAGGCCGGCCATGATCCGATGAACTTCAAATGGCGCACAGATGGCTCCGAAGGCATCATCGAGCAACGCGCAATGTTCGGCGATCTGGCCTGGGCCAAGCGGATGGAGCCGGAATTGACGCGGATCCCGCTGACCGAACACGTGGCATGGATCACCGACGCCGAGGCGCTTTTGCGCAGTTTCGTCAGTGGTCTGCGCGGGGAAACACCACTCGAATGCACCGGGCGCGACCACTTGCAAAGCTTGTTCATGCTGGAGGCCTGCATCCTTGCCTCAGACCGCCGTGCGGCCGTTACCATCGACGAAGTCCGTGCGCTAACCACCCCAAAGGAGTTACCATGATCAATGTTGGCATCATCGGCGCGAGTTTCGCGCGCGACGCGTATCTTCCCGCTTTTGCACATATCCCGGGCATGCAGGTTGTGGCGCTGGCCTCTGGCCGGATGGAAAGCGCCCAGGCCGCAGCAAAGCGTTATGGTATCACGGCGGTCTATGATGACTGGGAAAAGATGCTGACGGAGCACACGCTGGATCTGGTGTGTATCGCCACGCCTACGGTCATGCACGCGCCGATGACGCTTGCGGCGATCGCTAAGGGCGCCCACGTCCTGTGCGAAAAGCCTACGGCGATGAATGCGCGCGAGGCGCGGCAGATGCTGGACGCAGCGCGGCGCGCCAACCGCTTGCACATGATCGACCATGAATTGCGGTTCAACCCCACGCGGATGCGCATTGCCGAGCTGATTCATGGCGGCGATCTGGGCGAGATCCGGCATGTCAATATTAGCAATATCGGGGCCTCCTGGGCCAATCCGGCCTCTCGCCCCAAGGGCGATTGGTGGTCGGATGCAAGCATGGGCGGCGGGCGGATGGGGGCCAATGGCAGCCATCAAATCGACATGCTGCGCTGGTGGTTGGGGGAGCCAGCGTCGGTGATTGGGCAAGCGCTGACCATCGTGCCGGATCGGGTTTGCAAGAACACGGGAGAGGCGTGGACTGCCACCTCCGACGACCTCTCGCACATGACGTTGGAGATGCAATCGGGCGCGCTGGCGCAAGTGTTCATGAGCGGCGTGGCCGCCGCCAATATTGGCAATGAGACGCAGGTTTTCGGCACCGACGGCACGATTAGACTCAGCAATGGGGATGAGAAGCTGTACTTCGCCAAAGCCGGCGAAAGTTTCAAGGATATTAGCGTGGAAGACCCCCATGCGTCGCTGGAAGGTGTCAACAGGGGCATCTGGAACGTCTCTGTTGTCGGCGCGCTGAAAGAGCTTTACGGGGCCATTACCGAGGATCGCAGGCTCGAGCGCGGTGCGAGTTTCGTGGACGGTCTGCGCAACCAGATGGTGGTGGACGCCGTCTTCGCCTCGACGAAAAGCCGCAAGTGGGAAGACCTAGACATGGAGGGGGCCGTGTGATGCCTACCTTAGCCGGGCAGAAGGTGTTGATTACCGGGGCCGCCCACGGCCTTGGCGCGGGTCTGGCGCGAGTGTTCTCGGCCCAGGGGGCGGAGCTGATCCTGATGGATGTGGATGTGCCCAAATGGGCAGATGAGGTGGTCAAATGGGCTTTCCTCAAGGTTGACCTGTCCGACGCGACCGCGACCGCTGCCGCCGTGGCTGATCTCGGACCCGTTGACACCTTGATCCACAACGCCGCTATTCTGCGACCAGAACCATTGGAGGACGTCAGCCTCGCCACCTTTCAGGCCACCATGGACGTCGGAATCCAAGCGGCGTTCCAGCTTAGCCAAGCTGTCTGGCCGGGGATGAAGGCCAACGGCGGAGCGCTGATCTTCGTGTCGTCGCAGTCGGGGATAAAGGGTTTCGTCGATGAGACCGCCTATTGCGCTGCCAAACACGCGCTGGAAGGCTTCTCCAAATGCCTCGCCATGGAAGGGGAGGCGTATGACATTTTGTCCTGCACGATCACACCTGGCAAGCCGATGCATACCCCGATGTCGGAGCGGAACTATCCGGCCGAGTTGAAGGCTGAGTGGATCGAGCCTGACCTGCTGGCGCCTGCCTTCGCACACATCGCGACCTCGCGCGACATGACCCTCTCAGGCCAGCGATTGAACGCATGGCATTTGTCACAGGAGCATCCGCTATGAGAGATATGAAAGCCATTTACGACTACATCGACGCCCACGCTGATGAGTTTGTGGCGGATTTGCAGGCCTTTTTGCAGCAGCCGTCCGTTTCTGCTCAGGACATCGGCTTGCGAGATTGTGCAGCGCTGATCCGGGATCAGATGCACCGCGACGGGTTGCCTGCGGAATTTCACGAGTTGGAGCAAGGCCCGCCCGTGGTTTACGGTGAGGTGCCGTCAAAATCCACCAAAACGCTGCTCTGCTATTCCCACTATGACGTCCAGCCGCCCGAGCCGACCGAGGCCTGGACCTATGGCGGTCCATGGTCCGGCGCGGTAGTGGACGGCGTTGTGTACGGACGCGGTGCGACGGACAACAAGTCCGGCGTTCTGGCGTTCAACAAGGCCGCAAAGGCGTTTCTGGCTGTTCGCGGCGAGGTTCCGGTGGGCCTTAAGCTTCTCATCGAAGGGGAGGAGGAGATCGGCTCCCCCAACCTTGGGCCATGGGCCAAAAAGAACGCCGATATGCTGCAGGCGGACGGGATGCATTGCCTCGACGGCTCGCTAGAGATCGGGGTGGAGGTGCCGGACGTGTCCCTCGGCCTCAAGTCTGTGCTGTTCGTGGAACTGGTCGCGCGTGGGCCGCGCACGGATGTCCATTCATTGAACGCGCCCTTGGTGCCGAACCCGGTCTGGGACTTGGTCCATGCGCTCGCAACGATCATGGACCGTTACAAGAACATCCTGATCCCCGATTGGGCAGAAGGTCTTTATGAGCCGAACGAGGAGGACTTAGGGTATCTGGCGGACAAGGCGGCGCGGATCGATTTTGACATGCTGAAGGACGAGATGGGCGTGGATGCCTTTGCGTTGGGACGCGACGGCGTGGATGCTTTACGCGCCCGTACCTATGAGCCGACGGCGAATATTCAGGGCATCACGGGTGGCTATACTGGGAAGGGCACCAAGACTATCGTTCCCGCTGAAGCGCGCGTGCGCATGGATTTCCGCCTGATCCCCAACATCTCACCGGCCAAGGCGATGGCGAAGTTGAAGGCGCATCTGAAAGATAAAGGCTTCGACAAAATCGAGGTTATTGGGGAGCCGCGCGTGGAAGAGCCCTACAAGATTTCCGCCCGCGAAGACATCAGCCAATCCATCATCGCGGCCGCCCATGAAGTCTATGGCGAGCCGCCCATTGTCAACGGGGTCTCGGCTGAAGGCGCGATCCTCAAGCACGTCTGGATTCCATGCGTCCTGACTGGATTTGCGAACCCCGGCTGTAATTTGCATGCGCCCGATGAGAACATCCACGTCGACAAATACATCCTCGGCATCAAATACGCCGCCGCCATCATGGAACACTTTGGCCGAAGCTAAGGACCTCAAAGGAAACAGGAATGACCGTTCAAATCCCCTTCGATACCTACCACACCTACGACGCCATGACCGGTCATCTGCATGCGCTGGCTGAGGCGTATCCGAAGCTGTGCACCCTCACGTCCATCGGTAAGACCTTCCAAGGCCGCGACGTTTGGTTCGTGACGGTCACCAACCCCGATACGGGCCCGGCGCTGGAAAAGCCCGGGTTTTATATCGACGCGCAAATCCATGCCGAAGAACACGCAACCTCCGCCACCGCGCTTTATGCCTGCGCCTATTTGCTGAACAACTTTGGCTCCGACGAAGAAGTCACGCGCCTTGTCGATCAGATGGTGTTTTACATCATTCCCCGGATCAATCCCGACGGGGCAGAGAATGCGATGACGGCGCCCTATCATCCTTGGTGCGGCAACGGTCGTTTCTTGCCTGGTGAGGACCGGATCGAAGGGCTGATCCCACAAGACATCACTGGCGACGGATACATCGTACAGATGCGGGTGCCCGACAGTAAAGGAGAGTGGAAGTGCGACAACGAGAACCCTGACATAATGGTGCAGCGTGAACCGGGCGAAGAGGGAGGAATGTATTATCGCATGTATCCCGAGGGCATGATCCGCAACTTCGATGGCGTCCATGTGCATATCGAGATGCAGGAAGACGGCAACATGAACCGCAACTTCCCCACCAACTGGACACCGCAGGAATACGGCGCGGGGGAGTATCCGTTCTCCGAGCCCGAGACGGCGGGCATGCGCGACGTGATCCTGGCCCATCCCAACATCACTGGAATGTGCGCCTATCACACCCACGGCGGCATTATTTTACGCCCCTCGATGCTGCAAATGGACAGCGAGATGAGCTCGTCAGACCTGTCACTCTACAAGGCATTGGGCGAAGTGGGCGAGCGGTTGACGGGGTATCCGACGATCTCTGTCTATGAAGAATTCACGCCTGACAAATCCAAAGCGCGCCATGGCACGCTCACTGATTGGAGCTATGAAGAGATGGGGATAATCACCTTTGGAACAGAGCTTTGGGACCTGGAGCGCACGGCAGGCGTGCCGAAGGAGGGCTATTACAACTTAGGGCCGCGAGATGCCGCGACGCAGCGGTTGGTGCACAACTGGGTGGTCGATAACGTGGGCGAAAAAGGTTTCCGCCCGTGGACCGCCTTTAATCACCCGCAGCTCGGCCCGATTGAGGTCGGGGGCATGGTCTACATTTGGAGCTACCGCAATCCGCCCGGCAACTTGCTGGAAGACATGTGCCACAACAACGTGCTCTTCAACCTCAAGCACGCCGCCGCCGCACCGCGTGTCGCCGTTGACAGTGTCGATGTCGAAGCGCTTGGCGCTGACTTGTTCCGGGTAAGCACAGTGGTTTCCAACCATGGTTATTTGCCCACCAATCTGTCCGATGTCGCGGTCCAGAACGGTGTGGCCAAGCCCGTGGAACTAAGCATCGCGTGTGAGGGGGCCGATGTGGTGATGAACCCTGCCGACTTGAAGCTCGGCAACCTCGCGGGACGCAACGAGCGCCGCTATGCCTATTCCAACTGGGGTCAGCAATGGTCGCCCGTGACCAAAAAGGCCGAATGGCTGGTCAAGGTCGCGGGTGCTGATGCGTCTGTGACCGTGACCGTGACTTCTGAAAAGGGCGGAACTGATCGCAAGCGGGCAAGTTTGGTTTAAGGCGAACCGCAGGTACTTCATCCTGACGTCCGCTGTGTCTAACGTCAGCACGCCGCATAATCAAAGCAACAGTGGCCTGCCCCATCGAAGTGATCCAACTCGAATGTTAGGATTGGCTTCGGTTTCAAGCGGCGTCATGCCGATGATCTTCAATGAACTGAGCTATTCCAACAAAACCCACCCGTCACGCGTTAGCTCCACCCCGATCACCTCGACACACCGCCCAGCCTGTGACGCCACTCGGGTTCGTCGTTGTGACGTGGCGGTGTGGAGCTAACGCGTGGACTTATCGTTCTGGAAACGTTGGAGCCCCCGTCACGCCAGAACGCCGGGAGCGGCGCTATTTCGACTATGGACAGGTGCACAGGCGGTGCTACGCTCGGTGCTTGCGTTTTGTTGACACTGCGCGTCGGATGCATCGGATTGTCCGGACACGACCCCCACCCGTCACGCGTTAGCCTCTGAGCCGACCAGCTCGACAGAATGGCAACTCGGCACGTTGAACGGGTTGTCGTGGTCGGGGCTAACGCGCGGACTTACGAGCAGCGGATGGACCGCCGGATGCGTCGAACCAAGATACGACAAGGCGATGCGCTTGAGGTGCCGAGCGAGCGCCGGATTACAATTCGAACTACAACGGCACTTACAAATACATCCCTTAAGGGATTTTGTATTTGTAGTAGCTGCCGGCGCTG
>ENA-OQVM01000340-OQVM01000340.1-marine-metagenome-genome-assembly--contig:-NODE-340-length-76528-cov-4.859479_pt1 | contig 76528 bp, 71 predicted proteins | sample MGYA00237776_ERZ505498 | MGnify/ENA primary metagenome ERZ505498 (study PRJEB26159, sample SAMN06265151) | marine metagenome | isolation source: Helgoland LTER site | place: Germany:Helgoland, sampling... | reverse complement strand
GTATTTCAAAAGCATTACAATTGTATGAGCCATCTTTACGACCAGCTCTTAAAGCTGCAGGATTTCTTACAAGAGATTCACGTGTAGTTGAGCGTAAAAAATATGGTAAAGCTAAAGCACGTAAGAGCTTCCAGTTCTCGAAACGTTAAAGTCTGTCTTACAGAAAGTACAACAATTACAAGGGCTTGAATTTTATCAAGCCCTTTTTTGTTGGATATTATGCGTAACACCAGCGTAACATCTTATTGAAATCATTGACGTAGAAGATTATGGCTGTAACGGAAGCGTAACAGTTAGCGCAACTCAAACATCTAACGTCGATAGCATATTAAAATAACAAACAAAAATATTTTGGAGGGCAGTTTATTCTATATCGACACAACCAAAAAACTAAATATGCGTCAAATTAAAATAACGCATTCAACTGGTATCTGCATATACGTTGCAGGTAAAAAATCAGCGAAAAAAACAATTATGCTAATGGTGTTTTGTACATAGTAAGTCTACAAATAAAGGGGGGTGTCTGACACCAATTTGTTGATACAAAATAAAGTATAGGGAGAAAAAATGTCTGATTTACTAGAATATAAACTTGTAGGTGAGGGCCCTATAAAGGTCATAATTCTGCACGATTGGTCAGTGTCTTGCGAAGGAGACTATGAGTACGCGTTGCCATTTTTTGACTTAAAGCAACTAACAATGGCTTTTGTGGATGTACGTGGATACGGATTATCAAAAAACATTAAAGGGTCATACAACACAGATGAAATAACGGCTGATGTTGATGCTGTTGCGGCACATTTGGCTTGGGCTAAATTCTCAATCGTTGGTCACTCTATGACAGGAATGGCTGTTCAAAAAATTATGAGCCGTTTATCTGCAAAAGTTGAAAAAGTAGTTGCTACGGTGCCCGTTCCAGCATCTGGTTTCCCACTAGACGACGATACATTTGGTTTCTTCGCTTCTATGGCTCACAACGATGATGCGTTCAAAGGTGGAATGCACGCCTTAACAAGTGAAATTTATGGGCAAGGTTGGGTTGAGCAGAAATTAAAACAGAACAGGAATTCTGTTGATGCAGATGCGATGGAAAAATACCTTGCGATGTGGTCAAAGGAAGATTTTTCTGCGGAAGTGCAGGGCTGCGAAACTCCAATATTAGTGGTGTTTGGTTCTGAAGATAATGAGGGTTTAAGAGAGGCTGCAAACGCAGACAAATTTAAGAGTTGGTATCCAAACTACCAACAAGCAGTGATGGCGACGGGACATTATCCAATGATTGAAGCACCAGTTGCATATGCAAAAATAGTGCAGGATTACTTGCTGTCTGAATAAACGCCATAGTCAGAGTGAGACGAACAACGTAGTGGATAGAGGTTTAATTTCGGTCTGCGAAATTCGTCAAAGTTAAAACCTTTAACTTTCTTATCTTTGGCTTGGCGTTAAGGTCGCTTAGGACTTTTTTGGATTTTTGTAGTTTTGAAGTCGAAAAGCGTAACACTACCGTAACACAGTTTTTGCAAGTGCTTTTATTATAATGATAACAAGTGCTTATATGAGAGATTGGTTAGCCAAGCGTTAAGCTGTACGACATATGCATGGCAAAGGCCGCTCCGGATTGGGGCGGCCTTTTTCGTTTGTGGGGCAGGTGCTGTCTATTGCTGCAGAAAGTCTAGCACAGGCGAAACAGATGCCGCCCCATCTTCCTCCATTGGCAGGTGGCCCAAATCCGGCAGTGTCACCAACCGGGCATCTGGCAACACGCGCAAATAATTCTGTGCATTTGAAACTGGGATCATACGATCATCCGCGCCCCACAGCAGCAAAACGGGCGCATCGATCCGGCTTAGCACCGGATCAGGCGACACCAGCACCGTTTGGCGCATCCGATCCAGCAGCGCCTGTCGGTTGCCGGGGGCGAGCATCAGATCGAAATAACGATCCATCGTTGCCTCCTCCAACCGGGTCGGATCGCTATAGGCGACCTCGAGGTTGGGACGCAGCATCGATTTGGGCAGGGCATAGCGCATCGCATCCATGATGAACGGCACCTTGGGCGCGCTGCCATACTCAAACCCCGGACTGGCATAGCCATCTGGTGACACCAGAACCAGCTTGTCGATACGTTCACCATGTGCCGCAGCACACCGCCACGCGATGCGCCCACCGATGGAATTGCCGATCAGGCTGGCGCGCTCGATGCCCAACTGATCCATCAACGCCAGGATCAACGCGATGGATCGCTCATCACTGTAATCGCCCTGCGAATCCGGCCATGACAATCCCGCCCCCGGCAAGTCCAGTCGCACCACACGGACATGCGGCGCAAGGGCCAGTGCCCAATCGTCCCACGTCTGCAAATGCGCGCCCAACCCATGCAGCAGGATCACGGTCTTTCCACTGTCCACTGCACCGCTGTCGCGCACATGCAGGGTGGTGCCCAGCACGTTGACCAGATCGTCGGGGGTGGCCAGATACTGCGCCTCAAGCGTGGCTCGGGACTTGTCCGGCGTCCATGCCCACAGGCCAAGGGCAACAAGCGCGGCACCCGCCATGACGAGGGTGATTGTGATCCATCGTTTCAAATGTCTTGGCCCTGTGTCGGTGATCTGTTGTCTTCAAGAGTTAGCACAACATGCTGTCACGCCAAGCTGACAGTTGAGTCCGGGCAGACGGATGAACACAGTGCTCGCACATCGCGCCGCACGCACGCGTTAACCCGCGTCGAATTCCCTTTTGTGTGCCGTTCGGTGCGCTGACCGGGCTGCGTCGATGTATCTAACCTTCAAACCTTGATAAGGTACTGCTTTTGATATTTTTTAGCGTTTATCGTTGGCCTGCTGAATTTAACATGTTCAAAGCAGCGCCGTATTTTGCGCGCAAACGGTTCTGCTGGGCCGGATCTAGCTGGGATATGCGGCTTAAGTTGTGCGCCAGATCCGCATGTTTGACGGCGCGTGCGATGGTGTTCGGCAAAAGGCGGGGGATGTAGTCTTGGGTATAATGTTCGCCCGTGCGTTTGGTCATGGCGTCTACCGCAGCCGCGATGGTTGGCCCAAACTCTTCATTCAGCAAATCGGGTGATACGATTTTTGGATCGTTGCAATCCTCAAGACTGTCATGGAGCAATCCGACGATCTCGTACTCTGTGCCCAGATGAGCGACTGCATCTGCAACAGAGCGCACATGGTTAAAATAGTCCACGCCCAGCTTGTCCACTTGGCCTGCATGGGCGGCACGGGCGATGCGTTCGGCTTTTGCGATCAAATCGGCGGGCTTTGGCATAAAGTGACCTCAGGGCCGGGCAGGCAGGCCAAGCCGCGCACGTGCCGTGTCGCGACGGGCCTTTAGGTTGGGATCTTCGGGCTGAATGTCGGGGGCACGGCCGTTCAGTGCCGTGAGGCGCGCGATCAGCATGTTTTTGCCGTCTTCCAACTGCAACCCCAATCCTTCGAGATAGGGCAGCGCTTCGGTTTCGCTGAGCAGTGAATGTTCGCCTACATCATCATATTCCTGACGGCGTTTCAGCCAAGTGCCCGGGTCATGACGCCAGCCGCCATGGGCACTGGCCTGAACGGCTCCGGCCTGCATATAGCCGTATTTTTCGCTTACGACTTCATGCACCAGAAAGAGCATGATATTGTCCGGTTTTTCATCATCCAAATAGATAGAAAGGATCGACCGTTCCGCGGGTTGGTCAGGTGTGTCAGCCATGGGTCAACCTCATTTCAGATCTGCGGCCCCGTCAGGGCGGATCACTTCGTTAAATACATCTTGCTGCAGCCGTTCAAGCTCGAGGTATCGCGGCGTTCCGGGCGGATAGCGGCGCTGCTCTTCGTATAGCTCGTGCGTGCCTTCGTCCTTGGCGTGAAAGCTTTGGGGTGTATGAAACTGCAATTCGAACATCGCGCCATCGGGCGTGACAAAGACAGCGTTAATGCCAAGGTAGCCTGTCTTGTTGCCCCAAGTGTTCTTGAATTTCTTCTTGGTGTGGCCTGTCGCGAGCAGTTGGGCGACTGTCGCCTTGACACCTTCGACATATTTATCTGGCGCGAACACGGTGGTGTAGCGCAGCACATCTTTCATGTCGTTGGCGACCTCTGTCGGTGCTTCTCCAGTCGCATCTGCGATGTCAAAAATCTTGCGTGTGAGGGACTCTTCGGACTTCAGCCGATAATCTAGGCCAACCATCTCTCCGCCTGTTTTGTCCGCAAGGGATGTCAGAGACGCTGTCGCCGCGCTTTCTGCCTTTGCAGCAACGGTGATCAGTTGTTGCGCCTGCGCCTTGGATTGTCGGTGCAATTCTGTGCGCTCTGGGCTTACCGCCAAAAAGCGGGTGACGAATGCGTATTGAGTTTGGTCGAGATCAGACATTTTGAAATAAAATAAGTTCCGCCAAACATGATGGCGTGCCTATTGGCACAGAATGTTCAAGGTATGCGCGGATTTTGCCGTTGGTCAACCTGTTAGGGTGTCGGGCCGCCCACCTTTGTGCTCTGCTCCTTAGTCGTCCGGCTTGATCAGTCCCAGCCCGCGCAGGTAAATACCGATCCCCGTCTCAAGCAAATCCTCGGGCGGAAAAGGCGACGCGCGGCCAGGCGAGTTGCGCGCAAACAGTTCGACGACCCCATGGCTCATCGCCCAGATATGGGCCGAGAACATCGACGCAGGGGGGCGTTTGTTTTCGGGAATATGCTGGGACAGATCGCCCGCCGCCTTTTCCAGCACAGCATTGGCCCGGTTGGCCACGTCCGCCAGTTCGGGCGTGCGGTTGACCGAAATACCGGATTCAAACATCGCGATGTAATGGCCCGGAAACCGACGCGCAAAGGCCAGATAGGCACGGCCCGTTGCTTCGAACGCCGCCAGCGCCGAAGGCTGGCCAGACTGATAGGCATGTTCCATCAGATCCGCAAAGATACCATAGCCCTGACGCGCGCATTCCGCGATCAGATCGGCGCGCCCCTCATAGTGGCGATAGACCGCCGCCGGGGTCACGCCCGCCTGCTTTGCAGCTTCAGAAAGGGTAAAGCCGGTCGGGCCCTTATCCTCGATCAGGACAAGGGCTGCATCAATCAACGCCTGACGCAAATTACCATGGTGGTAACCGCGTTTAGGCATCCCAGATGTCCGGGCCACCACAGATGTCTTTATCAATCTTGCCAATGGCTTGGGCGTCTTTGTTCGTGTAGTCCAGACCATGTAAAACCGTGCGGATCGCATTCAGGCGCGCGCGTTTCTTGTCGTCAGATCGCACGATCGTCCAAGGGGTATGATCCGTATGGGTCAGGTCCAGTGTTTCACGGATGGCATCTGTGTAGGCGTCCCATCTCTTCAGTCCTTCCACATCGATCCAGCTCAGTTTCCATTGTTTCAAGGGATCTTTTTCGCGCGCCATGATCCGTTGCAACTGTTCTGCCCGACCCACGTTCAACCATATCTTGAACAGGTGGATACCGTCAGCGACCAGCATGTCTTCGAACGGGGTGACCTGTGAAAAGAAATGCGCGCGCTGTTCCGGATTGCAAAATTCGAACACATGTTCGACCACGCCGCGATTATACCAGCTGCGGTCGAAAAAAGCGATCTCGCCTCCTGCCGGTAACTGTCTGATATAGCGCTGAAAGTACCATTCGCTGGTTTCGGTTTCCGTCGGCTTTTGCAGGGCAACGACCCGCGCGCCGCGTGGGTTCAGGTTTTCGCGAAACCGCTTGATGGTACCCCCTTTGCCCGCGCCGTCACGCCCTTCGAACACGCATGCGACCCGCGCGCCTGTTTGGTTCACCCAGTCCTGCATCTTGACCAGTTCGATCTGCAGGGCATCCATTTCGCGCTGATACTGTTTGCGTTTCTGACGGGCTGGATGGGGGTAGGTCTTGCTCAGAATGTCGCCCTTGTCGGCGGATGCGATCCTGTTGCGCACATCATCTGGTGCGCCCGTCTCGTAAAACGCGCTGATCGCGCCATCAAAAGGAAGGCTCATGGGGATCCTGCTCAAGTTACTGCTCTTAACATGCAATATGGGGGAGGTTTGCAGTTAACGCAAACCCGCACGTGCCGCGAGGCGGTCAATGGCGGCGATGACATCGTCTGGATTGGTGTGCTGGGGCATGTGGCCGACGCCGGGCAGCACCGTCACATTGGCACCCGTGATCTGGCCCGGTATCTTGGCCGAATGCACGGTGAGGGGCACGATGGTGTCGGCATCGCCATGCACGATTTCCACGGGCACAGTAATTTCGCTGTATTGCGCAGACATTTCAACCACATAGGGCCGTAACCAGTTCACTTGGCGGGCATTGGCGCGCAAGGAGTGTTTGCGCAATGACAGGGCAGCGCCGACGTGTTCCAGATACCCATCCGGGGCGGCTTGCGGCTCGAAAATGCTGGCAAGGGTCGCCTCCACATAGGTGCGCGGCACAAAGGCTGACAGCACCGGCACAACCAATGCGCCGCCCCACGCGGCCCCGTTCACTCGGTACGTCCAGCCCAGATCGCCGGGCCATGGGTTGGCAACACCGGCCACGGAAACAAGGCCTGCTAGATCATCAAATTCTAACGCCCACGCATAGCCAACAATACCGCCAAACGAATGGCCCAGCACGATCGGGCGGGTAAGGCCCAACTGATCCGTAGCGGCCTTTAACAGACGGGCTTGGGCGCGCGGGTCGGCATGGGCGGTGGTCCAGGCGCGTTTGTGCGCTGGTTCCAGCTGCTCGGTCCAGCCAAGGCCGGGACGATCCAGCATGGTCACGCGGTAGCGATCCTTGAGCAGATCGGCAAAAGCGAAAGTGAAATCGCGCGTGCTGCCAGACGCACCGTGCAACAGCACCAGATCAGGCCCTTGGCCGACTTGAATGGCATGCACACGCACACCGCCCACATCAATGAATTGCCCTGGCGGGGGGTAATTTTGCTGCGCCTCGCGATCCCGCTTCAGCGCATAGACCTGAACGATCACCGCCACAACGACAACGCCGACCAGAAAAAGCAGCAGTGTTTTCATCGGTTACCCCCGAAGATCGGTCCGGTCCTGTCCGATGCGATCCATGTCATATGGGGTAGTTAGATAAATCTCTGATAGCCAATTTCCATACAGAAGATGGGCATGACTGCGCCAACGGTTCAGCGGGCGCTTGTCTGGATCTCCGTCCGGGAAATAGCCGACCGGCATGGCAATTTCGGCACCTTCGACCTGAACGTTTTCCAAGTCGCGGTCATATTCCTGTTTCAGCGTATCACTGTCATATTCAAAATGGTTCAGAATATAGAGCGCGCGGTGATCCGCATCTTCAATCAGGCACGGACCTGTCGTGTCAGAGCCAAGCAAGATGGGCAGGCCGGCAGCGGTGACTTCGTCACTGCGCACTTCGGTCCAGCGGCTGACAGGGATCACGCAATCATCTGAAAAACCACGTAAATACGGAGAGGCAGGGGCCAGATTGGTGTGGCGATAGGTGCCAAACAGCTTTTCGCCCAGCAGATGCTTGGGCACCCCGTGAAAATGGTGCAGCATGGCCATCCCCCCCCAGCACACGCCAAAGGTCGAATGGACATTGGTCTGCGTCCAGTCCATAATTTCGCGCAGTTCGTCCCAATAACTGACATCCTCGAAATCAAGGTGTTCGATGGGTGCACCGGTGATAATCAGGCCATCAAATTTTTCGCCCTTCACCTCGCTGAAGGGGCGATAGAAACTTTCCATATGCGCGGCGGCGGTGTTTTTGGCCTCGTGATCGGACATGCGGATCAGCGACAGTTCGATCTGCAGCGGCGTCGCCCCGATCAGACGGGCAAACTGCGTCTCTGTCTGGATTTTCTTTGGCATCAGGTTCAGCAGCGCGATTTTCAGCGGGCGGATATCCTGATGGGCCGCCAGCTCGTCGTCCATCACCATCACGCCCTCTTTGGTGAGGACGGAATAGGCGGGCAGGGTGCTGGGTAGCTTGAGGGGCATGGGGACTTTCCGGGTCGGGTGTGTGTATCAGGACGAAAGGTGCAAATAGCCTTAGGGCGCGCGCCGCTCAAGGGCTGTGGCAACCAGATCAATGAAATCCGCTTCACCATTCAGCGAGGCAACCTCGTCCGCGCTGACGGTGACACCCCAACGCGACATCGCCTCATAGCGGGGTTGGCGGTGCGCCAATGCGCGCGCATATGTCCAGCGCACAAACGTGTCTGGGTTGACCTTGTCCTCGGCGAGCCCGGTTTCTGCGATATAGGTCTGCCAGCACTCCAGCAGGAATGCGGGCTGATAGGCCATGGGCTTAGGGGCCTTGTCAAACCGCGCGATTAGGGCCTCTGTATGGGCCTCGTCTCCCTTGATCCACAGGGGCAGGCAGGTGGCGCTCAGCTTGGTCATCAGGGGGTCATTGTCGTCATCGGCCTCGACCCATTCACAGATGGACCCGCCCGTGTCGCAGATGAAATGCGGATAGCCATAAAGCGCTTGGCCGCGTTCGGCGAAATATTCCGTGTCATTCAGAGCGGACAATTCTGATTGGCGAAACTGTTCCTGACGGCGGCGATATTCGTCAATCGGCAGCCCGCCAAGTGCGGGATCACCCGGTTTGCCCAGATAGGTCGATACAGGCGTCAGATTGTCGAACGTGATGTTTGAGACGATGTAAATGCTGTCCGACATCAGCAAGGTGCGCAGGAACGGGACTTTCATCGCCTCTGCCTTGGCGTTGTCGGCGATGAGTTCGCTCATGTAGCGTGTGCCGATGCGGTAATCGATCGAGTAGTGAAACCAATGCCCAGATCCGCGCACAATCGTCGACATATGCGTTTTGCCAAGGCCGGACATGCCGTAAACCATCACACGTTTTTGCGCGGCTTGGCACCAATGATCGGCGTCGCGGTATAGCATCGTCAGTGTCCCCGTGCATATGTCTGGCGCTTGTCCTAGCTGCGCGTGCGGGCCCGGTCAACGCCTCGGCGCAGGGCCACCCAAATGCGCCCATCCAAAATGGCAAGGCCCAGTGCCAAAAGGGCAAAACCTGCAAATGCATGCGGGCTCAGCACTTCGTGGCGTACTACGGCCCCCAGAACGATCGCCACAGGTGCGATCAGCAGTGTGACCAGCGCCAGATTGCCTAATCCCGCCAGCGCCAGAACCCGATAATAAAGCAGATAGGCCCCAGCGGTCGCGATCAGCGAATAATACCCAATCGCCAGCAGCGTGACGGGCTGCAAATCCAGCGTGATTGGCCCATCAATCATCCACGCCAGCGGCACAGTGATCAGGGTCGATCCTGTCAGCATTCCGGCGGCAGCGACTTGTGGGGGCAAGCCCGACAGGAAATGGCGCGCCCAGACTCCGGCCAGCGCATAACAAATGGTGCCAGCGATAATCGCCAGCTGTGCCAAACTGCGCAGATCAAAGTTGCGGAAATTTTCCAGACCGATCGCCGTCGCGACACCGAAGAAGCCCAAGGCGACCCCGATAGCCTTGCGCGGCGTCAATCGCTCGTCGGCCAGAAACAGGGCCGCGGCAATCACGCCGAAAATCGCAGTTGATGCATTCAGGATCGAGGTCAAACCCGTTTCAATATGCAATTGTCCCCATGCCATCAGACCAAAGGGAATGACGTTGTTTAGCAACCCCATTCCCAAAAACCCGATCCAGACCTTTGGCGCGCGCGGCACGGGCAGGCGCATGACCGCCACCACACCCCACAGAACCAGCATCGCCCAGAGCGTCCGGTGCGCCACAGAGGTCAGCGGCGTCACTTCATCCAGTGCCGTCCGGATGGCCAGAAACGAACAGCCCCAAATCAAGGCCAGCAGGATCATTTCGGCCCATGCGCGGCCTGTCATCGTTTTTTGAAGTATCATGAGCGATCAATGCCAGTCGTTGCACGCCCCCGCCACCCGGATCCTGCGCAAAGAAAAACCCCGCCCGGTGAGGGGCGGGGCTGTGTGATCAAACCAATGCGGTTGGATCAGAATTTATAGGCGAGCCGCAGGCCAACTGAAATGGCGCTGTTGTCTGAGAACGTCGCGGCAGCGCTTCCGCTTGGTGCAGAGATCGCATCACCCAGATCAGTATAGCGAATACCGCCTGATACGGCGAATTGTTCATTCACGTCATACTTTACACCAAAAGAAATGTGCTTGGAGCCATTCGTCGGCATGAGGGGAGAAACCAGGTTGTCTTCGCCCTTGGTTGAAAAGCCAATCGCCATGGATCCCGACCATTTTTCGCTGAATCGACGCCCAACGCCGATTTCAAAGTCGTAGCCATCTTCGAGATCGGTCAAAGATGTACCGGTGATACCGGTAAAGCCGTCAGGTGCCACAACAGTTTGGCTGTAGCGCGCATAGCGCAAGTTGCCAAACAGCAGCGTATTTTCGGCGATGCCGGACTGAAAAGCGAGGTTGAGTGACTCGGGCGTGTCAACGGACGTCGTCGCACCCGGTGCTGAAATCTGTTGCCCTCTGATGGTCTCTGTTGTTGCCAACTTATGTGATGTGCCCGAGTTATACGTCAGCGCAACGCGCAGCGCGATGTCGGGAATTTCATAGGCTGCGCCCACAACATAACCCCAATCGCCGCTGGATGCGAACTCGCCGAGGTACCCGTTCACACCGCTTGGTACCAGTGGCGTCTGTGGTGAGTTGAACGCAGATCCGCCCAATGTCACGGTGGCAGAAATTTCCTGATAGCGCAGGCCGCCGTGGACCGACCAATTGTCGTTGATCTTGTAGCGCGCCAGTGCGGTCACAGCATAGCTGTCCGCCGTTGCACCTGTTCCGCCCAGTACTGTCGAAAATAAGGAGCCGGGATACAACACGTCGGACCCATAAGGTTCATCGCCAATGATCGCCACGGACCATTGATCGTTGATTTCGTATTTCAGACCGAGACTGTAGATCGAAAACGTATCCGCCACGTTATCGATCGCTGCACCACCCGCTTGGGGAATGGCTTCACCTTCGACAGATGGTTTTGCATAGCCGAATCTGAATTCGAGATGATTGCCTGTTTCAAACAGAACGCCGATAGGTTGTCCTGAACGATCAAGACCAACCGCATAAACAGCGGATGTTGACGCAACAAGCGCCATGGATGCCGCGAGCAAGCGAATTTTCATTGTAGTCCTCCCCAAACCGCGCCGTTGAGTCCCGTATGTCAGCGCGTTGGCGACGACTAGTCTGTTTTCAAGGGGGATGCGTCAATAATGACCCTAGGGCATTTAGCTTGTGACGGAGCGTCATAAATTTGTGACATTGCAGTCACATCGCTTTGGGCTTTCGTGTCTCGACCCAAATATTCAAATAATTGCCGGCAAAGATGATGGCGGCACCTATGAACACCCAGATATCGACGAGCTCCCCGTAAACGAGCATCCCCACCACGGCGATTGTAGGCAGCCGGATGAAGTCGATGGGTACCACGACGGTCGCCGGGGCAATCGATAACGCGTTTGTCAGACAATAATGCGCCAGCAGCCCAGCACAGCCGATCAAGAACACCCAAGGCCCGGTTTGCCAGTCGGGCAGGGCGACATCGCCGTCCCATCCGGCCATGACAACGCCCATCACCAATTGCATCATAGTTAGCCAAAACAGGATTGACGTGATTCCCTCATGACGGGTCAGCCGTTTGGTCAGCATGATCGTGATTGCGAAAAAGATTGCGGATGAAGCGGCGGTGATCACCCCTGCGTTCAAACCCGCCATATCTGGGCGCGCCACGATAAGAATGCCGCAAAACCCCATGAGTGCGGCCAGCGCGCGCACCAGTGTCAGCCGCTCACCAAGTATAAGGGGGCTGAGTACGATAACCCAGATGGGCGAGGTGAATTCCAGCGCAAAGACTTGTGCCAGCGGAATGACTGTTACGGCATAGAACCACAGGTTTTGCCCGGTGAAATGGGCCAGGTTGCGCACGACATGCGTCCCGATCCGGTCGGTTTTAATCGCGCGCCATGCGCCTGTCGCCCAGGCCAGTACGCAGACGACGAAGACGCCCACCACACTGCGGTACAGCATGATTTCGAACGTATCGAGGCTGCCTGACACCTCGCGACCCGCCACGGCCATCGCAGAAAAGGATGCGATGGACCCCATCATCCAAAAGGCTGCCTTGAGGATGTCGGCAGAACCGTCGGTCGCCTGTTGTGTCATTATGTGTTCCTGTACGCGTATTTGCGAACAGGGTGATCCGCCGCCGAACAACTTTGAAGCGGTCGTTAGAAAACTGCAACCGCCCCGCCGATCATCGCCACCACAGCAACGATGACGCTAAGCCAAAACAACTGCGGGGTTTGGTAGCCGGATTTGCTGGCATAGCAGGCGTGGCACACCTGACCGGACATACGCATATTATGCTCGCAAGATTTGCAAGTGAAGCCTCGAAGCGCCATATAGATCCGCCTTTAAAAAATCGGATCAAAACAGAAAAATCGTAACGCTAAAGAACAGTTGCGCACCGCATAAACACTGTGCGCCATACGGTCGCGTGTTTTTTGCGGTTTAAGCATAAAAAATTTAAAATGGTCGGTTAACCTGCCGTTAATCTATGCAGGTTGCTCAATTTTTATTCCCACTCGATGGTGCCGGGTGGTTTTGAGGTGATGTCATAAGTCACCCTGTTTATACCGGGCACCTCGTTGATGATCCGTGTGGCGGTCTCGCCCAAGAAGTCATGCGTAAATGGATAGTAATCCGCCGTCATTCCATCGACAGAGGTCACAGCGCGCAATGCACATGCGTAGTCATAGGTGCGCCCGTCGCCCATAACACCGACGGTGCGCACGGGCAGTATGGCCACAAAGGCCTGCCAGATGTCATCATAAAGCCCGTGTTTGCGGATCTGATCGATATAGACCGCATCCGCTTCGCGCAGGATTTCAAGTTTGGGCCGTGTAATCTCTCCGGGGCAGCGAATGGCGAGGCCCGGCCCCGGAAACGGGTGACGCCCGATAAAGCTGGCGGGTAGACCCAATTCGCGTCCCAATGCGCGCACTTCGTCCTTGAACAATTCGCGCAGAGGTTCGACCAGTTTCAGCCCCATTTTTTCCGGCAAACCGCCGACGTTGTGGTGTGATTTGATGGTAACGGATGGTCCGCCGCTGAAGGACACGGATTCGATAACATCAGGGTACAAGGTGCCTTGGGCCAGAAATTCTGCCCCGTCGATCTGGTCGGCATATTTCTGGAACACGTCGATGAACAGCCGTCCGATGATCTTGCGTTTTGTTTCGGGGTCACTTTGGCCGTCGAGTTCGCCAAGGAACAAGTCTGCCTCATCCGCATGGATCACCGACAGGTTCATGTTGTCGCGGAACATGCCCACAACCTCTGCCGCCTCATCCTTGCGCAGCAATCCGTGATCCACAAATACGCAGGTCAACTGATCGCCGACCGCCTCGTGGATGAGTGCGGCCGCGACCGAGCTGTCGACCCCACCGGACAGCGCGCAAATGACGTTCTTGTCGCCGATTTGATCGCGGATTTTCTGAATAGCCTCTTCCCGGTAGGCACCCATGGTCCAGTCGCCTTTGAACCCGGCGAGCCGTACGAAATTGTCGTAAAGTTTTGCGCCGCGCGGTGTGTGGTGCACTTCTGGGTGGAATTGCACGGCGTAAAAGTGACGCGTCGTGTCGGCGGTAACAGCATAGGGCGCGTTGGGCGAGGTGCCGTAGACTTCGAACCCCGGTGCCAGCCGTGATACATGATCGCCGTGGCTCATCCAGACTTGTTCGGGGCCTGCATCAAACCAGCCGCCCAACAGATCCAAGTCGCTCGTCGGGGTCAAAAAGGCGCGCCCGAATTCTGCAGTTCCGCCGCCGCCAGAAATCTTGCCGCCCAGCACCTCACCGCCCAGTTGCTGCATCATGACCTGCTGGCCATAGCAGATGCCAAGGATTGGCAGGCCCAGATCAAAGAGCCCGTCGGGCACCCGCGGCGAGCCGGGGCGCGTCACGCTGTCGGGGCCGCCAGACAAGATCACGGCGCGCGGGCCCATGTCCTTGACGAAGTCGAGCGTCACATTCTGGTAGGGGTGGATTTCACAATAGACGTTCAGCTCGCGCAGGCGTCGCGCAATAAGTTGCGTCACCTGGCTGCCGAAGTCGATGATGAGAAGGCGGTCGTGGATTTGCTGTGTCATGGGTGTGCAATAGGCGCGGGCCACGCCACTGGCAAGCGCCGGACGGGGGCCAGCCCCCGAACCGTCGGGATTTTTTTCAAACAGAGAAGGTTGATGTCGCTTTTTTCTCTCTTGCGGCGCTTCTTGCGTGTTTGCGGTGCCATGATCGGGTAAGCCCATCGGCACCGCACTGAGGGTATGAGGGGAACAGCCATGGTCGAAGCAGCAGCACCAAGCAGACGCGCCCGCGGTGGTGGTGGGGCCGCCCGTCGCGCCGCGCGCAGCGCCGTGTCCTTTGAGACGGCGCGCTATATCGAGCGCAATATTCCGAATTACGAGGTTCTGACCGAAGAAGCGTTGGAGCTGATCGAGCACAATGCCGAGACGATCCTAGAAGAAATTGGTGTGAATTTCCCTGACAACCCCGCCGCGCTCAAGCGTTGGCAGGATGCAGGGGCGGACATCGATGGTGAGCGCGTGCGCATTCCGCGTGGTTTGGCCCGAAAGCTGTGCGCCACAGCACCCAGCAGTTACACCCAATATGCCCGCAACCCAGATCGCAATGTCGTCGTTGGCGGCAAGAACCTGGTTCTGGCCCCGGTTTACGGCCCACCATTTGTGCGCGATGCAGTGGGCGGGCGACGCTATGCGACCATGGAAGATTTCCGCAACTTCGTGAAGCTGGGCTATATGTCCAAGTGGCTGCACCATTCGGGCGGCACGGTCTGTGAACCGACGGATGTGGCCGTGAACAAGCGTCACCTTGATATGCTGCACGCGCACATGACGCTGAGCGACAAGCCCTATATGGGGTCCGTGACGGAGCCGAGCCGTGCGCGCGATTCTGTCGAGATGTCTGAAATTTTGTTTGGTAAAGATTTCGTCGCTGAGAACGCGGTGATGACGTCGCTGATCAATATCAACTCGCCCATGACATTTGATGATGTGATGATGGGGGCCTTGGAGGTCTATGCCCAAGCCGGGCAGGCCTGCATCATTTCGCCGTTTATCGTGGGCGGCGCGATGGCCCCTGTGTCTGTGGCAGGCACATTGACCCAAGTGTTGGCCGAAGTGCTGGCGGGCATCGCCTATTCACAACTGTGCAAGGCCGGTGCCCCCGTGATTATGGGCGCGTTCGTAACCTCCATTGACATGAATTCCGGGGCCCCGACATTCGGCACGCCAGAGGCGGCGCATATCACATATGGCGCGGGCCAGTTGGCGCGCCGTCTTGGTCTGCCGTTTCGATCAGCGGGATCGTTCTGCGGATCCAAACTGCCAGATGCGCAGGCAGCCTATGAGACGTCCAATTCCCTGAACATGGGCCTGCTGTCTGGTGTAAACTTTATGTTGCACGCTTGTGGGTGGCTCGAGGGCGGGCTGGTCAGTTCTTATGAGAAATTCGTGATGGATGCGGATCAGCTGGGCACTTTGCATCATCTGGCGGCTGGCGTGCAGATCGATGAAAATGCCCAAGCGATGGACGCCATTCGCGAAGTGGGCCCGGGCGGCCATTATCTTGGATGCGCGCATACGCAGGCCAATTTCAAATCGGCGTTCTGGAAATCGGATTTGCTGGATTACAAACCATTCGAAACTTGGGCAGACGAAGGCGCGCGTGACACCCAAGCTTTGGCCACCGCGCGGGTTGCCAAGATGCTGGGCGACTATCAGCAACCAGCGATGGATCCTGCGACGCGCGAGGCACTTGACGCCTATGTCGCGCAAAAGAAAGAAGCTGAACCTGACAGCTTCATGTAATGCGGTGACCCTAACCTAGTCCGTGGGGCCATCATTTTGGGCGGCCCGTAAAATCCTGCTTTCGCCAACGATTGCGATCAGCACGTCGATATGGCGCAACAGGCTGTACGAGGATTCTTCGCTCAGGCGTTGGCTGTTCATCTCGCCTTCGATTTCCATCAGGTGCATAAGTGCTGCGCCATGGCGGGGCAGGTGACCATAGCCCAAAAGGCGGGGCAGGTGCGCGGCGCGGCGATAATCCGCGGCACCGAACCGTGCAGCGCGCATCAAGAGCCGCGGGCGGCGAAGCGTGTTCAACATTGACAGGATATCTTGCATGTTCGGGTCCTCGTATCGGTGGATGCAGGCCTGTGTATGGCCTTGCTGACCCTTGTATCGTTGCACAACCTAAGCGGGTGTTGCGCTAAGTTCGGTGCGCCCGTGCGTTGGTTTAGCAACTGTTTATCATTTGGAAACAATGCTGCAGAGGCCGACGATTGTTAATCATTAGGTAACTAATACACTTTTAAGTTGTGTGGATAAGTGTGTGTATAAGTGCGGCGCAGACCCGGATACCCCATCACCAAAGGACGAAAGCAACGAAGATGCCGCAGACCGACAGATTACCCCCCGTGCTAGCGGAATTGCCCACCTGGGTGCCGGATGCTGCTGTGCACTATCTGGCCCATACAGAGGCCGGGTTACCGATCCGGGAATTGGCCCGGAAATCGGGCTGTCACGCATCGACCGTCCTGCGCCAAATCAGGCGCTATGAAACGCGACGCGATGATCCGTTGATTGACGCGGCGTTGCGCAAACTGGGCAAGCGTGTGGGTCACAGAAGGTCGTCGGCGGCAACCAAGCAACAAAAGGAATGCGATCCGATGCAATATGCGATCAAGGATCAAGGCCCCGATACTGTCACCCTGACGCGCGACGCCCACCGCATCTTGCGCCGACTTTGCGAGACGGGCGCGGTGCTGGCCGTTGCCGTCGATATGGAAAAGGCAGTGGTGGTGCGCGACGGGGCCACGGGCACCAGCACCCGCACTGCTGTCGTCGATCGTAAGGTCGCAGAAGCCATGGCGCTGAATGACTGGATCAGCGCAGATGTGTCGGCGCGTGTCACCCGATACAAGATCACCCCTGCCGGGCGCGCGGCCCTTGCCGATATGATGAGCAGTGACGACGCCTGTGGGTCTGGCATGGCGGAAGCACCTGCTGATTTTGGCGACCAACATCGTGTGTGGGGCGAACGCACCGTGCGCGACAATGAGACCGGCCAGCCGCGCAAGGTGCGTTACAATTTGGCTGAATCTCCGCTGACTGCCTTGGCCCGCCGCCGCGACAAGGACGGTACGGTATTTCTGAGCGATGATCTTGTCAGCGCCGGCGAACGTCTGCGCGAAGATTTTGAACTGGCTCAGATGGGCCCGCGCGTTGCCCAAGACTGGGATCGGTTTCTAACGGCTGGCGGTCGCGGTGGCTTTGCGCTGGACAGCGGCGTTGGCAATGGTCCCGAACGCGCCCGCAGCCGTGTCACAGAAGCGTTAAAGGATTTGGGGCCGGGGCTGTCAGATGTTGTGTTGCGGTGTTGTTGCTATCTGGAAGGGTTGGAATCAGCCGAGAAGAAGCTGGGTTGGTCGGCCAGATCCGGCAAGATCGTGCTGCGCATCGCGTTGATGCGGCTTCGCCGGCACTATGTCGAAACGTCGGCACCGGGGGGCGGGCTAATAGGTTAAATGCACTGTCTGTCACGCTGAGATGCGCCAGTGTGTTCGGCGTGGCGCGGTTATTTGACAGGACTGGGGCGCTGCCCCAGACCCCGTGGTATTTTTGGTCAAAAGAAACGTGGGTCGGATTGAGCCGCTCTGTGCCAGGATATATTATGCGCTGGCTGCCTAGCGGCTTTGCGCCACGTGGTGTTCAATGTTTGTGTTCTTATGTTACATGTGAATGCGACTTGAACCACAGGGCAGGCCAAAATGCGCGATCTGAAAATTCCCGAACAGCGACACCCTGAAAAGGCGCGCCGCCCGGACAACCCGCAGCCGAAAAAGCCAGCCTGGATTCGCGTCAAAGCCCCCGGCGGTGCTGGATACACCGAGACCGCCAAGATCATGCGTGACAACAATCTGGTCACCGTTTGCGAAGAGGCCGGCTGCCCCAACGTCGGCGAATGTTGGTCACAGGGCCACGCCACAATGATGATCATGGGCGAGGTCTGTACCCGGGCCTGTACGTTCTGCAACATCGCGACGGGCAAGCCGCCCGAGGATCTGGATGCGTTTGAGCCGGGCCGTGTGGCCCATGCCGTTGAAAAGCTGGGGCTGAACCATGTGGTTATCACCTCTGTGGATCGCGATGATATCGAAGATGGTGGGGCGGATCACTTTGCGCAGACCATCCGAGCCATCCGTCACCGCAGCCCGGACACGACCATTGAAATCCTGACGCCAGACTTTATCCGCTGTGATCCCAGTGTGTTGGAGGTCGTCGTTGAAGCACGCCCTGATGTGTTCAACCACAACCTTGAAACGGTTCCGGGTCTTTACCCTGAGGTGCGCCCCGGCGCGCGCTATTTCCATTCCCTGCGACTGTTACAGCGGGTCAAGGAATTGGACCCAAGCATGTTCACCAAGTCAGGCATCATGGTAGGCCTTGGCGAGGACCGTCAATCTGTAATTCAAGTCATGGAAGACATGCGCGCAGCCGATATCGATTTCCTGACCATCGGCCAGTATTTGCAGCCCACACCGAAGCACCATCGTGTGGACCGCTTTGTGCACCCGGACGAGTTTGCGTCCTATGAAAAGGCTGCCTATGGCAAGGGGTTCCTGATGGTGTCCGCCACGCCACTGACACGCTCATCCTATCATGCAGGTGATGATTTTGCCCGGCTGCGCGCTGCGCGGATTGCCAAACTGAACCGCGCCTAGGGGCTTGCGATTGGCGGCAGCGCCAGAACGTAGGCTGCGATAGCTGCACGGTCTGCTTCGGGCAATTGGCTGAGGTTTTCAATGACCTCGGCCATTTCGCCCCCTGCGCTGTCATAGTCGGGCGTGAAGCCAGAGGTAAAGTATTCGATCAGGTCGCCCTCGCTCCAGTCCAGGGCGGCGGGAGTGATGTTTGGAATGGTGCCCTTGCCGGATGGGTTCGGCGCGCCCGCCATCCAGAGCGTGCGATCCAGACCGCCAACCGCATTGCGCGCAGTGTGACATTCGGCGCAATGGGCCAGCCCTTCGGCGAGGTAGCGGCCCCGTTTCAAAATGGGATCGTCCGTGTCGATTGTGTAGCCGCTTGGTACAAACGCCAGTTTCCACGCCCCCAGACCGCGTCGAATGTTGAACGGAAAACCGACGTCGTGCGGCACATTGGGCGTCGCACTGGCGGGCAGGGTTTGGATGTAGGCAAACAGGTCGCTGACGTCACCCGGACTCATGTGCTGGTACGCTGCGTAGGGAAAAGCAGGGTAGTAGTGTTTGCTTTCGGGCGAGACGCCAAGCGTCACGGCGCGGGCAAATTCGGGCAACGTCCATGCGCCAATGCCTGCGGTGACATCCGGGGATATGTTGGGGGCATGGAATGTGCCGAAATCGCTTGGAAAGCTTTTGCCTCCTGCCAAAACGGGTGCCTCATCGCTTGATGGCACGGCCCCGATATGACAGGACGCACAGCCCGCAGCCGCAAAGACCAAGGCCCCTGCTTGAGGGTCGGGCACATGGTCGATGGCATACCCCTCCGGCAGCGCGGAGGGTCGCGTGAGATATAGCCCTGCTGCAACAGACAGCAGGGCGAGCGAGGTCAGATGCCTAGCAATACGGGCCATGTCAGATCAGTTGCGCGGGCCGCGATAGGCCTTGTGACAATCGCCGCAGCTTGCCCCGATCGGGCCCATTGCAGCGCGCAGGGAGTCAAGGTCAGTTCCTGCCGCGCTGATCATCGCGGCGGCAGCTGTTTCCAGCGCGACAGCACTTTGATCAAATCCGTCGGCGTCGGTCCAGATCTCGGCTTTGGCGCGCGTGCCTGCCACAACGCCCTGTTCGGACCGTTCCATCCACAAGACCATCCGGTTCATTGCAGCGGCGGCGGACAGGTTTTCAGCGGCGGCAGTGGCCATCGCGGCATCATAGGCCAGCTCGCCCTTGGCCATGTCGCCTAAAATGCCTGTGTTGTAGCCAATCATGCTCATATTCGCCTGACGCGCTTTGACGGCACTTTCAAGATCAGGTGTCGCATGGCCATCTGCAAAGGCAGAGGCCGCGATCGCGGCGGCGGCAAGAGTTAAAATGGGAAGACCAAAGTGACGCATGTTCAAACGCTCCTACGTTTTAATTGGTACGATATTAGCGCAAACATACGTTCTGCCAACCGGTTAAGTCTTCGCTGCGATAAAGAGTTCGTGTCCTCGTGCGGCATGGGGGAACATCGATCAGGTAAACCGAACTTTCCCGAGATACGGCAGGTTGCGGTTACGCTGTGCAAAGTCGATGCCATAGCCCACAACAAATTCATCCGGGATTTCAAAGCCGATCCAGTCGGTGTGCACATCCACCTCGCGACGGCTGGGTTTGTCGAGCAAAGCGATAATGCGCAGTTTGGCCGGACCGCGCCCCTTCAGAAGCCGGATCACGTGGTTCATGGTATGGCCGGTGTCGATGATATCTTCGACAACCAGCACGTCACGCCCTTCAATTGCACCGCGCAAATCCTTGAGAATACGCACCTCTCGACTTGATTCGGTGCCGTCGCCGTAAGACGATGCTTCAAGGAAATCGACCTCGATGGGCAGGTCCAGTTCGCGCACCAGATCGGCGATAAACACGAAGGATCCGCGCAACAACCCGACCACAACCAGCTTGTTGGTTCCGCTGAATTCAGTCTGAATTTCGCTGCACAACGCCTCGATCCGGGCGGCAATCGCCTTGGCCGAGATCATCTGGTCTATGACATATGGCCGCTGTGTCATGGTGATCCCCTTGAATTCATGCGCAAAGCGCGACACATCGGTGATCCAATGTGTCAATAAGGCCCTGTCTAACCCAATGCCCACCCATTCTGAAACCCGCTTCCTGCCATATACGCCGGAACAGATGTATGCGCTGGTGGCGGATGTGCCGTCCTATCCTGATTTTCTGCCTTGGTGTGCCGCGGCGCGCGTACGCACGGTTACCCCGAAAGGTGACAGCCAGGTGATGGAGGCGGATCTGGTCATTAGTTTCAAAGTGTTCCGCGAACGGTTCGGAAGTCGCGTTGTGTTGTGGCCTGACGCACACAAGATCGATACCGAATATCTGGATGGGCCGTTCCGTTATATGAAATCCAGCTGGGCCTTTTCCCCGGCCGAAGGGGGCTGCGAAGTGCATTTCTTTGTCGATTTCGAGTTCAAGAATGCGATTCTACAGGGCATCATTGGCGTGGTGTTTAACGAGGCGATGCAGCGCATCGTGCGCGCGTTTGAACGGCGGGCGGCAGCACTTTATGCGTGAAGCTGGCGTTTCTGTCTGACCGGTCCTTTGGGTAGGATTTTTGAAAAAGAGAACGTTTGGGGGCGCTGCCCTTAGCCTTTTAAGTGGTTGAGCAGCAGTGTCAGTGCGTGATCGCGCGCGGCGCGCCGTATGTTGTCGCGACCGAGGGGCCCGAAGTTTATTGTTTCTGCGACGGCTCCTGTTGCGTCTGCGATCCCAAAACACACCCGCCCTTCGGGTTTGAAATCGGACCCGCCCGGTCCTGCGATGCCGGTGATCGACACGGCCAGATGTGCGGGTGAATGCGCAAGCGCGCCCATCGCCATTTCCAGCGCGACCTGTTCGCTGACGGCACCATGTGCGTCCAGCGTGGATTGCGCCACACCCAGCATTTCGACCTTGGCCCGGTTGGTATAGGTGACAAACCCCCGTTCCATCACCGCAGACGAGCCGGGTATATCTGTCAGGGCGGCGGCGACCATCCCGCCCGTACAGCTTTCTGCAGTGGCGATCATAATACCTTTTGTTGTTGCGATATCAAGGATTTGTGAGGCGAGGTTCATGCCATCAGAACTCCGTGGGCGAACGCGGCGAGCGCCAGTACACCGATGGCTGCAAACACGCCTGCGATTACGTCATCCAACATCACGCCCAGTGCGTCGCCGCGGCGATCAGCCCAACCGACCCAAAGCGGTTTCCAGATGTCAAACAGCCGAAACAGAACGAAGGCAGCAATCCAGCCGGGCCACATCGCCAGAATATCGATGCCCCGATCCCACGCCGCATAGCTGAGCGGGGCCAGTGCGATCCATTGTCCCACAACTTCGTCCACAACAATTTCCGATGGGTCATGATCTGTCTGTCCGGCGGTCATGTGGGCAGTGGCCCACCATCCGGCGGCAAACACCACGACCAGCGCGATGGCCAGCACTGGAAACCCGCCCACCACATGCAGCCCCCAAGCCAGCGGCAGCGCCACGGCAGACCCCCATGTGCCCGGGGCAGGGCGCATATACCCAACACCACCCACAGTCGCGATCATTCGCGCACTCATGGTCGAACCAACGCGGCAGTCGCGATACATGCGATGCCTTCGCCCCGTCCGGTAAAGCCGAGACGTTCGGAGGTCGTTGCCTTGACTGACACGCGCGACGGGTCCAGCCCCATGATGTCGGCCATCACGGCCCGCATCTGCGCCGCATGTGGCCCGACCTTGGGGAATTCGCAGATCAGGGTGCAATCGACGTTTGAGATTTCAAACCCCATCTCGCGCGCGAGCGCGACGGCGTGGATCAAAAAGATATCGCTGTTTGCGCCTGTCCACTGCGGATCAGAGGGGGGGAAATACTGGCCAATGTCGCCCTGTGCCAAAGCGCCATAGATCGCGTCGGTGACTGCATGCATCCCGACATCTGCATCTGAATGTCCGACCAGACCGTGGCTGTGCGGCACGTTCACTCCGCACAGCGTCACAAAAGTGCCCGGCCCAAAGGCGTGCACGTCAAATCCATTGCCCAGTCTAATGTCCATCGCGTCCATCCATGATTCGCGCCGCCCGTTCGAAATCGGCCGGTAGAGTGATTTTCAGGTTGTCCTCATCGCCCGGGACAATTGCGACGTCCAGCCCAAAGGCGCGGGCCACTTCGACGTCATCGGCGGCTCCGCCGGGGTGGGCGGCGTGGGCGTCAATGATGGCCGTCAGATCAAATCCTTGCGGCGTTTGTGCGCGAAACAGGCCAGTGCGGTCCTGCGTGCCGGTGACTTTGCCCTGCGCGCTGGTCCACAAGGCATCCGTCACGGGCAGCGCCGGGGCCGCACCGGGGTAGGTTACAAGGGCGGCAATCACGTTTGTGATCAGGGCATGACTGACCAAAGGGCGCGCGACATCGTGGATCAGGACGTGCGCCGCACCTGTCACTGCGGACAGACCATTTTGCACCGATGACGCGCGGTCTGCGCCGCCTGCGGTGACGCGGGTGCGCGCATCCAGATACGCGTCTGCGCGCCTCAAATCATCGGGATGCAACACCAGCACGATCTGCGTGATGGCGGGATGCGTTTGAAATACGGTCAAGGTATGGGCCAGCACAGGTTTCTGCCCCAACATCTGCCACTGTTTGGGCGCAGTCCCACCGGCCCGCACGCCGCGTCCTGCGGCAACTATGACGGCTGCTGTGTTGCTCATGTCTGGCACTGCGTTTTCATGCCAAATCTGTAGGCGTTTGACCCGTCTGTGTCCATGGCGCGGCCAAACCGCCTATATTTTCAGCATATGCGTTAAGTCTTGGCAGCGAATGGCTTTGCGCGGATTGAGAATGGTTGGGCGCTGGGGTACCTCTGAACCATCGCACAAGGATTAGGCAACGCCAATGGCCCTTGGCCCCCTCGATATGACACCTCCTGTTATGCTGGCCCCGCTGGCTGGCATTACTGATCTGCCGTTCCGATCCCTCGTGGCGCGGTTCGGGGCAGGATTGGTCGTGTCTGAAATGGTGGCCAGCCATGACATGTTGAATGCCCGTCCGGGCAGCCGTGAAAAGGCGGAATTGGGATTGGGTGCGGCCGGCACTGCCGTACAATTGGCCGGTCGAGAGGCCGCGCCGATGGCCGAAGCCGCCAAGATGGTTGCAGCGCAGGGTGCACAGGTGATTGACATCAACATGGGGTGCCCGGCCAAAAAGGTCACCCAAGGATATTCGGGATCCGCCCTGATGCGTGACCCCGACCATGCGCTGACGCTGATCGAGGCCGTCGTGCGCGCCGTCGATGTGCCTGTTACCCTGAAAACCCGATTGGGGTGGGATGATGCAATGCTGAACGCGCCTCAGATCGCGGCGCGGGCCGAAGCCGCAGGCATACAGCAGATCGTCATTCATGGCCGAACGCGTTGTCAGTTTTACAAGGGCCGCGCAGATTGGGCCGCCATTCGCGCCGTAAAAGAGGCGGTACAGATTCCTGTCATCGCAAACGGCGATATCGTGGACGGTGCCACCGCCGCAGAGGCGCTGCGCCTGTCCGGTGCGGACGGTGTAATGATCGGGCGCGGCGCGCAGGGGCGGCCATGGGTCTTGGCCGAAATCGCCCACGCGCTGTATGGCACGCCCGCACCGGAAGTGCCCAAGGGGCGAGATTTCGTTGAAATGGTGATGGGGCATTACACAGATATGCTGGCGTTTTATGGTGATGTTTTGGGCCTGCGCGTCGCGCGCAAGCATTTGGGCTGGTTTATGGACACGGCCCAGGCGCGGCCTGATGCCCGCCGTGCCGTGCTGACCGCCAAAACGCCGGATGCGGTTTTGCGGTTGCTGCCCGATGCGCTGGACCCTGATAACACGCGGGCTGCGGCATGACGGGCGTTGGTGATCTGTGGGCCTCGTTGCCGGTGCCTGCGATTGTGATCGGACCGGACGACGACATCGTCGATATCAATTCCGCGGCCGAGGGGTTCTTTAACTCCTCTGTGAAAACGATGCGGGGCCTGCCGCTGTGGGATCAGCTGGCCGTCGATGCCCCGCTAGAGGAAAGCCTGGCGCGGGCGCGCAAGAATGGCACGCCCCTGTTTGTGAACGATGTGGATGTGGGCAACGGTCAGCGCGCGCCCCTGCAATGCGCATTGCAAATCGCACCCATCGTGGGCGCGCCCGGGCATATGTTGCTTATGATTTCCCCCCGTGAGCTTGCAGGGCGCATGACGCAAAACCATTCGGTCAAATCAGCGGCGAAATCGGCGATCGGCATGGCTGAAATGCTGGCCCACGAGATCAAGAACCCGTTGGCCGGCATCACCGGCGCAGCGCAACTTCTCAGCATGAACCTTAGCCCAGAAGATCTTGAGTTATCTGATCTTATTGTCGAAGAATCACGGCGCATCGTCAAACTGCTCGAGCAGGTGGAACAGTTTGGAAATCTGTCGCCACCCGATCTGCGCCCGGTCAATATTCATGATGTGCTGGATCGCGCGCGCCGCTCTGCGTTGTTGGGGTTCGGCGGCCACATGTCGATCATCGAGGACTACGATCCGTCCTTGCCGCTGGCCTATGGCGATCCGGATCAGTTGCTGCAGGTCGTGTTAAACCTGCTCAAGAACGCGTCTGAAGCGGCCGGCAACACCAGCGGGATGATCCGGTTGCACAGCTATTTCGAGCATTCCTTTCGCTTGCGCCGCGCCGATGGAAGTGGCCAATCACTGCCCTTGCAAATTGAGATCATCGACGATGGTCCGGGCCTGCCCGCAGGCATTGCCGCAGATATTTTCGACCCTTTCGTATCTGGCAAGGAAAACGGCACCGGGCTGGGCCTTGCATTGGTGTCCAAGATTATTTCCGACCACGGAGGCTGGATTTCCGTGACGTCCGTTCCCGGTCAAACGGTGTTCCGCCTGTCGCTGCCGCGCGCGCCGAAACACCCCACACACGACGTTCATAAAGAGGGCTAATTCATGGATGGTACTGTACTTGTCGCTGATGACGATCGCACGATCCGCACGGTTCTGACACAAGCGCTGACCCGTGCCGGGTGCAAGGTGCATGCCACGTCTTCGCTGACGACGTTGATGCGCTGGGTTGCCGAAGGTAAGGGCGACGTAGTGATTTCTGACGTGATCATGCCAGATGGCAATGGGCTCGAAATGCTGCCCAAGATCAGTCAGGATCGCCCTGGCCTGCCGGTGATCGTGATTTCGGCACAGAACACCATCATGACTGCCATTCAGGCCGCCGAAGCCGAAGCGTATGACTATCTGCCCAAGCCGTTTGATCTGCCCGATTTGATGAAACGCACCGCCAAGGCACTGGAATCCAAGGCGCATAGCCGCATGCCAGTGTCAGAGGACGAGCGCCCGGATGAGTTGCCTCTGGTCGGTCGCACGGCGATCATGCAAGCGCTGTACCGCGTTGTAGCGCGGGTGATGAACACCGATTTGCCGGTCCTGATCTGGGGCGAAAGTGGGACGGGCAAGTCCCTGATTGCGCGCGCCATTCACGACTTTTCAGACCGACGTTCACTGCCCTTCGTCACGGCTACCGCAGCGGATCTGCAAGACCTTGAAGGGCCTGCACGCGTTATGGCCCGTGCCAAAGGTGGCACGTTGTTGATCGACGAAATCGCAGACATCCCCGAGGAACTGCAAGCGCGCATTGTGCGGATGATGGACACGCCGGGTGAATACACGCCGCGGTTTCTGGCAACCAGCCAGTCGGACCTGACGGTCGCGATGGAAGCAGGGCAGGTGCGCAAGGATTTGTATTATCGTCTGTCGGGGGCAACGTTGAACGTGCCCGCGTTGCGCGAACGTGTCGACGATATCCCATTGCTTGCCGAACATTTTCTGGTGCGCGGCGAAAAGACGGGGCAATCCCCGCGCGTGCTCTCTGAGGACGCGGCTGAAATCTTTCGCACCTACAGTTGGCCCGGTAACGTGCGCCAGCTTGAAAATGCGGTACGCAGCCTTGGTCTGACCAGCCGCGCAGTCGAAATTACTGCCGCCGAAGTCGAACAGGTGCTGGGCAGCCAGCCCGAACTGGAACCGATCCGCAGCGGCGGGGACACGGAAAAGCTGGGCGCATCCGTTGCGCGCCATCTGAAACGGTATTTTGATCTGCACGGCAACATGCTGCCGCCTCCCGGTCTGTATCAACGCATCCTGCGCGAAGTGGAAATCCCACTGATCGAGATTGCGCTGGATGCAACAGGTGGAAATCAGGCGAAATGCGCTGACCTGCTGGGCATAAACCGCAATACACTGCGCAAGAAAATCACGGACCTCGATATAGAGGTGACACGGCGCCGCAAATTGATGTAATACTGCCACACAACCCGTGGCATCCGCGCCGCAACGGCGCGGGCGATCACAGGATTTAGCGGTACAGGCACATCGTGCCACATCATCGAGGTCATGCCACGTGGCATCCGGGACACGCACCAGCATGTGGTTGACGCTTAATCGCGTTTACCGCCGCAAGCGCATACGCAACGCAGCCACGCTGGGGCTTGTGGTATTGGGCCCGGTTCTGGCGTTGCTGACATTTCTGGTTCTTGGCCCGTTCGATCAGGGGTCAAACGCACTTTCGCTGCGGCTGATTCTGCTCACTGATTTTGTTTATGTTCTTGTCGTGGCCGCGCTGGTTCTGTCCCAGATCGGGCGGCTTGTTGCGGCGCGTCGGGCCAAATCTGCGGGCTCCCGGTTGCACTTGCGCCTGACCGGTGTGTTTGCGCTGTTGGCGCTGATCCCGACTGTGACGGTGGCAGTATTTGCTGGCCTGACGGTCAATATCGGCCTTGAGGGGTGGTTTTCGGATCGCGTCAGCCGTGTGGTCAGCGCGTCATTGGCTGCGGCCGAAGCCTATGAGACCGAACAGCGCGAGGATCTGATGACCGACGCGCGTGCCCTCGCGCGTTACATTGACAGCGTACGCGGCGCGCAACTCGTGGGAGACCGCGAAGTGTTGAGCGAGGGCCAGGTGCAAGTCCAACGTGGCCTGCGCGAGGCGTATATGGTGGACGGCACCGGGACGCTGCGTACGCGAGGCAATCGGTCGTACCTGTTCGATTTCGAACGGCCCACCGACGGCGAAATCAAAAATGCGCGCGATTCTGGTGGCCTCGTGATCGAGGATTGGACCAACAACGAATTCCGCGCGCTTGTGCCCTTGGCCAGTTATGTCGATCGGTTTTTATACGTCAGTCGTGAAGTGGACGGTGAAATCCTGTCCCTTCTGGATGAAACGCAGGAAACCGTGCGGCTGTATCAGCAGTTAGAAAGCGAACGGGGCAGGGTGCTGTTCGAATTTGGGCTTCTGTATCTGGGTTTTGCGGTCATTCTGATTTTGGCTGCGATCTGGCTGGGGCTGTGGTTTGCCGAGCGGCTGTCAGGCCCTGTGGGGCGCCTGACGGGTGCCGCGCAGCGTGTTGGTTCAGGTGATCTGGACGTGCAGGTGCCCGAAGAAGAGGGCGATGACGAAATCGCCATGCTTGGTCGGTATTTCAACCAGATGACCAAACAGCTCAAGGCGCAGCGCAAGACATTGCTGGACAACACCAAGCAGATCGAACGCCGTGGGCGGTTGTTTGACTCGGTTCTTGGGTCGGTCACGTCCGGCGTTGTCGGCGTGGATGCAAAGGGTAAGGTTTCGTTCGTGAACCGCTCTGGTGTGCGCCTGTTGGATTGGCAAGAGGATCGCGAATCCGTGCCGCTTGCCGTGGCGGTGCCGGAATTTGCGGCCCTGTTTGCACTGCTGCGCGCCAGTCCGCTTGAGGTCGCACAGGACGAGGTCAAGGTGACGCGGGGTGGGCGGCTGGAAAACCTGTTGGTGCGCATGGCCAAGCGGCGGCGTGATGACGGGCGGCTTGAGGGGTACGTGGTTGCCTTTGATGATGTGACCGATTTGGTCAGTGCGCAGCGGATGGCCGCATGGGGTGACGTTGCGCGCCGCATCGCCCACGAGATCAAGAACCCGCTGACCCCGATCCAACTGAGCGCAGAACGCATCAAGCGCAAGTTCGCCCCCAAGCTGGGCGAAGACAGCGACAGCTTGGAACAAATGACGGATGTGATCGTGCGCCAGACCGGGGATTTGCGCCGTATCGTGGACGAGTTTTCCAAATTTGCCCGCATGCCGGAACCCGATCGCAAGCGCCACGATCTGGTGGCTATCGTGCGCGATGCGGTCGTTCTGCAACGCGCCGGGCAACCCGAGGTCGAGATCGCAGCGGACCTGCCAAGTGATGAACTACGGGTCGAGGTCGATGCGACAATGATTTCGCAGGCACTGACAAATCTGATCAAGAACGCAGGTGAAGCCATTGAAACCTTGTATAAAAAGGGAATGGCCCCTGATGGTCACCAGCGCCGTGTCGAAGTGGCCGTGACAACTGGTCCGGCAGGCGCGCGGATCACGATCGCAGACAATGGCATCGGGCTGCCGGCAGATCGTGCACGTTTGTTTGAACCCTATGTGACCACCCGTGACGAGGGCACCGGCCTTGGCTTGCCCATCGTCAAAAAGATCATCGAAGAGCATGGGGGCACATTGACCCTCGACGACGCGGCCCCGTTCGCGGGCCACACCCATTCAGGGGCCATGGCAGTGGTGACACTGCCCATCGAAGCCCCGTTAAAAATTGAGCAGGAGCAAGCGACATGAGCGATATTCTGATCGTGGATGATGAACGTGATATCCGGGAACTAATCTCGGACATTCTGGAAGACGAAGGATATGCAACGCGGCTGGCAGGCAATTCAGATGATGCCATGGCCGCAATCAATGCCGAAGCGCCCGCGCTGATGATCCTCGATATCTGGCTCAAAGACAGTCAGATGGACGGGATCGATATCCTCAAGACCGTCAAACAAGACAATCCAGACGTACCCGTGGTGATCATATCTGGCCACGGCAACATTGAAATTGCTGTCGCTGCGATCAAACAAGGGGCTTACGATTTCATCGAAAAGCCCTTTAACATCGACCAACTGCTCGTTGTGATCCGCCGCGCCATGGAGGCATCTCGATTGCGCCGCGAAAACCAGAACCTGCGCCGCCCCGAGGCTGCGCAATCCAAGATGGTCGGCGCATCGGCGAGTTTCCGGGGCCTGATCTCAAACCTCGACAAGGTCACAAAATCCAATGGCCGCGTCATGCTGTCGGGGCCTGCCGGGGCGGGCAAGGAAGTCGCGGCGCGCTATGTTCATGCCAAATCCAACCGGGCGCAGGCCCCGTTCGTGACTGTCAACTGTGCCGGTGTGGCCCCTGAAAACATGGAAGACGTGTTGTTTGGTCGCGAAACCGCCGACCGTGGTCTGGAAAAGGGGTTGCTGGAACAGGCGCATGGCGGTGTCATCTATTTCGACGAAGTGGCCGACATGCCCATCGGCACCCAAACGAAAATCCTGCGGGTGCTGGTTGATCAGCAATTCCAGCGCGTGGGCGGCACAGACAAGGTGCGCGTCGATCTGCGGGTGATTTCGTCCACCAATCGCAATTTAGAAGAGGCGATTGCCGCCGGTACATTGCGCGAGGAACTATATCATCGCCTGAACGTGGTGCCGATTGCTGTGCCCAGCCTCGAAGAGCGCCGCGAGGATATTCCGGTGCTGGCCGAGCATTTCATCGAAGAATTCAATGCGGCCCAAGGACTGCCGAAGCGGGAGTTGAGCGAGGACGCCAGTGCGTTGTTGCAAACCATGGTCTGGCCCGGCAACGTGCGCCAACTCAAGAACATGGTGGAACGCGTGCTGATCCTTGGTGACGGCACAGGCCCGATCGAGGCGCGCGAATTGCCCGGCTCGGACGAGCCCACCAGCGAAGAGGGCCGCGTGGTCTTGTCTGGTGCATTGGCGACCTTGCCCCTGCGCGAGGCCCGCGAGGCGTTCGAACGAGAATACCTGCTGACGCAAATCAACCGCTTTGGCGGCAATATCAGCCGAACGGCGAATTTTGTTGGCATGGAACGCTCGGCGTTGCACCGCAAGCTGAAGTCTCTGGGGGTCGTGACCTCGTCCAAAGCAGGCGCACGCGTGGCCCATCTGGGCGAAGAAGAGCAAGACGTCGATGCCAGTTAGGTCGGACGCCGACGACGCGGCCGACCGTTTTCTGACGCAGAACGCGCGCCGGCGTCTGCCCGGTTTCCCTGCGGGAAGGCGGGCCTAGCGCGCCCGCACCGCGAGTTGCGCCAGCACATCCAGCCCCTGCATGTTCAGAAAATGCAGCATGTCGATGAAAATCCAGTTTTCGGCCAGCTTGTCGCCATCGCGCCGATAGATATCGACCACCCGCATATCTGCGGATTTACCCGAGGGCGGCAGGCCCATATAGGCGCCAGTGCATTCCATGGTCAGGTTCGCCCAGCCGAAAAAGCCGCCATAGGTCCCTTCGGCCATGCGGCAGATATGCCCGTTGAATTTGCGGGGGCCCAATTGGGTGCGAAACGGTTGCTGGTGCTGAACGATGTAGCGATCAATCGTATAGGTTGCTCCGATCCCGGTCGGCCCCCACCACACCATGTCATCCAACCAATCCCGTGCCAGTTCTTCTTCTGGGGTGGGCGGCTGATCTGCGGTGTTGGCATTGTCGATTGCCCCAATCATCCGCTCGATCAGATCAAGTGTCTTGATGCTGGCAGCATCGTTCTGTGCATCGCGCAGCAGCCCGTCATGGGTCATCGGCCCCGGCTGCACCAATTGCGCGCCTGTCATGCCGGGCAGCGGATATTGCCCGGCCTGTGCCATCAGATGCAGCAAATCAACAAACAGCGCCTGTTCGGTAATCTGATCCCCGTCCACCCGCGAAAATTCGGCGTAACGGACCATGACAATCTTGCCCGTGGGCTGGATACCCAGAAATGGCGCGTCAAACAGCGCCATGAAATGGCCCATGGACGCGACCCAGGTGCCGCCCGCGTCAAGGTGGTTATCACCTGCGAAAAACACGTCCTCGCGCCGTTGTACCCGTGACATTGCCGTCAAAAACGGGGTCCAAAACGTCTGTGCAACAGCCTCTGGCCCGGTCTGAACGTGAAAAGGGTGCATGCCGCGCCATGTGGCATCCGCGCTTAGGTGGGTGCCGAGGGCTGCGGCCACAGTGTCGGGCGTGGCGCGCGCAAGGGCAGCGTGGTGGGCCTGCACGCAGGCCTTTGCACGGGAAAAGTCGGTCATTGGTTATCCTTGGGTTACGATACGCAGGCCACCGTCGGTGCGAATGGCGCAGCTTTGGTCATTGAGCCGTGGCAGCACGGTCGAGGGGCCGGGTGGCGCGGCTTGGGCGACCCCTTGGGGGCAGGTGGGCAGTTCGATGGATTGGTATCCGCGATCTGTCATGCACAGGTCCTTTATCCGGCTGCGCAGGCTTGCGTTGACGTCCACGGTGTAAAACTCGCCCGGTATCCAATAGCCGCCCCGGTCATAACACTGGCCCGCGGCGTTGCAGACACGGCGGGGGACATAACGGGGTGCGGACTGTTGGGTCTGGTTGGCAACGGGGGCCTCGCGCAGCGCCTGCACATCGCAGCGTGTCCGATCACGTTCCAATTGCGCCGTGCTGACCCCTTCGGCGTAGTACGTGGTAACCGGCAAACATCCGGTTAGAACCAGCGTGATAAGGGCAAGGGCAATCGGGCGCATAGCCGGAACCTTGGCGCATGCGTTTCACTTTTACAATCGGGATTCGACCGCGCCGTGACAGACCCGCAGCCGTTGACCGGGCGCGCGACCTCTGTCATGCAAACGGGGTTACAGGGGCCTCATATGGGCCCAAACGCCGGGGATACGTATGAAGGTCATAATCTGCGGGGCAGGACAGGTCGGCTGGCAAATCGCGCGCCATCTGTCTGGCGAGCGCAACGATGTTACCGTGGTCGACAGTGACCCCGATCTTGTGCGCCGCGCCACTGATACACTGGACGTTCAGGGGGTGGCAGGGTTTGCCAGCTATCCCGACGTTTTGGACCGCGCAGGCGCGCGGGATGCGGATATGATCATTGCCGCCACCTATTCGGACGAGGTGAATATGGTCACCTGTCAGGTGGCGCACTCGGTCTTTGGGATCAACCGCAAGATTGCACGGCTGCGCAGCCAAGCCTATTTGTCGGCGATCTATTCTGATCTGTTCCGGCGCGATCACATGCCGATTGATGTGGTGATCAGCCCTGAACGCGAGGTGGCCGCCGCCGCCCTTCAACGTCTCAGCGCGCCCGCCGCCTTTGACACAGAACTGTTTATCGACGGGCAGGCGCAGCTTTTGGGCATCGCGCTTGATGATGATTGTCCTGTGTTGAACACACCGCTGCGTCAATTGACCGATCTGTTTTCCACGTTGCGCGTCGTTGTGGTCGGTGTGCGCCGCGATGGGACGTTGTTTTCGCCCGACGCGGGCGATCAGCTTTTTGCAGGCGACGAGGCTTATTTGTTTGCCCACGTCGATGATGTCCCGCGCACCATGGAGGTGTTTGGCAAGAAGATTGCCAAACAGGAACGCCTTGTGGTGGTTGGGGGCGGCAACGTCGGTCTGGCCGTTGCGCGCGCCTTGGAAAAACGTACGACCCGCGTGCGCACCAAGATGATCGAACGCAACCGCGACTGCGCGGAACTGGCCGCAGAGGCGCTGGAGCGTACGATTGTGCTGCATGGTGACGGTCTGGATGTGGCGCTGCTGCGCGAGGCGGGCGTTGCGCGGGCGGATGCTATGCTTGCCGTGACGGATGATGACAAGACGAACATGCTGGCCGCCGTGCGCGCCAAGGCCGAGGGCTGCCCTTATGCCATCGCGTTGATCAACGACCCGACGTTGGTTCCAATGATGGGGCCGCTGGGCATTGACGCCTATATCAACCCGCGCGCCACGACAGTGTCCTCGATCCTGCGCCATATCCGGCATGGCCGGGTGCGGGCCGTCTATTCCATCGGGGATGCAGATGCCGAGGTGATCGAGGCCGAAGTGTTGTCCACCTCGCCGATGGCAGGGAAAAAGATCAACGAGATCGGATTTCCCGAAGGCGTGTTAGTCGGGGCCGTGCGCAAGGGCAACAAGGTGATCCGCCCTGTAGGGCGCACGCTGATTGACGAGGGCGATGTGATTGCCCTGTTCGCGCTGGCCAAAGATGTCCCAGAGGTGGAGCGCCTGATGCAGGTCTCTATCGACTTTTTCTGATGCAAATCCCGGCGCAACCGCCTTCGACCTTTATGGTCAATCTGTTGCGACTGCCGCTGTTTTTGCTGCTGATTGGGGTGTTTTCGGCCGCAATGCTGGTCCCTGCGGTGTACGGGGGGGTGGCACGCGATCTGGAAGCAGCGCGCGCATTTTTATATTGCGGTATCTTGGGCATGTCGGCGTTCGGTTTGATTGGTCTCGCGCATGCGGGGCGCGATCCGCGCCATGGGGCCTTGGGTCCGCTGATGACGCTGTTTTGTGCCTTTGTCTTTTTGCCGGTGCTTTTGGCCATCCCCTTTTACGAAGGATTAGGGACCACAACGTTTTTGAACGCCTATGTTGAAATGGTCAGCGCGATCACCACGACAGGCAGCACGATATTTGACGATCCCGACCGGCTGAACGGCACCTTGCATCTGTGGCGGGCACTGGTGGCATGGATGGGTGGGCTGATGATGTGGATCGCGGCGTCGGCCATTCTGGCCCCACTGAACCTGGGCGGCTTCGAAGTGACAGCGCGGGCTGAACCGGGGCGGACCGCATCGCGTGACACCAGCATGGCGGCCCCGGAAGTGCGCGTGCGCATATCAAAAGTCAGTGCAATTCTCGTCCCGATTTACTGCGGGCTGACGGTATTGCTGTGGATATTGCTGGCGGTCAGCGGTGACCCGGGGCTGGCGGCGCTGTGTCATTCGATGTCGATCATGGCGACATCCGGTATTTCACCTGTCGGAGGGCTTGATGCGGCGGGGGCTGGCCTTGTCGGTGAGATGGTGATGGTGTTGTTCATGCTGTTTGCCCTGTCGCGGCTGACCTTTTCCACGGATACGGCGACCTCTGATACGGGTGGATTACGGACTGATCCTGAATTTCGCATCGGTCTGGCGCTTGTTGTCGTCGTGCCGACTGTGTTGTTCCTGCGTCATTTTCTGGGGGCAGTGGACGTCAATGCCGAAGATGACCTGATGGGGGCAGGCCGTGCCTTTTGGGGGAGTGCATTCACAGTTTTGTCGTTCTTGACGACGACTGGGTTCACTTCGGCCTATTGGTCCGAGGCGCAGGACTGGTCTGGCCTTGCTACACCGGGATTGCTGTTGATGGGGCTGGCCGTCATCGGTGGCGGAGTTGCTACCACCGCGGGTGGCGTCAAATTGCTGCGGGTATTTGCGCTGTATCTGAACGGTCTGCGCGAGATGGAGCGACTGGTGCACCCATCCTCTATCAGTGGCGGCAGCGCTATGGGGCGAAGATTGCAAAAGGGCGGGGCGTTCATCGCATGGATTTTCTTTATGCTATTTGCGCTATCGATTGCGCTGATCAGTATCGCGCTGACGGCGACGGGTGTGCCATTTGAAACCAGTCTGATCATCACCGTTGCGGGCTTGTCCACGACAGGTCCTCTGCTTGAGGTTGCGGCCAGCACGCCAATCGCTCTGATCGACTTGGGCCCCACAGCCAAAGGTATTTTTGTCGCAGCCATGGTGGTTGGACGCCTTGAGATGTTGGCGATTATCGCGCTTTTGACGCCCGATTTGTGGCGCGGCTAGGCATCGGCCTGACCCTAGGTCCGTAACGGACTGTTTTTTGGGGTGGAATGTTCTGAAATGCCACGACATACTCCGCCCAATGGGACGGTCTGATCCGCAGACCAAGCAAGAAAAAAAGGGCGAATCAAAAATGGCCTCGGACAGACAAAATTTGCAGGACGCGTTCCTGAACCACGTGCGCAAAACCAAAGTGCCCGTGACCATTTTCCTGATCAATGGCGTGAAATTGCAGGGCGTTATCACGTGGTTTGACAACTTCTGCGTGTTGCTGCGCCGCGATGGTCAAAGCCAGCTGGTGTACAAGCACGCGATTTCCACGATCATGCCGAGCCAGCCGATCAGCCTATATGAGGGCGAAGACGCCTCTTGAGCGATACTGCCTCGGACGTCACCCGCGCATGGGTGATCCATCCCGAAATCAAATCTGATCCCGACCGGCGCGAGGCTTCTCTTGCGCTGGCCGAAGCCGTGTCGCTCGCCCATGCGCTGCCGGAACTCGACGTGGTCGGCTCCGAGATCGTGCGGCTGCCGCGCCCGCAGGCGGGGCTGTTGTTTGGCAAAGGCAAGATCGAGGAACTGGCCACACGCTTGCACGACGCCGAGGTCGAATTGGTACTGGTCGACGGTCCCGTCACCCCAGTGCAGCAACGCAACCTTGAAAAGGCGTGGAAGGTCAAATTGCTGGACCGTACTGGCCTGATCCTCGAGATTTTCTCGGACAGGGCTGCAACGCGCGAGGGTGTCTTGCAGGTTGAAATGGCAGCGCTGAGCTATCAGCGCACGCGACTGGTGCGGGCATGGACACACCTCGAACGCCAGCGGGGCGGCTTGGGCTTTGTTGGTGGCCCCGGCGAGACGCAGATCGAGGCGGACCGCCGTGCCATTGACACGCAGCTTGTGCGCTTGCGCCGTCAATTGGAAAAGGTCGTCAAGACCCGTTCGTTGCACCGTGCAGCGCGGGCCAAGGTTCCTTATCCGATTGTTGCGCTTGTCGGCTACACCAATGCTGGAAAATCCACGTTGTTCAACCGGTTGACCGGGGCAGATGTGATGGCGAAAGACATGCTGTTTGCCACGCTTGATCCGACGATGCGCCGCGTCGAACTCGACGGCGGCCCGGAAGTGATATTGTCCGATACTGTCGGCTTCATCTCTGATCTGCCGACGGAACTGGTTGCCTCGTTCCGCGCAACCCTCGAAGAAGTGTTGGCGGCGGACATCATCGTTCACGTACGCGATATTTCGCATCCCGAAACCGAGGCGCAGGCCGAGGATGTGGCCACAATTTTGGCTGATCTGGGTGTTGGCGAGGATCGCCAGCAGATTGAAGTCTGGAACAAGCTGGACGCGTTGCCCGAAGACGCAGCCGATGCTGCCCGCGCCAGAGCCGAGCGAGAAGAGGGCGTGTTCGCGATTTCTGCCCTAACAGGCGAGGGGATCGCCGCGCTGCTGGATCACGTGGCCGAAACCTTGCAGACAAGTGTGACGACCGAAACGCTGGTTTTGCCCTATGCCGAGGGGCGCAAACGTGCGTGGCTGTTTGAGCAGGACGTCGTCCAAAGCGAAGTGCAGGGCGAAGAGGGTGTGACCCTGACCGTGCGCTGGAGTGCGATCCAGAAGGCGCGCTACGACGGGCTTTGACGCAAAGCCGGTGCGAAAAACGACGTTATGTCCTGACGAGGTGATTTGTCTGCGGTTTTCGCGCCCAAAACCGAACGAAGCCTGCGTCAGTCTTTGATACTACGCCACATGCCCGGGGCCAGATCATCCAGACGCCAATCCCCGATGGCCACCCTGATCAGCCGCAGCGTTGGAAACCCCACATGCGCTGTCATACGCCGTATCTGTCGATTGCGCCCCTCGCGAATGGTCAACGTAATCCAACTGTCTGGCACTGATTTGCGCACGCGGATCGGTGGGTCACGATCCCATATCCCTGCAGGCGGTGCCATCGCATGCGCTTGCGCCGGGCGGGTTGGGCCGTCTTTCAGGATCACCCCTGATTGCAAAGCTTGCAGCGCGTCAGGGGTGATTGTCCCTTCGACCTGTACCCAATAGGTCTTGGCTGCCTTGTATTTCGGGTCCGCAATACGCGCCTGCAGCGCGCCGTCGCTGGTCAGCACCATCAGCCCCTCACTGTCGCGGTCCAGCCGCCCGGCAGGGTACACGCCGGGCACATCAATGAACGCAGACAGCGTTGGGCGCGGCGATCCTTCGGTGCCCTTGTCGGTGAATTGTGACAGCACCCCATAGGGTTTGTTAAATAAGATCGTTGGCATCACCGCAGCGGCTCAAGCCGGGTCACACCAACCGACGCGGCGCGTGCAAGCCCTTCGTCCAGTGACATGGGAATGTATTCACCACGCCGCCACAGTTGCGCGAGATCGTCATAATGACGCGACAGGAAATGCCCCGATTGGCCCGTGGATGTCACAAAGACCGAGCTGTTCGGATCCGCGAAATCATACACGCCGCGATAACCTGCACCGTGTACATTGTGGAACGGATTGGCCCCGGTGCCGCGCGTCAGGCCGCGTTGCAACGTGTTGTCACCGCCGGATGTGGATTGGCGGATGTTCACAAAATAGCGCAGGATCGGCACTTCGCCCAACACCTGATGGTCGTGGGTGGCCTGATGGGCATCACCCCAGCGCAGGGATTCCAGCTGACTGCCCCAGGTCTCGTTGATCCAGATCAGCGCGTCATCCAGCGCAAGGCGGGCCATGTCGGCGCAGGTTTCAATCGGTGCGGATTGGCGGACATCACACCAGACCGAAGCCCCATCGATGTCGCGAAACGCGCGTTCGATAAACAATGGCTCCACATGTGCCAGCGTGTCGGTCAGCGGGCCCAATTCGTCGCGTGCCATGCGATCCTGCAACGCGCGCAGCCAAGCCGCATAAATCAAGGGTTCGGGCCAGTGTTCGTTCATTTCACCGTTCCACTCGGCCAGCAGGGCCAGCGCGCGTTGGCGTTGCCGCTCGGGTGTCCCTGCGGGCGCGGATTCGCCTGTGAACCACAATTCGGACCCCATCAGCGGCAACAGCGTGCGGGCTGTGAACGATACAGTGTCGAGCTGTGCCTCGATAAAACTGTCGCGCGTATGCACTTCGCGGGCCTGCATCAGACGCTGCCAGCGTTGCACCCGCTGCGTGTCGCCCCACACAAAACTGACATGGTTTGGAAACGGGCGGTCGATCGTCTTGTTGTTCGTATTGCCAAGGATGCCGCCAATGGGAGAGACGAAGCCGGGGTTGGATCCGTAGGCCATGCGCCCTTGCCAGCGGTTTTCTGCCCGCCAGCCCAGCGATGGCATCCGCCCCTGACTTTGATGGGCGGCGTCGCGGCGGGGCACTGCGCCGATGGTTTTCATCGCGATGCTGCCCCGGTCCACCAGCGTCAGGTTCTGGCCAGGCGCAATATAGCGTTCGCCTGCGGTAATCGCCTCGGCCACGGTTTGCGACCGCATGATGTCCATGCCAGCGGCCAGCGATGTGTCGCGCGGGCTTAGCACTGTCCAGCTTAGGGCGGCGACATGGCCCGGCGGGGTGATCGTGGCGAGGTTGCGAAAACCGCCGGGCAGGATGGGGCCGTTGTCACTCCAGCGCAGGGTCAGGGTGATCGGATCGGCCCCGTCGATCTCGATGATAGAGGCGCGGGTTTCAAAGTCCTTGAACCCGTCGGGGGTGCGGTATTGCTGTGGATTGTCGGGGTTCAATTCTTCGATCACGACGTCCTGATCATCGACATAGGCCGAGGTCAGTCCCCAGCCCAGCCGATCTGACCGGCCTGCGAGGACAGCAGGCATACCGGGGATCGTTCCACCAATCACGCCGCCGCTGCGCAGTTCCAGCCGCGCGAGATACCATATGCCGGGCGCGGTAAAGCCCAGGTGCGGATCGTTTGCCAGCAGTGTGCCCCCCGATGCGGACCGAGAGGCCGCTGCCGCCCATGCATTGGATGCCCCTGCAAAGCCACGCGGCTTGAACGGGGACAGTGGGTCCGCGTTCTCGTTCAGGGCTGCAAAGGTCGGCAATGCGCCGGGAACGAGAGTTGCATATTCAGGCAGGCTGGCGACGCCGGCTCCGGGTACATCGGGCATGATATCGCCCAGACGTGCATCATCATCCAGAGCGAGCGACAAGCGGGCGCGCAGGATTTCCTCGCTCATGTGCCCTGACAGTTGAAGACCCATCAGCTTGGTGATGGCCAGACTGTCAGCGGGACGCCACGGGGCAAGGGGGGAGTTAAACAAGAACATCTCGGGCGCGCCGCGCCCCAGTGCCTCGGCGTTGATCTGGTCAAGACGGGCATTGACGCCGGCGGCATAGGCTTCGAGGGCTGCGAGGGTTTGGGGGTCTTGTGCCGCGATCGATTGCACCGCAAGGCGGTAGATATCAAGGCGGCGGATGAAACTGTCGACATCGACAGTGGCGGTGCCAAACAACTCGCTAAGCCGCCCTTGTGCGGTGCGCCGCATCATCATCATCTGCCACAATCGGTCCTGCGCATGAGCGAACCCTAGCCCATGAAACACATCCACGTCGGTTGCTGCAAAAATGTGGGGCACATTTGCATTGTCCCGCACGATTTCAATTGTGTCGCTGATGCCGGGCACGCGCACAATCGCATCATAATGCGGCAGTGAGCGCGAGGCGAGGTAGTAGGCAAGGCTCATGGCGAGCACGACCAGCACGATCAAAGCGGCCGTAAGGCGCACCAGCCATTGAAAAACCACTGCCATATTGCGCCGCTTTACCTTTTGCTCTGACGTTGACCCTTGGCCCATGACTGTTAGGTAGACAGGGCAAGAAGCGCAAGCCGGGGCTTGGGCAAAACGGAAGGATTAGCATGGCAAAGCTGGCATTTTTGGGCCTTGGGGTTATGGGGGCTCCGATGGCGGGGCATCTGCAAAAGGCAGGCCATGATGTGACCGTGTACAACCGGACCGCGGCCAAGGCGGACGCGTGGGTCAAGGCCCATGGCGGATCCATGGCACGCACCCCACGAGAGGCCGCCACTGGTGCAGAGTTCGTGATGTCCTGCGTCGGAAATGACGACGATTTGCGATCCGTTTGTTTGGGCGAGGATGGCGCGTTTGCGGGCATGGACACGGGGACTGTGTTTGTCGATCACACAACTGTTTCGGCCAAAGTGACTGCGGAACTCTATGCTGCGGCAGATGCGCTGCAGATCAGTTATGTGGATGCGCCCATTTCAGGCGGGCAGGCGGGTGCCGAAAACGGTGCGCTGTCGATCATGTGTGGTGGCGACGAAGGGGCTTATGCCCGTGCAGAGCCGATTGTGCAGCCTTATGCCAAACTCTGCCGTCGGATCGGTGCCAGTGGCGCGGGCCAGATGACCAAGATGTGCAACCAGATCGCAATAGCTGGCCTTGTGCAGGGCCTGTCAGAGGCACTGCATTTTGCCGAACAAGCGGGACTGGACGGGCGCGCCGTGGTCGAGGTGATTTCCCAAGGTGCTGCGGGCTCGTGGCAGATGGCCAACCGGTATGAGACAATGCTGGACGATCATTTCGAGCACGGGTTCGCCGTGGATTGGATGCGCAAGGATTTGGGTATCTGTCTGGACACAGCGGATGAAAATGGCGCGAGCCTGCCGGTAACCGCACTGGTCGATCAGTTCTATAAGGACGTGCAAAAAATGGGCGGTGGTCGTTGGGACACCTCAAGCCTGATCAAGCGTTTGCGCGTCACTGGCTAAGTCGAGGCTGGCGGGCGTCTGCCGCACTGTTTGCCAAAGTGGCAACTGTGCTGTGACGCCCGCGAACGGATCGTATCAGGGAATGATACGGGTGTATTTGGTGCCTTCAAGCGTGGCCCCAAGCCGCAAACCGGCCCGGGCAAACACTGCTGCCAAAACAGGGGACAGGGTTGTGGTTGTGTCGGCGGCCACGCTGTCGCCCTTGTCGGACACCACATATTCAAGGTCGGCCCCCACGGCCCAGCCGGGGGAGCGGCGGAATTCTGTCAGCGCCTCGTCCGTCATGAAGAACAGCACGTGTGCAAATTGCTGCACGCCGATTTGCAAACCACCGGATCCTTTGACCACGGAATAATAATCTACCGTGGCATTATCGACCAGCAGCGCGCCGCGCCCGTAAGCCCCGCCAAAGCCAAGTCCCGCTTCTGTGATCAGGGGCATGACCAGCATTCCGTTGGCCTTTTGTGCCAATGCGCGTGTGTTGGGATAGCTGCGATACATTTCATTGAGTGTCGCCCCGACGCGCGCGTCAATCGTCGCACTGCCTTGGCTGCCCACCCCGTTGCCACACGCCGCCAGCACACCCGTGCTTGTCAATGCACCCAGCGCGAAAACGCGCCGCGACATACCAGTATTAGTCATGTTTGAACCGCCTGTATTGCTCAAGAATGTGTACGGTTTGCCCGCACTTAACATCATCATACGCTGAACCTGCGGGGCTGTCACGCTTTTGCGCCGATTTGGCGCTTTTCTGCCGGGCTGTGCGTTGCGCGGGTTGGGGGCTTTGCCCTCTGACGCTTGTGCGCCGCCCCCGGGGACTCGTTTCAAACAGAGCAGGACGGGAGCGGTGGGCGTTTGAATTACCCGTTCAATATACGGGCCGCTGCGGGTGCGAAATAGGTCAGGATGCCGTCACATCCCGCGCGTTTAAAGGCCATCAGGCTTTCCAACATGACCCGGTCTTCGTCGATCCAACCGTTGTGCGCGGCGGCCTTGATCATGCTGTATTCACCCGACACCTGATACGCAAAAGTCGGTGCCCCGAATGTGTCGCGCGCACGCCGACAGATGTCGAGATAGGGCAGGCCGGGTTTGACCATGATCATGTCGGCCCCTTCGGCCAGATCGCGCTCGATGAGCCGCATCGCCTCGTCGGAATTGCCGGGATCCATTTGATAGGTTTTCTTGTCCCCTGTCAGCGCGCCAGACGCGCCCACCGCATCGCGGAACGGGCCGTAAAAGGCGCTCGCGTATTTGGCGGCATAGCTCAGGATCATCACGTTATGATGCCCCGCGGATTCCAAAGCGGTGCGCATCGCGCCGATGCGTCCGTCCATCATATCCGAGGGGCCGATGATGTCAGCGCCCGCTTCGGCCTGGGACAGGGTCATTTTCACCAGCGCATCGATGGTGCGATCGTTCACGATCTCGCCATTCTCGACAAAGCCGTCGTGCCCATTGATGTTGTAAGTATCAAGCGCGACATCCGTCATGATCGCGATTTCGGGCACCGCCGCCTTGATCGCGCGGATCGCGCGGTTGGCGTGGTTGTCGGAATCCCATGCGCCTGCGCAATCTTCGGTCCGTTCCTCGATCCCTGTGTAGGGAAAGATGCAGATGGCGGGTATCCCCAGATCTGCGGCCTCGCGGGCGGCCTCGACCACCTTGTCGACGGAACGGCGAAACACACCCGGCATGGAGGGGATCGGCTCTTCGATCCCTTCGCCGCTGCGCACGAACACGGGCCAGATGAAATCATCGACCGTCAACGTGTTTTGACGCACGAGCGCGCGCACAGCTGGTGCGGACCGGGTGCGGCGCAGGCGGGTGGCGGGAAATTCGGCTTGGGTCGGGCGCATAGATATGTCCAGTTTGGTTGACATTGCATGGGTGCCATGGATTTTTGCGCTTGCCAACCCTAGGCAGCGCGGCGTGCCCGCGTTAAGAGGGGTGCCAATGACTAGCGGGCTTGGCCCGTGACAGGTATCAGGACGACGCGTGGACTGGCACGAAACCATCTTTGAAGTGATCGACATGCGCTCTTTCTCGAACCTGTGGTTCTGGATTGCATTGGCGGTTATTTGGTCCACGGCCAGCCATTGGGTGCTGGGCGTGCCTTATGATATGGTTGCACGCGCGCGCCGCTATGGCGGGCAGGCGGTCGACGACCTTGAGGATCTGGTGCGCATCAACTGCAACCGTCTGTTGTTCATCGGCAAGGTGTCAGGTCTGTGGGTGTTGGGATTTACCTGTTTCACGCTGACCGGGCTTGCGATGCTTGGATTTATCTATGACGTCGAATTCGCCCAGGCCACGTTCCTATTGGGCTTTCCAATGTCGTTGGTGGGGGCACTAAATCTGTCGACGGCGCGTTTGATCCAATCCGAAGCATCGCAGGGCGAGCAGTTGTGCAGACGCCTGACCCGGCACCGCACCTATGTGCAGATCATCGGGATGTCGGCGATTTTTGTCACGGCTTTTTGGGGCATGTATCAAAACATGTCCCTTGGGCCGTTCGGCAGTTGACGGCCCGCGCAATTGCCCCAACTGAAGCGTTCTGTTTCCCAATATCTGCGAGCATATGAATACGCCAAACCACATTACCGTATCGGGTGCCCCCGAGGGCTTTGACGCCAAGCTGATCCTTGATGAGGTTGCAGCACGTGGCCCCGTTTTGCATGTGGCGCGGGATGACAAGCGCATGGCGGCGATGCAGGCGGCCTTGCGGTTCTTTGCGCCTGAGATGCCGGTACTGGTGTTTCCCAGTTGGGATTGTCTGCCCTATGACCGTGTGTCGCCCAATGCTGACATTTCGGCGCAGCGGATGGCCACGCTTGCCGCACTGATCCATGGCATGCCGGACCGTTTTGTTCTGTTGACCACGATTAATGCCGCCAGCCAGCGTGTGCCTGCGCGTGATCTGTTGCGCGAAGCCGCGTTTTCCGCCCGTGTTGGGGGGCGTGTGGACGAAAGTGCGTTGCGCCATTTCTTGGTCCGTATGGGGTTTGTCCAAAGCCCGACGGTGATGGAGCCCGGCGATTATGCTGTGCGCGGGGGCATCATTGACATCTATCCACCCGGCGATCTGGGCCCGGTGCGGCTTGATCTTTTTGGCGATGTGCTGGACGGCGCGCGCCGGTTTGACCCTGCCACGCAGCGCACCACCGAACAGCTGGACGTGGTCGAACTGGCACCGGTGTCCGAGGTGATCCTGGACGAGGCGGCGGTCACTCGCTTTCGCCAGTCCTATCGGCTGGAGTTTGGGGCGGCTGGCACGGATGATCCGCTGTATGAGGCAATCAGCGCGGGGCGCAAGCATCAAGGTGCGGAGCACTGGTTGGCGTTCTTTCACGACAGGCTTGAGACGTTGTTTGATTATGTGCCGCAGGCTGTGATCAGTCTGGATGATCAGGTCACGCCAACCCGCTTGGCCCGGTGGGACAGTATCGCCGATCAGTACGAAACCCGCCGTCTTGCCATGGCGCACCGATCCAAGATGGACAGCGTGTACAAACCCGCCCCGCCCGAGGGGTTGTATCTGGACGATGCCGCATGGGAGGCAGCCGTCGCTTCGGCGCGTGTCATCCAGTTTAGCGCGCTGCCTCAGGCGACGGGGCTGAATGTAACGGATGCAGGCGGGCGGATCGGTCGCAATTTCTCGCCAGAGCGACAACAGGAATCTATCAGCCTTTTCGGGGCTTTGGCGTCACATATTAAAGCAAAGATGAACAATGGCCCTGTCGTCGTCGCCAGCTATTCCGAAGGTGCGCGCGAGCGCCTGACCGGCCTGATCGAGGACGAGGGCATCGCAGAAGCGATCCCGATCACCAACGCCAGCCGGATTGGGAAACGCGGTCTGCATTTGGCAGTCTGGGCGCTGGACCATGGGTTTGAAGCGCCCGGTCTGACCGTGATGTCCGAACAGGACGTGTTGGGCGATCGCCTGATCCGCGCGCCGCGCCGCAAGCGCCGGGCCGAGAATTTTCTGACCGAGACACAAAGCCTGTCACCGGGAGACTTGGTGGTGCATGTCGATCACGGCATTGGCCGGTATCAGGGCATGGAAGTGGTCACCGCCGCAGGTGCTGCGCATGAATGTCTGCTGCTTGAATATGCCGAACGGTCCAAACTATTCCTGCCCGTCGAAAACATCGAATTGCTGTCCAAATACGGGCACGAAGAAGGGTTGCTGGATCGTCTGGGCGGCGGGGCGTGGCAATCGAAGAAAGCCAAGCTCAAGGAACGTATCCGCGAGATGGCGGACAAGCTTATCCGCATCGCCGCCGAGCGCGCGTTGCGCAAAGCGCCTGTGCTCGAGCCGCCGCCGGGCATGTGGGACGCGTTTTCGGCGCGGTTCCCTTATGATGAAACAGACGATCAATTGACCGCTATCGGTGCTGTCATTGATGATCTGACCAGCGGCGCGCCGATGGATCGCCTGATTTGCGGCGATGTCGGGTTTGGCAAGACCGAGGTGGCAATGCGCGCTGCGTTTGTCGCTGCGATGTCGGGTGTGCAGGTGGCGGTGATTGCGCCAACGACCTTGCTTGCACGTCAGCACTACAAAAGCTTTGCAGAACGCTTTCGCGGGTTTCCTATTCATGTGCGCCAGCTCAGCCGGTTTGTGTCTGCCAAGGATGCGGCGGCGGCCCGTGATGAAATGGCAAAAGGCACAGCGGATATCGTTGTCGGCACCCATGCGCTGTTGGCCAAGGGCACCAAGTTTCAGAACCTCGGCCTTTTGGTGATCGACGAGGAACAGAAATTTGGCGTCACGCACAAGGAACGCCTGAAACAGATGCGCAGTGACGTGCACGTCCTGACGCTGACCGCCACACCGATCCCGCGCACGCTGCAATTATCCCTGACGGGTGTGCGCGATCTGAGCATCATTGGCACGCCACCTGTCGATCGTCTGGCAATCCGCACCTATGTCAGCGAATTTGACACGGTCACGATCCGCGAGGCGCTGTTGCGTGAACATTATCGCGGCGGGCAGTCGTTCTATGTGGTGCCACGCCTTACCGATTTGCCCGAGATCGAAGCATTTTTGCAGGAGCAATTGCCCGAACTCAGCTATGTCGTGGCCCATGGCCAGATGGCTGCGGGCGAGTTGGACGACCGTATGAACGCGTTTTATGACGGCAAATACGATGTGCTGCTGGCCACGACGATTGTGGAATCCGGTCTTGATATTCCGACGGCCAACACGATGGTCGTGCACCGCGCAGATATGTTCGGCCTTGCGCAACTTTATCAGATCCGGGGGCGGGTGGGCCGTTCCAAAACCCGCGCTTATGCCTATCTGACCACCAAACCACGCACCAAACTAACGACGACAGCCGAAAAACGGCTGCGCGTTCTAGGCAGTCTCGACACGCTGGGCGCGGGCTTTACCCTCGCATCGCAGGACCTCGACATTCGCGGTGCTGGCAACCTGCTGGGCGAGGAGCAATCAGGCCAGATGCGCGATGTCGGGTTCGAGTTGTACCAATCCATGCTCGAAGAGGCGATTGCCAAGATCAAGTCCGGCCAGATGGAAGGTCTGACCGAAGATGATGGCCAGTGGGCACCGCAGATCAATCTGGGTGTTCCCGTTCTCATCCCCGAGGCCTATGTGCCTGATCTGGACGTCAGACTTGGATTGTACCGTCGTCTCAGCAGCTTAACGACCAAAGTTGAACTAGAAGGTTTTGCTGCCGAACTCATCGACCGCTTTGGTGCGCTGCCCAAAGAGGTGAACACGCTGATGCTGGTCGTGCGCATCAAGGCGATGTGCAAACGTGCTGGCATTGCCAAATTGGATGGTGGGCCCAAAGGGGCGACGATCCAGTTCCACAACGACAAGTTCGCCTCGCCAGAGGGTCTGGTAAACTTCATCGCCGACCAGCGTGGGCTGGCAAAAGTCAAAGACAACAAGATCGTTGTGCGCCGCGATTGGGTCAAAGACAGCGACAAGATCAAAGGGGCTTTTGCCATCGCGCGGGATCTGGCCGAAAAGGTGATTGCAGAGAAAAAGAAAAAGGCGCGCGCCTAGGCCTGTTGCGCGACTTCGGCGCGTCGCATGTATTGCATCATCACAGAGGCGAGCACGCTGGCCACAAGCACGGTGGCCACCAGCACCATGGGTGTGCCGTCAAACATCAACCCGATGGGCGACGCAAGTGCGGCCCCTAGTACTGTCGAAACGGCCCCAATGACAGATGCGGCTGTGCCTGCAATATGGCCCATAGGTTCCATTGCGATGGCGTTCAGGTTGGCGACAGTCAGCCCGCCTTGAAACATCACGCCCCACTGCCAAAAAATGTAAACCGCAAATAGGTGGGGCATGTCCGCCACCATCCAAACGACGAACACCATGGAAATCACGACTTGGGCGGCGAGCGCCCATGTCACCAGCTTGCGCATCCCGAACCGCCCCACGATCACCGCATTCAACAGGCTCGACAGACCAGAGGCCAGCGCGATCGCTCCGAACCAAAGTGGAAAACTCTCTTCGCGCCCAAAGCTGACCTCGAAAATCGGCTGCACCATCGTCAGCACCGAAAACAGTGTCATCAGCATGAGTGTCTGAACAAAGATCGACAGGCGCACCGTAGGGTGTGCAAACATCTGTCTCACCGCATCCGCAATCAACGCCACGCGCAGCGGGCGGCGTGCCTCAACCGGAAGGGTTTCGCGCATTCGCGTGCCAAACCAGACCAGCAAGATCAGCCCAAAAATGAGAAACGCCGGGAAAATGGCCCGCCATCCGAATGCATCCGTTATCAATGCGCCAATCAGCGGCGCAATGGCCGGCACCAGCAAAAACACCGTCATTGTCAGTGACATGATGCTGGCCATGGTCCGCCCACTGTAAAGGTCGCGAATGATCGCGGAGGACACAACGCGCGGCCCCGCTGCTCCCAACCCTTGTAAAACGCGCGCGGCCAGCATGAGTTCCAACGTCGGGGCCAGCCAGCTGAGAACGGCACCAAGTGCATAAACAGCAAGGCCCGCATAAACAACGGGTTTGCGCCCATAGGCGTCAGACAGCGGACCAGTAAAAAAGGTACCCGCGCCCATGCCGATGACGAAAAAGGTCATGATAAGAGCGGCCTGCGCAACTCCGCCGGGGGCGATGTCCGCGGCGATGTTCGGCAAGGCGGGCAGCATTGCGTCGATGGAGAACGCAATCGTGGCAAACATCATCGCCATCAGGGCAATGAATTCGACTTTGTGTAAGTTCTTGCCCTCAGGGGTCCTCAAAATGTCGGCTCCGGAATCAATGCGACGCTAATGCGCGTCACATTGACGAGCGTTTAAACCAGAGACAACGACCCAAGGTTGAAATTTTTCCAGATTGGTCAATTTGTGATGGTTTACGTTGGGTCAATTAGCCTCTGCGCGCAGTTCGCTTATAACTTGTGCCCACAGTTCGGGCGGTTGCGCGCCGGGCACTGCGTGTTTTCCAGCCACAATAAAAGTAGGCACGGAATTCACGCCCATTTTCCGGCTGTGTGCATCGCGCCCGGCAATGTCTGCGCGGTCCGCATCTGACGCAAGCAAGCGACTGACAAGGGCCGCATCCATTTCGATCCCATCCGCGATGTCGGCCAACACTTCATGATCGCCAATGTCGCGGGTTTCGACAAAATACGCTTTGAACAGGGCCGATACAGCAGCCGTCTGTTTGCCTTCGATCCCTGCCCAGTGGATCAAACGGTGCGCATCCAGCGTGTTTGGCGTGCGTTTCATCCCCTCAAAGTCGATTTTCAACCCGGCCTTTTCGGCATGTTCCACGACCGGTGCATAGGCGCGTACTGCACCTTCTTTGCCGCCAAATTTTCCCTCAAGGTATGCCCGGCGGTCCATTCCGGCGGCAGGCATGTCGGGATTGAGCTGAAACGGGTGCCATTCAATCACGAACGGGTGGTCTGGATGTGCCGTCAACGCCCGGTCCAGATGCGCCTTGCCGATATAGCACCACGGGCAGATCGGATCGGACATAATATCAAGTTTGATGGGTTCGGGTGTGTCGTCAGTCATATCATGGAGCTTTCGTTTTCTGTGGCCAGAATTGTGACAGGCGGCGTCGCAGGATTTTGCCGTTGGTGCCGGTGGGCATCTGGTCGATCCGAATATAGGCGCGCGGGTGTTTGTAATGCGCCAGTTTGGCCTCGACATAAGTGCGCAAGGCCGTTTCGTCCAGTGCTGTGGCGCTGGTGTAAAAGGCGGCGATGACGCGCACCCCCGGTTTCACTTCGATTTCCGCGGCCCCGGCTGACGTGATGCCCGGTGCAGCCGTAAGTGCCGTTTCCACCTCGATGGGTGACACGCGGTAGCCGCCCGCGTTCATCATATCGTCATTGCGCCCCAGATAGCGGATTTGCCCGGTGTCGTCCATTTCCCCCATGTCGCCGGTGAGAAACCAGTCGCCCTGAAACTTGGCCGCAGTTTCATCGCTGTGGTGCAGATAGCCCAGCATCAGGCCCGGATCGCTGCGGTGCACGGCAATGACGCCGGGTGTGTTGCGCGCGACGGCTCCTTCGGTGCCAAGGATGGCAACCCGTCGACCGGTTTGTGCCCGACCCAACATGTCAGGGGCGCAAGGCACCTCGGGGCACGCCGAGATGAACGTTGAACATTCCGACATTCCATAGGCTTCAAAAATCGGAGTGCCGCTTGCGTCCCGCCAGGCCGTCAGCGTGGAGGGTGGCAGTTTCTCGCCCGCGCTCAGGCCGTGGCGCAGATGGGGCAGCGCGGGCAGAGAGGTCCGTGTCAGCATCTGCCGATACACGCCGGGCGCTGCGGCGAAAATCGTTGCATCATGTGCGGCCATCAAAGCCCCCAGCGCCTCGGGTGGGGTGCCTGCGGATGGGATGAGTGCGCTTGCCCCAACGGTCCAAGGATCCATCAGCCCAGTGCCAAGCGTATAGGTCCAGTTGAACGCACCCGCATGCATCAGCACATCATCCGCGCTTAATCCGCACCAGCCTTGATGCATCATCTGGCGCGCCCAGATGGCACGGTGGGCTTGGCTCACGGCGCGCGGCATGCCAGAGGTGCCGGAGGTATAGATAACATAAGCCAGCCTATCGGGATCACCCATATCCCAGTGCGCGGGCGGCAACGTTCGCAGAGCCCGCAGCGCGTCTAGTCCTATATGCCGTGCATCAGGGGCCGAGGCGATGTTGGGGTCGTGCAGTACAATGCGGGGCCGCATATCACGTATTATTTGCGCCACCTCAGGTTCGGTGAGCGCCGCCGACGTCGGCACGGGGATCACGCCCACGGCCAACGCGCCCAGATAGGCGATAGGGAAGTCGATCGTATTGCCCAGCCGCAGCACAACCTTGTCGCCGGGCTTGCAGCCGGCCTGTAGCAACCCGGTTCCGGTGCCCAGTACAGCGGCGCGCAGATCACCGTAGGTCAACGCCTCGACACTCTGCGGCGACACGACCGATACGGCGACTTTGTCACGCAGCGCTTCGGCGCGGGCCAGTACGTACGCGGCCATGTTGAAAGGCGCAGGGCAGGGTGGAAACGGGGCGGTATCGCTCAGGCTTAGCATATCTAGGGGCTAGTGCGCACGGGCCAGCGTTGCAAGCCACGCTGGCGCGACATATAGAAAGTGCATGACTGGAAAAGACCCCAAATCCTTGATCGAAATCGCCCGTGCGACGGGCAATGATGAGATGCCAGAGCCGCTGGACCTTGGCGCGCGTGTTCGCGAGTTGCGCAAGGCGCGTGACTGGACGCTGGAACAGGCGGCCGGGCAGGCCGGGCTGGCGCGTTCGACCTTGTCCAAGATCGAAAACGGCCAGATGTCGCCCACCTATGAAGCGTTGAAAAAGCTGGCTGTGGGGCTGGAGATTTCAGTGCCCCAACTGTTCACCCCCCCGGAAAAGGGGCAGATTAACGGGCGCATGGCGCTGACGCGATCCGGTGAGGGCAACGCACAGGCCACCGTGACCTATGAACACGAGCTGCTGGCTGAAACGCTGACCAAAAAACAGATGCTGCCCTATCGCGCGCGGGTGCGGGCGCGGTCGATGGACGAATTCGAAGGGTGGGTGCGCCATGACGGCGAGGAATTCCTGTATGTCCTGACCGGCGTTATCAGTCTGTACACAGAGTTTTACGAGCCGGTGGAAATGCGGCGTGGCGACAGCGCCTATTATGACGCGACCATGGGCCACAACGTCATTTCAACGAGCGACGAAGATGCGCTGATCTTGTGGGTGACGTCACTCGCCTAGGGGTCAGGCGGTGTGACGCGTATTGGCTTGGGTGTTCAAGTACGTATCAAAGGCGTCTTGCGCCTCTTGCAGGGACATATCATTGGTCGCAGCCAAATAGCTTTCAAACCGGCCCTTGTCCGCTTTTAGAAACGGCATTGCGCTGGGTTCGAGGCCGGGAAACTCTTTGCACAGCGCACGATAGCTTTCGGCCCAGTTCTGGGTCAGATCATTCCAATTCATGCGTAGTACCCCCGTCAGGTTTTCGCTCGGTCCGCGAAAGGACCGTGTTCCGGCACCGCCATCCCAACGTGCGCCAAATGTTCCACCCCGAAACGGAAACTATTACAATTTGCGGGCATATCAAGAATTTTTGGCTTAAATGCCGTGCAATCAACCTATGCGAGAAAATGATAGATATCTCAGGCGGGCAGAGGTTCTGCGCTGACGTGTCCGGGGCCAGTCCGTCATTGCAATGCGTTAAACCACGACCCCAATACTGACAGATTGAGGCTCGCTTGCCCCCCACAGTACCGTGCGGGAAACCAAACCGGGCGGCTGTCATGCGCAACACGGCGACCCCGGCCTGTTTACAGACCGGGGTTTCGATTATCGCCTCAGTCTTCGTACCACCAGAATTGCGGCATCCAGTCCGGGCCATCGCCATAAATCGGGATCACTTCGGGGTGTTTCATTTCCTGAATGTGGGCGATGCGGCCTGTGGTGAACTGCCAGAACGGCACCACATAACGCCCCGCAATCAACAACCGATCGAGCGCACGGGTCGCTGACAGGCTTTCTTCGGCTGTGCGGGCGGTCAGCATGGCGGTGATCATGGCATCAATTGCAGGGTCCTGTGCGCCCATCAGATTTGGCGTACCATCGAGGTCCGCCGCAGCAGAGCCCCAATAGAACGACTGTTCGTTCCCCGGGCTCAGTGACATGGCGCGGCGGTGATACGTCATGTCGAAATCAAATGTTGACGTGCGGGCCGTAAATTGGGCCCCGTCCACCAGTTCTGTTGTGACCTCGATGCCCATCCGGTCCAGCGCTTGGGTATATAGATCCGCAATTGCGCGATCCTCGCTGCGCTGTTGGTCCAAAAGGATGGTAAAGGTCATGGCCTGACCATCGCCATTGCGCAGTTTGCCGTCTTGGGTGGTCCATCCGGCCTCTTCCATCAGGGCCAGTGCGCGGCGCAGGCCTGCGCGATTTCGCAGCGTGCCGTCACTGGTGGGCAGGGTGTATCCTTCCATGACGCCCGGCAGTAGTTTGCCATTGAAGGGTGCCAGCAGGTTGGCAACAGCGCCTTTGGCTGGGCCGGGTTCCATCGCGAGCGGTGAGTTTGAAAAATATGAGGTGATCCGCGGCTGTGCGCCGCCCGTCAGCGTGTCGTTGATATATTCAAAGTTGAACGCGGTGATCAGCGCTTCGCGGACGCGCCAATCGTCAAAGGGTGCGCGGCGGGTGTTCATCACAAAGCCAGTGATGCCTGACGGCTTTTGATGTTTGATTTCCGATTTGACGACTGCGCCGGACTGCGCGCGCGGGAAATCATATTGGCTGGCCCAGGTTTCGGCGTTGAATTCACGCATGGCCGACACGTTGCCGGATTTGAACGCCTCAAACACCACGTCGCCGTCGCCGTAAAAGTCGATGGTGATCTGATCAAAGTTGAACGTGCCGCGCATAAAATTCAGATCGCGGCCCCAGTACTCCGGGTTGCGGGTCAGCACGACATTGCGTGCCGCCTCGTAGTCGGACACGACATACGCCCCACTGCCGATCGGCACGTCCGCCAAGCTCGCATCTGCAAATGATTTACCCTCCCACTGCGCCTTTTGCAGGATGGGGCGCATGCCTGCGAGCAGCGCCAATTCACGATTTTCGGAATTGAAGGTGAAGCGGACGGTGGTGGGGCCAACCTGTTCAAGGCTCTCGATCTGGCCCCACAGGCTGCGGTAACGCCCATGTCCTTCGGTGCCCAATGTCTCATATGACCATATGACGTCGGCAACCGTGACGGGGCTGCCATCAGAGAATCGGGCCTCGGGGCGGAGAGTGAATTCAACCCAAGATCGATCATCCGGCACCTCAATCGATTCGGCCAACAGCCCGTAAAGGGCAAATGGCTCGTTCCGATTGCGGCCCATCAGGCTTTCATGAGTCAAAAAACGCAGCTGCCACGGCACGTTGCCCTTTTGGATGTAGGGATTGAGCGAATCAAAGCTGCCCGTGTTGGCCAACGTGATGGTCCCCCCCTTGGGGGCATCGGGATTCGCGTGCGGAAGAGACACAAAATCAGGTGGTAGCTGAGGCGCGCCATACATAGCTATGCCATGTTGTGGCTCTGCTTGTGCCTGATCGATGCCCGGTGCAATCGCAAAAAGAATCGCGCCGATCGCAGCGAAACCTACCCGTCTAAATTGGAAATAATCCCGCGTCATTTCGTAAACAATCCTCGATAACCCTTGTTTTGTTAACAATAGCTGGCGTCGGACCTTTACGCATTATCAAACTTTTAGCTTGGACTCTTTGCGCAGTTTTGCGTATAACGACATCACTGCTCGATAGGTTTCTTGCCTGTATGAAACCTGCCTCAATAACTTAACGCCAGCTTCGTGCTGGCGTTTTTTTTTGGCTGCCAGTGACCGGCGGCACATATGACATCGCCCACGGGTTTCTCACATCAATCGACTGGAACGACATGTCGCGGTGCCGTGGCACGTCAAATCTATGAGGCAGGGGGCGCAGGCTTGGGTTGGGTCGGATCCTTGCCATTCGGGTACACAAGCCCTGCCGAAATCACCAGTTTCGCGGCATCTTCCACGCTCATGTCCAACTCGATCACGTCTTCGGTTGGAAAGAACAACAAAAAGCCCGACGTCGGGTTTGGTGTCGTGGGCACAAAGATGCTCAGCATGGGTTGGCCTGAATTGCCGCGCTCAGACACTTCGCCTTTGGTGGTGGTCGAGATAAAGCCGATGGCCCAGATACCTTTGCGCGGGTATTCTACCAGGCATGCCTTTTCGAAAGAGCGTTCGGATTGGGCGAACACGGTTTCGGAAATCTGTTTGATCCCTGAGTAGATCGAGCGCACGACAGGGGTGCGTTCCACAAGGCTTTCGGCCCAGCGGATCATCGAGCGGCCGATATACCCCTTGGCGATCCAACCCACAAAGATAGTGAACAACAAAAATACGATGACGCCGACACCGCGCACGTTGACACGCACCCAGTCAGGGTTTGCTGATATCACGCCATTTTCTTCGATAAACCGGGGATGGCCAAGCCAATAGTTCACAATCGAATCGGGCTGCCAGACATTTGGTACCAGTGGCCACACGAAGCCGTCGATCCAACCAATCACCGTCCAGATCAACCAAATGGTGAGACCGACCGGTGCAATGACCACCAGCCCCGTCAGAAACGATGCACGCAGCCGCGCAAACAATCCGGGCTGTCGGGGTTTTTCAGGATCAAAAGGGGTATTCATGTACGTCCCAAGATGTCGTCGTCGGATACGTAGGCCAACCCACCCGGCACTACAATGGTATCAGCACGCGATTGTGACAGGGCTTTAGGCAACGGGCGCATAGCTGCTCAAATGCTTGGCAATCTCTGCGGCCAGCCGGGCATTGTTGCGCACCAGTGCGATGTTGGCCGTCAGGGACCGCCCCTCGGTCAGTTCAAAAATGCGTTGCAGCAGATACGGCGTCACGCCCTTGCCGCTGATCCCGTGAGTTGTTGCGTCTTGGGCCGCGCGTGCGATGATCGGGGCCAGTGTGGCGCGGTCGATTTCGTCCGTTACCGGAATTGGGTTGGCCACCAGTTGACCGCCCGGAATGCCCATCGCTGCGCGCATGGCATGTGCATCGGCAATCGCCTTGGCGCTGTCCATGCGCAGCGGTGCCTTGATCCCGGCACTGCGCGACCAGAATGCGGGCATGTCGTCCTGTCCAAAGGCGATGACGGGCACGCCTTGGGTTTCGAGAACTTCGAGGGTCTTGGGAATGTCGAGGATCGCCTTGGCCCCTGCCGCCACGACCGTCACCGGGGTTTGGGCCAGTTCCATCAGGTCAGCCGAGATATCGAATGACCCTTCGGCCCCTTTGTGCACCCCGCCAATGCCGCCTGTGGCGAACACTGCAATGCCTGCAAGGCGGGCGGCAATCATCGTGGCCGCCACAGTGGTCGCCCCGGTGCCACCGGTTGCGATGCAGGCGGCCATGTCAGCCCGGCTCAGCTTGGCGACGTTCTTGGCCTGCGCCAAGGCCTCGAGTTGGCTGTCGCTCAGGCCGACGTGTAATGTGCCGTCCATCACGGCCATCGTGGCCGGTTCGGCCCCAGCTGCGCGCACATCGGCTTCGACCTGACGGGCAACCTCAAGGTTTTGCGGGTACGGCATGCCGTGGGTGATGATCGTGCTTTCGAGTGCGACGATGGGGGTGCCATTGGCTTGGGCTGCCGCGACGGCGGGCGATAGGATAAAAAGAGTCATTCCGGGCATTGTCCTGATACGTAAGTTGCGGCCGCTGTCAGTGCGTCCCTGAGAGCCATATCACGGGGTTTTCCACCCAATTCAGCGGCGATATGGGCGGCCATAAATGTGTCGCCAGCCCCGGTCACACGTGTCACCAGAACCTGAGGCGGCGTGGCGCTGATAACGTCGTTGCCGATTACTTCGCTTGCTATGCCGCCGCCATCGGTGACCAGAACACGAGCGGCACCGCGCAGGCTTAGCGCATGCGCGGCCTCTGTTGATGTGTGAAAGGTGGCTTCGCACAATAGCTCGGCCTCTTCGAGGTTCACATACAGCGTGCCGCGTCCATGGGTCAGGAACGGGGCCAATCTGCGCGCCTTGCCAGGTGAGGCGGGGGCGACACGCAGGTCGGCCTGCGCGAGCAATGGGCTGGTGGCGATTTCGGTGAGCAATTCAACGGTCAGGTTGCCATCAAGCGCGACAGGGCCGCGATAGGGGTCGCTGGACGTGGCCAATGTACCGTCATTCAGGGGGCGCAGGATCTTGGCACCGGCCCCTTCCAGCGAATGCGCATCGGCAATCGCGGCAATCAGGCCATTTGCACCTTCGACCGCCATATAGCGATCAGTGGGCAAATCGTCAGAGCGATATACGGTGTCCGTGATCATGCCGCGCATTTTGCACGCTGCGATCAACTCGTCCCCCTCAGCGTCCCGCCCGATGGCGGTCAACAAGGCCGGGGTCAGTCCGAACCGGGTGCATGTCATGGCGATGTTCATGGCCACGCCACCGGGCAAGCGCGTGATGCGGCCCGGTACATCCGATCCCTGGCGCATCGCCAAGGGAGCGCGTCCGATCACGTCCCACAGGACCGATCCAATGCATACGATGTCAGCTGATCTGCTCATGGCCGCCTTCTTGCCGGGGTCGCGGGCAAGAGGCAAGGGCGTGTGCGCCCTAGCGTAAGGGCACCGCAAAGGTCAGCGCCGCCCAGAACGTATCCCAAACGGCTGTGTCGTCATTCAGGATCGGTTCCAGCACGACCGCATCAAACAGATATGTATGGCCTGGGGCCACAGGGATTGTGGCAACTCCGTCACCATTTGTGCGGTGCAGGGTCACAACCACATCACCCGACGGGGGGCGATCAAACACCTCGACCTGGGCATCGGCGCGCGGCGCACCCAGGTACAGCACCTGCACCCGCATCCCACCATCAAAAGTGGGCTCATAAGGATTGCTCAGCGCGACAAACTCAGTTTTGAGACCCGTAGCACTGTCCGCACCTGCGCCGTCACCAACGGCGATCAATGACTTGGCGTGGCGCGTATACCGTTCCTTGAACGGGACGTCAGGAAACCCGTAGGCGGCATGGCGAGCAGCGATGTCCGGAAAATCCTTGTGCGCCGCAAAGCTGAGGAATTTTTCCCATTCCTTATAGTTTACAAAGGACGGGGTTGTTTCGTGGACCACGCTGATCAACCCTTGCATCGGGGCTGCAACATTCAATGCGGGGCGGTCGCCCATGCGGCCTTCGACCGGGATAACGGTGTCGCCCTGCACCAGATCAAAGCGGGTAAAGCTGCGGGTCATGTATGACAGTGTCGTACCTTCAAATATTTGCCCGTTTTTCAGATTGGCGACAATCTGTGCACCCGGAGGGACTTGATAATTTTCGGCATCAATCCAAAACTCATGGGCAGTTGCAACGCTGGCGCAAATCGCGCACCAAGCGGTCAGGATGAAACGGAGAAGCATCATAATGAGAACCTTGTTTAGGGTAGGGATGAAGCTGCGGCTTTGGGGCGTGATGTCAAGCCTCTGGATGGTGCTGATCACAGGAATGGCGACAGCCCACGAGGTCGTGCCGACCATCGCGGACATGAATGTCACGGACGGAAACGTCGTCATCGAAATACGCGTTAACCTGGAGGCGCAACTATCTGGCATTGATCTGGATGTGGTGGACGATACGGATAATTCCGAAAACGCCAGCGATTACGATGCATTACGCGCGCTAACGAATGCAGAAATCGAAGCGCGCGCGGCGTCTTTGATGGACCCATGGAATGCGACGCCTTTCCTGTCTGCTGATGGTGCGCCGATTGTTTTGACATTAGACAGCGTCGTGGTTCCCGACGTGCAGGACGGCGAGTTGCCGCGCATTTCAGACGTCGTGATGATTGCGCAGCTGCCCGCAGGTGTCACCGAGGTTCAAGTTGCGTGGCCGTCCGGTGCCGGTGATCTGGTGCTGCGCCAGCAAGGTGTTGATGAACCCTACACTGGGCTTATTGCGGGCGGTGGCACATCTGACCCCATTGCATTGGCAGGCGGAGACGAGGCAACGGGTTGGCAAGCCTTTGGCACCTATATTCCTGTCGGCTTTGACCACATTCTGCCCAAAGGGCTGGATCATATTCTGTTCGTACTTGGCCTGTTTTTGTTGTCCACACACCTTGGTCCGCTCTTGTGGCAGATTTCTGCGTTTACGCTGGCGCATACCATGACCTTGGCACTTGGGGCGCTGGGGCTGGTCAGTGTGCCGGGCAGCATCGTTGAGCCGTTGATCGCAGCCTCAATTGTCTATGTCGCCGTCGAAAACATATTTGCGCGCGGGTTGACCCGTTGGCGACCTGTCGTGGTGTTCGGGTTTGGGCTGTTGCACGGGCTTGGCTTTGCGTCGGTGCTGGGCGAATTCGGATTGCCCGAAGTGCAGTTCATTCCCGCCCTCATCGGCTTTAACGTGGGCGTAGAATTGGGGCAGCTGACTGTGATCGCTATGGCTGCGCTGATCCTGTGGCTGGGGTGCCGTGCCGCGTCAGTCGCGCGCCTGACTGGGGTCGAAGAACTGGTGGCCGAGTACCCTGTGATGTTCCGCGCATGGTCCGTGACTGGATCGCTGATCATTGCAGGCATCGCGATCTATTGGGTGATTGAGCGCACCCTCCTATAAGCAAACACGGCGGGGGGCGACCCCCGCCTCGTGCTCTAGCGCAAGGGCGCAGTCAGGGCAGTCAGGGCTGCAGCGGCATTATCGCTGGTCCAAATTTCCTCGCCGATCCCAAAGAAATCCGTCATGGGGGCCAGTCGTTCGATGGTCTCTACGGTCAATCCGCCCTCTGCGACGACGGGGATTTCGACAACATCAGACCACCACCGGAACAGTTCCGTTTCTGCGGCTTCCGCATCGCCAAGGTCCGCAATCGGTCCGAATGCGACGTAGTCCGCCCCGGCTTCGCCCGCCGACAGCCCATCATGGCGCGATGCGCCGCAAAAGCTGCCTACGATCGCATCCGGCCCCAAGGCCTTGCGGGCATCGCGCACCGATTTCTTGGCGCTGCTCAAGTGCACACCGTCCAGCCCCAGCCGTTCGGCAAGGGCGCTGTGATCGGACACAACAATGGCGACATCACGGGCATGGGCGACAGCGCGGCACGCATCAGCTGCGCGCGCGATGCGATCCTCGTCATAGGTGGCAAGGGCCAGACGGATGCACGCGATGTCTTGGGCATCAAGTACGGCAGATAACTGATCGGGGAACGTTGACAGATCGAACATGGGCGGCGTCAAAAGATAGAGTTGCGGCTGCTCTGTGCGGGGCTCTGGTTCACTCATGGCGGATGTCCTTTTGGTTTAAGCAGTCTCTAGCGGATCGCTGCGCGAATGAAAACGCATATGCGCGCCGGCCACTGCGCCGCACACGCAAGGGATTGTAGAGCCTGCGCGCCATAAGGTAGACGCGCGCCATGACACCAACATTTGTGCTGACACGGCCCCAGATGGGCGAAAACATTGGGGCGGCGGCCCGCGCGATGCTGAATTTCGGCGTGGACCGGATGCGCATCGTTGAACCGCGCGATGGCTGGCCGAACCCGGCGGCGGTTGCGATGGCCAGCGGCGCGGGGCGTGTGCTGGACGGGGCTACTGTGCATGACGATCTTGCGGGAGCTCTGGGGGATTGCAGCTTTGTCTATGCCACCACAGCCCGGCAGCGCGATCTGACCAAAGACGTGCTGAGCCCGGAGGCCGCGATGCAAGACGCCGCGCGCCGCATGGCCGACGGGCAGCACGTGGCGGTTCTGTTTGGCCCGGAACGCGCAGGGCTGGAAAATGACGACATCGCCCAGGCCAGTGCGCTGATCTCGGTGCCGGTGAACCCGGAATTTCCCTCGTTGAACCTTGCGCAATGCGTGTTGCTGGTCGGCTATGAATGGATGCGGGCCGCAGGCGACGTCACTCCACATACCACCGAAATGGCCGGAACGAACTGGGCCACAGGCGACGAAGTCGAGCATCTGGCGCGCCATTTTCAGGACCGGCTGGACGACGCTGGTTTCTTTTTTCCCGACCACAAGGCCGCCAGTATGAAGGTGAACCTGCGCAATATGTGGAGCCGAATGCCCCTGACGCGCGCCGACGTACAGACCCTGCATGGGATGCTGCGTCAGATGGTCCGCTGGGCCAATCGCCCCTGACGCTGGACGTCTCCTGACGCCGGGCCTAGGTTACGCCGCGAGCATGAAAAATGAGGGCCGGAATGGCAAAGAACCGCAGCATTTTCGAAGAGTTTGGCACCAGCGAAAAGCAGGTGGCCGAAGTCGGCGTCATAGACCGGGGCCGGGGCGGCGCGCGCGGCGCAATACGGGTGTGGCTGTATATGTTGTTCACACTTGTGGTCGTGATGATTGCAGTCGGGGGCCTGACGCGCTTGACCGACAGCGGGTTGTCCATCACGGAATGGCGTCCCCTTACGGGGGCGATCCCGCCGTTAAACTCCGCGGACTGGGCGTCAGAATTTTCGAAATACCAGCAGATTGATGAATTTCGCATTCAGAACCAATGGATGCAATTGTCTGATTTCAAGGTGATTTATTGGTGGGAATGGGGCCATCGTCAGTTGGGCCGGGTCATCGGCCTTGTCTGGGCGATTGGGTTCTTTTGGTTTCTGCTACGCCGCCAGATTCCGACAGGCTGGACGCTGCCATTACTGGGTATCGGCGTCTTGGGCGGTGTGCAGGGCGCGATAGGCTGGTGGATGGTTGCCAGTGGCGTGACCACCGGAGAGGGTGCCGTGGATGTTGCCAGCTACCGGCTCGCCACACATCTTGGCCTTGCCTTTGTCATTCTCGGCTTCATTGCATGGTTTATCTACCATATGGGGCGCACAGACCGGGATCTGATGCAGGCGCGCCGGGGCAAAGAGGCGAAACTGTTGTCCATGTCCACCGGCCTGATGCACTTTGCGTTCCTGCAAATCCTGCTGGGCGCTTTGGTGGCTGGTATCGACGCTGGGCGCAGCTATACCGATTGGCCATTGATGGGCGGGCAGGTGTTTCCTGCCTCGGCCTTCATTCTTGATCCATGGTGGCGCAACCTGTTTGAAAGCCCCGGATTCGTGCAGTTCGTGCACCGTGTATCGGGCTATGTGCTGCTGATTTTTGCGGTTGTGGTTTGGCTGCGGGGGCGTAAATCGGCCCATGCCAACACGCGCTTTGCGTTCAATGCAGTGATGGCGGCGATGGCGCTGCAAATCACTGTGGGTGTCGTCACTGTGCTGTACGGCGCGCCATGGCAGATCGCGATCCTGCACCAGTTTCTGGCTGTGATTCTGTGGGCGCTGATCCTGCGCGCGCGGTTTTTGGCGGCCTATCCGCTTGCAACGTCTCTTCGAGGAAAAACAGCATGACTGCATATGACGATCTGATGGCGTTTGAACATGACACGCAGGCGCTTGGGCAAGTCGCCGGGCGCTTGGGCTGGGATCAGGAAACGATCATGCCGCGCGGTGCCGCGCCCCAGCGGGCCGAGGAAATGGCCGCGATGGAAGGTGTTCTGCACGCGCGCCGCACCGATCCGCGCGTCGGTGACTGGCTGGCAGCGCTTCAGGGCGCATCGCTTGATCTCGTTGCGGCAGCGAACGTGCGCGAAATCACCCGCAGCTATGAGCGGGCCAGCAAAGTGCCTGCGGATCTTGCGGCCACGCTGGCGCGCGTCACTTCAACCGCGCAAGGCAAATGGGCCGAGGCGCGCGCGGCGGATGATTACGCAGCGTTTGCCCCTGTTCTGGCCGAGGTGATCAACCTCAAACGTCAAGAAGGCGCGGCACTCGCGGCTGGCGGTGATGTCTATGACGCAATGCTGGCTGACTATGAACCCGGCACGAAGGCGGCGGATCTGGACAGCATGTTCGGTGCCCTGCGCCCTGCGCTGACGGAACTCAGGGCGACGATCCTGGACCAGCCCACACCCAAGGGTGTCACAGGCCCCTTTGACGAAGCGGCGCAGCTGAAGCTTAGCGCGTTGCTGGCTCAGGCGTTTGGCTATGACACGGAAAATGGGCGGATCGACAAGGCGGTACACCCGTTCTCGTCCGGGTCTGGCCTTGATGTGCGGATCACCACACGCACCAATCCAAACGATCCGTTTAACTGCTTTTACTCGACGATCCACGAGGTCGGGCACGCCTGTTATGAACAGAACATCGACAAAGACCATTTGCTGACGCCACTGGGGCGGGGCGTGTCAATGGGTGTCCACGAAAGCCAAAGCCGTATTTACGAAAATCAGATCGGGCGCAGCCGTGCCTTTACCGGCTGGCTGTTCGGGCAAATGCGCGACGCCTTCGGCGATTTCGGCATAGCGAACGAAGAGGCGTTTTACGCCGCCGTCAACAGTGTCTCAAACGGGTATATCCGAACCGAGGCCGACGAGGTGCAATATAATCTTCACGTCTTGCTGCGCTTTGATCTGGAACGCGCGCTGATGGCGGGCGATTTGCAGGTTGGTGATCTCGAAGCGGCTTGGAACGACCGGTTCAAGGCCGATTTCGGATATGCGGTAGACAAGCCATCAAACGGCGTCTTGCAGGATGTGCACTGGTCGGTTGGCCTGTTTGGTTATTTCCCGACTTATTCGCTGGGCAATGTGTATGCTGGCTGCCTGAACGAGGCATTGCGCGCCGCTGTTCCCGACCTGGACGGACAACTGGCGCGTGGTGATACGTCGGCGGCCACCGCTTGGCTGTGTCAGAACCTGCAACGCCACGGCGGGCTCTATGAGCCGCGCGATGTCATTGAACGGGCCAGCGGTATGGTTCCGGGCCCGGCACCGTTGCTGGCCTATCTGGATCACAAGTTTAGCGGTATCTACGGGCTCTAAGCCGCAGGGCTGTGGCGGATCACTCCGTCACAGCCTCACCGTCTGCTTCTCCGTCCGCATCACCGTCGTCTTCGACGCCTTGTTCGGCGATCCATGCGACGCTGACCACGACTTCGCCCTTGCCGGTATCAAACACCTTTACGCCGCCAGCGCTGCGCGAGCGGAAGCTGATGCCTTCGACAGGGACGCGGATCGACTGACCCTTGGATGTGGCCAACATGATCTGATCGTCCATCTCGACCGGGAAGCAGGCGACAATTTCACCGCCACGCATCGCCTTGTCCATCGCCGTAACGCCAAGGCCACCACGGCCGCGCACGGGATAGTCATGGCTTGAACTCAGCTTGCCCGATCCTTTGGCCGAAATGGTCAGGATCAAGTTTTCAGCTGCGGACATTTCCGCATAGCGCGCTTGATCGATCGTGGCGTTGGCGTCTGTTTCTTCTTCATCCGTTGCATCAACATCGTCCGCCAAGCCTGCGACAGCCCTGCGCATTTTCAGATATGCAGCGCGTTCGTCACTGGTCGCATCAAAGTGGCGGATGATCGACATGGACACGACCTTGTCCGATCCCGACAGCTTGATGCCGCGCACACCCACGCTTGACCGGCTGTTGAACACCCGGACGTCCGTGGCAGGGAAACGAATGGCGCGCCCCGAATTGGTGGTAAGCATCACATCGTCCTCGTTCGAGGCGATGCGTGCATTGATCAATGTGGTGTCGGCATGCTCGTCCTCGAATTTCATCGCGATCTTGCCGTTGCGCATGACGTTGGTGAAATCAGACAGCTTGTTGCGGCGCACTGTGCCTGCAGAGGTGGCAAAGACGACCTGCAGGTCGTCCCATTCCTTTTCATCGCGGTCCACCGGCATGATGGCAGCGACCGACACGCCCGCAGGGATTGGCAGGATATTGACGATCGCCTTGCCCTTGGACGTGCGACCGCCCTGCGGCAAGCGCCATGTCTTGAGCTTGTAGACCATCCCATCTGTCGTAAAGAACAGCAATTGGGTGTGTGTATTGGCCACGAACAGGGTGGTAATCACGTCTTCTTCTTTGGTGGCCATGCCCGACACGCCCTTGCCGCCGCGTTTTTGACTGCGGAAATCGGCCAGAGGGGTGCGTTTGATATAGCCGCCTGAGGTGACAGTGACGACCATATCCTCGCGCTCGATCAGGTCCTCGTCTTCCATGTCGCCAGACCAGTCCACGATCTGGGTGCGGCGCGGGACGGCAAACAAGTCCCGGGTTTCAGCGAGTTCGGCGGCGATGATCGCCATGATGCGTTCGCGCGATCCAAGGATTTCAAGGTATTCCTTGATCTTGGCGGCCAACTCTTCGAGCTCGTCCGTCACTTCCTTGACGCCGATCTGGGTCAGGCGCTGCAGGCGCAGTTCCAGAATGGCGCGGGCCTGAGTTTCGGACAGGTTATAGGTGCCATCGTCATTCGCGGTGTGCGTTGGATCGTCGATCAGCGCGATATAGGGCAGAATATCACGGGCGGGCCAGCGCCGTTCCATCAGCTTGGCGCGCGCTTCACCCGCGTCGGCCGAGGCGCGGATGGTCGCGACCACTTCGTCGATATTGGTGACAGCCACGGCCAGACCACACAGGATGTGCGACCGCTCGCGCGCTTTGCGCAATTCAAACGCGGTGCGGCGCGCCACAACCTCTTCACGGAAGTCGATGAACGAGGTTAGAAAACGGCGCAGCGTCAACTGTTCGGGGCGTCCACCATTCAGGGCCAGCATGTTACAGCCGAAATAGACCTGCATCGGCGTAAACCGAAAGAGCTGGTTCAGCACGACTTCGGCTGTTGCATCGCGCTTGAGTTCGACAACGACGCGCACACCGTTGCGATCGGATTCGTCCTGCACATGTGCAATGCCTTCGATCTTTTTGTCGCGCGCCGCCTCTGCGATGCGTTCGATCATCGTGGCTTTGTTCACCTGATAGGGAATTTCATCAATAACAATGGCATAGCGATCTTTCCTCAACTCTTCGACACGGGTCTTGGAGCGGATGATGACGCTGCCGCGCCCCTCAAGATAGGCTTTGCGCGCGCCTGTTCGGCCCAACATGATGCCGCCGGTCGGGAAATCGGGGCCCGGGATATAGTCAATCAACTGTTCGGAGGACAAATCCGGGTCCTCGATCAACGCCAGGCAGGCGTCCACAACTTCGCCCAGATTATGCGGAGGGATGTTGGTGGCCATACCAACTGCAATACCGCCGGCCCCATTGACGAGCATATTTGGAAAACGGGCGGGCAGTACGGTAGGTTCGCGATCCTTGCCGTCGTAATTGTCCTGAAAATCAACGGTATCCTTGTCGATATCAGCCAATACATAGGCAGCAGGCTTGTCCATGCGCACTTCGGTGTAGCGCATGGCGGCAGGGTTATCGCCGTCCATGGATCCGAAATTGCCTTGGCCATCCAGCAACGGCAGCGACATGGAAAAATCCTGCGCCATGCGGACAAGTGCGTCGTAAATCGCGGAATCCCCGTGGGGGTGATACTTACCCATGACGTCGCCAACGGGTCGGGCGGACTTGCGATAGGATTTGTCGTGCGTGTTGCCTGTCTCAAACATCGCATAAAGGATGCGGCGGTGCACAGGTTTTAGGCCGTCGCGCAGATCAGGGATCGCGCGGCTGACGATGACGGACATGGCATAATCCAGATAGGATGTGCGCATTTCATCTTCGATCGAAACCGTCGGACCTGTGTAAGCAGGCCGTTCTGGTTTCATTTCATCATCGTTTTCAGGGGGTTGCGGCGTGTCGTTCACGTTGATCTACCCGTTCTTTGCGTCGGTCTATATGTTGCGGTTAAGTCTATCAGAAACCACAGATAAGGTGCAACGCCTGAGCGCACCCCCTGTTAGCAGTCACTGCTGAAGGCTGCTAGTAACTTGTTTTTGTTGATTATTATTCTCAACCAGTCTCACATGACCCATATGCTGCACGAAAGGTGAAAAAATGGCGCAAAGTGAGACAGAAATGATGCTCAGGGGCTATGGGCTGACGACCGCGGAATTCTTTTATCGGATGCCCGATTATACAAACGTGCTCAATACGTTCATCTGGCAGGATTACGACATCGCGCCCGACCATCCGCGCATGTTCAAATTCATCGACTTTTGGCAGGCCGAAATCGAGGGTGCATTGCATTCGATCCGCTTTACGCATCGCAAGATGTTGTCCTCAGGGGAATGGCGGCACGTCACCGGCGAATTCACACTGCACTAGCCGCACAGTCATCTCTGGTTAAAAATTCCCGAAGGAGGCGCAGTCGGGGGCAGAGCCCCCAAACCGGCGTTACGCCGAACAGGACGCGCCGCCCAGCACACAGAATTTGGCGCAGTGCGGATGGTTCAAGGCAACATCGGCTTCGGCCTCGGCCAGTGTCGCGCCCAGTTCGAACTGCGGATCATAAGGCAATAGCGTGCAAGCCAGCACAGCAGGGCGTTGTGCGCCTCGGCGTTTGACCACCATGCGCGATGACGAACACATGACTGCCTCGGGGTGTTTGTTCAGGATCGACCAGCATTGCGTCGTGATTTCAGGCACTTCTACGCTTTCGTCCATTTCGGGAAACAGAACGGTCTCGGCTGGGTTATGTGCGTCAATATCCCAGGTGTGCTGTGCAAACAGTGCGGCGTATCCGGCGCGGGCCTCAGTCTCGTTTTCAGCCATTTCGATGCGTCCGGCCACAGCCATGCGCGCCCCGACAGATGCCAACCAAGCCATACCGCGTACCGTTTTTTCAAACGCTCCCGCGCCGCGCTCGGCGTCGTGCGCCTTGGCTGTGTGATGATCCAGGCTGACGCGAAACGTAATCTTGGGTCCGTAACGTTCCACAAGCTCTGCAATGCCGACCTTGACGCTTGGGCGCATCATGGGGGCCATCGCGTTGGTCAGCACCAGCACGTCATAGCCGCCCGCCAGACTGCGTTCCAGCATCTCGACGCAGGCGGGGTTCATGAATGGCTCGCCGCCTGTGAACGCGATTTCGCGCACGTTCCAACGCCGTGCGTCCAACTGATTAAGATAGTCACTGACCTCGTCGGCGCTCAGGTAAACCAGTGCGTCATTTGTGGGCGAACTTTCGATATAGCAGTTTGCGCAGGTGATGTTGCACAGGGTGCCCGTGTTGAACCACAGCGTCTCTGGCCGGCTCAGCGCGACGGTTGCGCGGGGCTCTCCTTTGGCGGTGACGTAGGGATCTTCGAATTTACCAATATTGGCGAGGTCTTTCATCAGGCATTTCCCGTCGTATTGCAGTCACTGCATCGGTGAAATGTTTACGCCGGGACATCCATAGGGAAAAGCTGATCATGACGGGCTGACAGCTTTGTGATACTGATTGAGGCGTTAGGGTCGCACCGCGCGTTTCGGCGTTGAGTACAGGATTGAATCTGATAGTGTTTGCGCAAACATTTTAGGAGCACAGAAGATGGTTTCGCGTGTCATTCCGGTCGACCCGTTTGATTTGGTGATCTTTGGGGGGACGGGCGATCTGGCCCGTCGCAAAATTCTGCCGGGCTTGTTTCGCCGTTTTTGCGCAGGGCAAATGCCACCGGAGGCGATGGTCATCGGTGCTGCGCGCAGCGATATGGATGATGCGGGCTACCGCGACTTTGTGGCCGAAGCGATTGGCGAGTTTGGGGGTGACGAATCCAAAGATGCGCCAATGCTGGCCGCCTTTCTTGATCGCCTTGCCTATGTGCCGATTGATGCGCGCGGAGAAAGTGGATGGTACGATCTGGCCGCATTGATGCGCGATGGCATGGTCCGCGCCTTTTACTTTTCGGTGGCTCCGAGCCTGTTTGGCGATTTGGCCGAACGGTTGAACCTGCATGGGCTGACGGACGCCAACAGTCGTATTGTGGTCGAAAAGCCGTTTGGGCGTAATCTGGCCTCTGCCAAGGAGCTCAATAGCGGGCTGGCGGCCTATTTTGACGAAAGTCAGATTTACCGGATCGACCACTATCTGGGCAAGGAAACGGTGCAGAACCTCATGGCCGTGCGGTTCGGCAACATGTTGTTCGAACCACTCTGGAACAGCCAGTATGTGGATCACATCCAGATCACCGTCGCAGAAACCGTCGGTGTGGGCGGGCGCGGTGAATACTATGACAAGTCAGGTGCGATGCGCGACATGGTGCAGAACCACCTGATGCAATTGCTGTGCCTCATCGCGATGGAGCCGCCGTCAAAATTCAATCCAGACGATGTGCGCGACGAAAAACTCAAGGTGATCCGCGCCTTGGACGATATGGAACCCTATCATATTGTGCGTGGCCAATATGATGCGGGCGCAGAAGGTCCCGGATACCGCGAAGAGGTTGGCGATCCACGCTCGCGCACCGAAAGCTATATCGCCATGAAGGTCGGCGTGTCGAACTGGCGATGGGCTGGAACACCGTTCTATCTGCGCACGGGCAAGCGCCTCAAGGCGCGGTGCAGTGAAATTGTCGTCGTGTTCAAAGCGCTCAACCACTCTATCTTTGGCGAACAAGAGGATCACCGCAACGTCCTGTCGATCCGCCTGCAACCCAACGAAGGCATGACATTGGGCGTCACCATCAAGGAACCGGGGCCGGGCGGGATGCGTTTGATTGACGTGCCGCTCGACATGTCCTTTGCCGATGCGTTGGGCGACGACGGCGCGGACCAGACCGACGCCTATGAACGCCTCATCATGGATGTGATCCGCGGCAACCAGACCCTGTTCATGCGCGGCGACGAAGTCGAGGCGGCCTGGGCCTGGACTGACCCGATCATCGAGGGTTGGGAAAAACGCGGCGACGTTCCCAAACTTTACGACAGTGGCAGCGAGGGTCCGGTCGACGCGATCCAGTTGCTGGCCCGCGACACCCGTGTCTGGCGAAAGGTAGCCTCATGAAAATTCAAGAATATCCCGACCGCGAATTGCTGGCGATGGGACTTGCCGATCAACTGGCCAGCGAATTGAAAAACTGTCTGTTGGCGCATGATTTTGCGTCCTTTGTCGTCCCCGGCGGCACCACGCCCGGACCGATCTTTGACTCGCTTTGCGCTGCATCCGTTGAATGGGATCGCGTGCATGTCATGCTCAGTGACGAACGCTGGGTGCCAGAAGATCACGACCGCTCGAACGCGAAATTGCTCAAGGAACGGCTGTTTGTGGATCGCGCGGCAGACGCGAAGTTCATCGCCTTTCACAGAGCTGGGCAAACACCGCAATCGGCTGCCCCCGCGCTGTCGGCCGAACTGGCCGATGAAATGCCGATATCGCTGCTGCTCTTGGGCATGGGGGCCGACATGCACACTGCATCGCTGTTTCCTGGTGCCGATGGGCTTGCGGCCATGATGGCGGATGACGCACCTTTGGTAGTTCCTGTGTCTGTCGCCGGCCAAGAGCCGCGCATTTCATTTTCTGGTCCCGCCCTCGCAGGGGCGATCGCCAAGCATCTTGTGATTTACGGGGATGAAAAACGACGCGCTCTCGAAGCGGCGCAATCGTTGTCCCCGATTGAGGCCCCGATCAGGGCGGTTATGGACGGTCTGACCGTCCACTGGGCGGAGTGAGCGCAATGTGGAATGACCTGAAATCAATGGCTGGCGATGTCGCTGATCGAGCGATCCTTGATCTGTTTGACGACGCGCGTGCGGACGATTTTGCCGTGCAGACGCAATTCATGCGGTTTGACTATGCCAAGACAAATATCGATGCGGCGACCCGTGCTGCGCTGCTGGCGCTGGCGGACAAGGCGGGCGTCGCTGCGCGGCGCGATGCAATGTTTGCAGGTGCCAAGATCAACGAGACCGAAGGGCGCGCCGTCTTGCACACTGCGCTGCGCAACCTCGATGGTGGCCCGGTCATGGTTGAGGGTCAGGATGTGATGCCCGAAGTGCTGGGCACCTTGGATCGCATGGCGGCCTATGCTGATGAGGTGCGCGCCAGTGCGATTACGGATGTGGTCAACATCGGCATTGGTGGCTCTGACCTTGGGCCGTCCATGGCGGTGCAGGCGCTATCGCCTTACCGTGACGGGCCGCGCTGTCATTTCGTGTCGAACGTCGATGGCGCGCATATCGCGGATGTCTTGCACGAATTGGACGCCAAAACGACGCTGGTGATCGTCGCCTCCAAAACCTTTACCACGATCGAAACGATGACCAACGCACGCACTGCCCGCGCGTGGATGATCGACAACGGTGGCGATCCCGGTGCGCAATTTGCGGCACTGTCCACCTCTGACGACAAAACCGCTGCCTTTGGCATTCCGCCTGAACGCGTGTTCGGTTTCGAGGATTGGGTTGGCGGGCGCTATTCAATGTGGGGGCCGATTGGCCTGTCCATCATGCTGGCCATTGGCCCCGACGGGTTCCGGGCGTTCCTGCGCGGCGGTCAAGAGATGGATCGCCATTTTTGTGTGGCTGAAGGCGCGCAAAACATGCCTGTGATGCTGGCGCTTGTGGGAATCTGGCACCGTCAGGTGCTGGGCTATGGGTCGCGCGCGGTCCTGCCTTACGACCAGCGGCTTGGGCAATTGCCTGCCTATCTGCAGCAGCTTGAAATGGAATCAAACGGCAAATCCGTCGGCATGGACGGCAAACCCTTGCCGGTCGAAAGCGGCCCTGTGGTCTGGGGTGCACCCGGCACCAACGGCCAGCACGCGTTTTATCAGCTGATCCATCAGGGCACGTCTGTGATCCCGTGCGAATTCATGGTCGCAGCCAATGGGCACGAGCAGGACCTTAAACATCACCACGACCTGCTGATCGCCAATTGCTTTGCCCAATCCGAAGCCTTGTTGCGGGGCCGGGATCTGGACGAGGCGCGGGGCAAGGTCGCGGACAAGTTCGAAGGGGCAGAACTGGAACGACAGGCGGCCCACCGTGTCTTTGCGGGCAATCGGCCGTCGACCACGCTGATCTACCCGCTGCTGGATCCGTTCACGCTGGGCCAGATCATCGCGCTTTATGAGCACCGTGTGTTTGTCGAGGGGGTGATACTGGGCATCAATTCCTACGACCAGTGGGGGGTTGAACTGGGCAAGGAACTGGCCACAGCCCTGCAACCTGTGATCGAAGGGTCGGCGCGCGCCGATGACAAAGATGGATCGACCCGTGCATTGGTCGATTACCTGCACACCCACAGAACGTAAGGGCCGCCAATCGGCAAAAACCCGTGCATACGCCAGCGATTAATCACTGGCGTATGCGTGCCTGAGGTGGACATTCCGACCTGACCTACGGTTGCGCGCATGATTTTTCGCGACCTAGGATGATGTGGGTGCGGGCGATATTTTCGCCCCTTGCATCATTTCAAAACAGGAGGGTGTGTTACTGCTGGAACACAGCAAGTCGCGGCGCTGCACTGCGGAGAAACGCAGCCGCAAGGCGCAGTGAACCACGCCCAACGCTCCCATGCAGGCTGCAACAAGACTTGCATGGGTCTGCGCAGCTTGTCAGGATCGCCGAACGGGGGAGAACGCGCAGAGGTCATACGGACACGCGCCCCCGCATGCACTGTAAGGGAGGCGCGCAATGCTCGGCCAAATGATGAACTTTCCCCTGACGATCTCGTCGCTGTCTGATCATGCGGCGCGCTATCACGGGCAAACTGAAATCGTATCCGTCAATACGGGTGGGGGTGTTGAAACGACAACATGGGGGCAGGTCGGGGCCAACGCGCATCGCCTGGGCGACGCGCTGTTGCAACTGGGGTTGGCACCACAGGCACGGTGCGGCACGATCGCATGGAATAACCGCCGCCACCTCGAGATTTATTTTGGCGTGTCCGGTGCGGGCCTTGTCTGTCACACCATCAACCCGCGCCTGTTTCCAGAACAGCTGATCTATATCATCAACCACGCCGAGGACCGCGTGCTGTTCATCGACGCGACCTTTGTGCCATTGGTCAAGGCGATCCGCGATCACATTCCCGGCGTCGAACATATCGTCTTGATGGGCGGGCACGATGCGGCCGCGGCAGAGCAGATCGAGGGGCTTAAGTTCTATGATGATCTGATCGCGGCGGGTTCGCCAGATTTCGTGTGGCCAGAGTTCGACGAAAACACCGCGTCCTCGCTCTGTTACACATCGGGAACCACGGGCAATCCCAAGGGGGTGCTCTATTCCCACCGCTCCACGGTGCTGCATGCGTTTGCATCGAACACGCGCGATTGCATCGGCTATTCGGCATGCGACGTGGTGTTGCCTGTGGTGCCGATGTTCCACGTCAACGCATGGGGCACGCCCTATGCTTGCGCGCAGGTGGGTGCACGGATGGTGTTGCCGGGCCCCGGTCTGGATGGGCCGTCGCTGGTTAGTCTGATCGACACACAAAAAGTCAACATAGCCCTGGGGGTGCCGACGATCTGGCTGGGTCTGCTGAATGAGGCCAAGAAATCCGGATCGGACCTTGCCAGCCTGACACGCACGGTGGTGGGCGGATCAGCCTGCCCGCCGTCGATGATGGCAGCCTTCCGCGATCAATATGGCGTCGATGTGATCCACGCATGGGGCATGACAGAAATGTCGCCATTGGGGTCCAGCAACCAGCCGCTCGCCAAACATGCCGATCTGCCGATCGAGGAACAGCATCGATTGCGCGAAAATCAGGGACGCCCGCCATGGGGGGTCGAGTTGAAAATCGTGGACCCGGATGGGGTTGAACTGCCGCGTGACGGGGTGGCGCAGGGTGACCTGATGGTGCGTGGCCACTGGATTCTGGATTCCTATTTCCTAAGTAGCCAAGAGCAGACCTTGACCAATGGATGGTTCCACACGGGCGACGTCGCGACACTGAATTCCGACGGCTATCTGTCGGTCAAAGACCGTTCCAAGGACATCATCAAATCGGGTGGTGAATGGATTTCGTCCGTTGATCTGGAAAACATTGCGATATCGCACCCCGCACTGGCAGACGCGGCCGTGATCGGTGCGCGTCACGAAAAATGGGATGAACGGCCCGTGCTGATTGCCGTACCTGCCGAAGGGCAGGCCCCGACCGAGGCCGAAGTGCTGGCGATCTTTGATGATAAAATCGCCAAATGGCAGGTGCCGGACCGCGTGGTATTCACCGACGTGCTGCCGCGCAATGCGACTGGTAAAGTGCTGAAACGCAACCTGCGCGATGAGTATGGCGATGTGCTGATCAGCAAAGAGTAGGGGCCAGACGTCATGGTCGGGGGGGGCGATGCACCGCCCGACCTTGTGTTCAGGCGGACAGGCTGGCGAAAATCTCGTCTTTTAGGCGCATCCGGGTTCGGCGCATTTCAGCCATATGTTCGTCGGACGTGGGTTCCACATCGGTTTCGGCGCGGTGCACCTGACGGTTGATGTCGTGATATTCGGTTACCATGCGAGCGAAATGGCCATCGCTTTGGCGAAGGGCAGATATTTTTTCGGCATATTCGGGAAAATCATCAGCCAGTTCGTGGGGGGTATGGGACATAAGTGGTTCCTTAGGTGCGACGGTTTTTGGGGTGTAGGGCACTGGCCAGAATATGGTCAGAGCGGTGGATCAATGCGTCGGCGTGATGCACCAGTTTGTCATCAGGGGGCAGAGCGACCGACAAATCCTTGTCCGGGTAGTCCAAAGACGACAGAAAATGCCGCATGCAATTCAGGCGCGCCCGTTTCTTGTCGTTGGAGCGCACGATCGTCCAAGGGGCATCTGCCGTGTTGGTATAAAAGAACATCGCTTCCTTGGCTTCGGTGTAATCATCCCACTTGTCGAGACTGGCGCGATCAATGGGCGACAGTTTCCATTGCTTGAGCGGGTCGGTCTGGCGCGCATCAAATCTGCGTTTCTGTTCGTCTTGGGTGACTGAAAACCAGTATTTGAACAGGCGCGTGCCGCTGCGCACCAACATGCGTTCAAATTCGGGAGTCTGGCGCATGAATTCCAGGTATTCGTTGGGCTGGCAGAAGTTCATTACACGTTCGACACCGGCGCGATTGTACCATGACCGATCATACAGAACGATTTCGCCTGCCGTGGGCAAATGTTTGATATAACGCTGAAAAAACCATTGACCGCGTTCTTGATCCGTCGGCTTGTTCAGCGCCACGACGCGGGCAGTGCGCGGGTTCAGGTGTTCGGTGAAACGCTTGATCGTGCCACCTTTGCCTGCGGCATCGCGCCCCTCAAACAGTAGAACAAATCGCTGACCCGTCTCTTGAATCCAATGCTGTACTTTCAGCAGCTCAACCTGCAACGCAGCCTTTTGGGTTTCGTAGTCGTCGCGCCCCATTTTGTCATCATAAGGGTACGATCCTTGTTCAAAGGCAGCGACCTGAGCGGACAGAACGGATTGGTTGGCGTCTGCCTGTGTGGCTTTGTCTGTCGTCATATGCATGGCCCTTTTTCGTATCATTCAAAACCATGATGCGTTGTGGGGACTTTTGACACATTGATATGTGTCAACATTGGGTGCGTCGCTGTGAACGAATGGTTAATTTCTGGTGTGGGCTAAAGCGGACTTGGTGCTGTCCATTTGCGCAGCGCCTCTAGAAACAGGCCAAAGGGTCGGCTCAGCAAGACCATGAAAACAATGGCCGCGCTGACCGCGACCTGAATTTCGCCGATGCTCGCGCCAGATACAAGCAAAGTGGTCACATAGACCGGCACCTGAAATGTGAGAAAAGCAAGGATGTCCACAGCGGTATTCACGAACCGCCCACGCGGCGCAAACCGGGTGAAAATCCAGTCCCGCCACATCCCATAGGGGCGTCCGGTCAATACCATAACAGGTATCGAAATCACCCGCGCCATCAGCACTTGTGCAGGGTCCATACCCGCAATGAAAAGCTCTGTCAGAGCGGCAACAACAGTAAAGAATACCACTGTTCCAAAGGTATCTACGACAAATGCTCTCATGGGGTTTGCGTATCTGCGTGTTTTCAAAGTGTCGAGCCACCTGCGTGGCATTTGCTCACTGGAGCACCGCAGGAAATCTGCACCGCTTCACCCCCGAACTTATCCATCATGCAACAGCCACCAAGCCGGTGCTTTGCCACACAGCACTTCGGTCTGGAACTCTATGCGAAACGTAAAAAAACCGGGCGCAAGGGCATGCCTTGCGCCCGGTCTGTTCTGTTACTGATCCGTCTTAGCCGACCAGCGCGCCGTCCACCCGTTTCACCGCCACGATAGCAGAGCGCGGCAGCGATCCTTCACCATCAGGGAAGGGGGCACCGGGGTGCTGGATGCCGACGAACATGGTGCGCCGATCACTCGACCACGTCAGGCCCGTCACTTCGGATCCGTTTGGTCCCGTCAGAAAACGGCGGATTTCGCCGGTCGCGGGATCGCCTGCGAGCATTTGGTTGTTGCCCATGCCCTCAAAATCGCCCTCGTTGTCGTCGTTGCCATCCGTCTGGATCCACATGATGCCGGTGGTGTCGAACTGCATCCCATCGGGCGAGTTGAACATGTTGCCCGCATTGATGTTGGACGACCCCTTATAGGCACCTTCCTGATTGGTCGGGTTCCCGGCCATCACATACAGGTCCCATTCAAAGGTGTTGGAGGCATGGTTGTCGCCCGAGGGACGCCAGCGCACGATCTGACCGTAGTTGTTGGCCTCGCGCGGGTTGGGACCATTGGCGGATGTGTCGTCGCCGCCCGCATTGGGTTTGACGCCCCGGTTGCGGTTGTTCGTCAGACAGCAATAGCCCTCAACTGCCGTGGGGTTTACAGCGATCCATTCAGGGCGGTCCATTGTGGTTGCGCCCACTTTGGACGCAGCCATGCGGCTGAAGATGGCGATTTCTGCCGCTGACATATCTGTGGCAGCGGGGGTCAGGGCGACCCATTCACCGGACATATCCATGTTGAACTTGGCCACATACAACTGTCCGTCACTCAGTAACGTCGAGGTGTCGCCACCGGGTACGTATTTGTCCATGCTCAGCCATTTGTACATGAACTCGCCGCGTTCATCATCGCCCATATAGACAATAACGCGCCCATCCGGTGCCAACGCATAGGCGGCATTTTCGTGTTTGAAGCGGCCGAGTGCCGTATGTTTGACAGGCACGCTGTCCGGCTTGGCGGGGTCAATTTCAACGATGTAACCGGCGCGGTGCGGCTCGTTCGGGTTTTTTGCGATGTCAAAGCGCGCGTCAAACCCGTGGTAGTTGTAGCGGTTCGTATCCACGGCTGTGTTGACGCCGTAGCGCGCAAAGCCCGCGGCGGTCGCATCGTCCAGTGTTGGTGTCTCTGTCGCGCCGAAATAGCCGTTAAAGTTTTCTTCGCAGGTCAGATACGTGCCCCAAGGCGTGCGCCCGGACCCGCAATTGTTGAACGTGCCCAGCGATGCCGTGCCAGTCGGATCGGCGTCTGTTTTCAGCAGATCGTGCCCGGCGGCAGGACCGTCGCTGATAATTGGTGTAAAACGTGACATATTTTTCAAAAGATTTTTTACTTATCTTCTTTAAACAA